>Ga0310832_100736_pt1 | contig 18810 bp, 16 predicted proteins | sample WT_ome_7_FD_201303 | JGI IMG/M metagenome (GOLD analysis project Ga0310832, IMG submission 201303) | Sorghum-adapted microbial communities enriched on wild type (WT) sorghum from Joint BioEnergy Institute, Emeryville, California, United... ...
AGGCGACACGGTTTTATCATGGCCCACAACTTGACTATACACTCCGGGGAAAACAAAGTCAAACATTTTTTGAAAGCGAATTCATTCCGGGCTTTTCCGCCGCTTCCTGTCATTGACGAACAAAACGTTCCCAAACGTCTCGAACGGCGTCAATGACATCCTGCACATCCCGATCGGTCATACGCGGAAAGATGGGCAGAGACATGGATGACGCGTAATATGTTTCTGCGTTCGGGCAGACAGTGCCGCCGTAGCCGATCGACCGGTAATAAGGCTGCCGATAAACGGGAATATAATGGACGTTCACGCCGATGTTCCGTTCACGCAGCGCTTCGAAAATAGCCCGTCGGTCGGCGTGGAACTTCGGGAGATTCCAGCGGAGGATGTACAGATGCCAACTGGACTCCGCCGACGGATGCTGCCAGGGCGTGACCAGTCCATCCATTTCCGAAAAAGCCGCATTATATGCGGACGCAATCTCCCGCCGGCGCGCGATAAACTTATCCAGCTTGTCCATCTGCGAGTGGCCGAGCGCCGCCTGGATGTCGGTCATCCGGTAATTGAACCCGAGGGTGTGCATCTCGTAATACCATGGGCCGTCGAAGCTTTGCAACATGTCCGGATCGCGCGTCATGCCGTGATTGCGGAAGAGGATCAGCTTACGGTAATATTCCTCGTAGTCTGTGACAATCATGCCGCCCTCGCCCGTCGTGATATGCTTGACGGGATGGAAGCTGAACATCGTCATGTCACCAAGCGTGCCGACCTTTCGGCCGCCGTAGGACGCGCCAAGCGAGTGGGCCGCATCGTGAATTACGACCAGACCGCGGTCGCGGGCGAGCATGACAATCCGATCCATCTCGGCCGGCTGTCCGGCAAGATCGACGGGAATGATCGCTTTCGTCGCCGGCGTGATCCGTTCGGCGGCGCGGTCCGGATCCAGGTTGTAGGTGCGCGGGTCGATGTCCGCGAACACCGGCCGGCCGCCCATGTACAGCACACAGTTGCTGCTCGCGAGGAAGGTGATCGGTGTCGTGATGACTTCGTCACCCGGCCCGATCCCCGCCGCGAAGCAGGCGCCGTGGAGCGCCGCCGTGCCGTTCGCGAAGGCGACCGCATATTTAGCGCCGACATAATCGGCGACTTTGCGTTCGAACCGTTCGATCGCAGGCCCCTGGGTAATGTAGTCGCTCTCGAGCACCGCGCGGACGGCGGCCATGTCGTCTTCATCCAGCCATTGCTTGCCGTAAGGAAGCAGCGACGCGCGGCGGGTGCGCTTGCCGCTGTCGGTTGTCATGAATCGGCCATCTCCTTTCACGCGCGCTGCCGAAATGGCGCGAGCCGCTTCAAATCAGGTCCGTTGAACGGATCCATTCCTCCGTCCGGCGGATACCTTCCTCCAGGCTGACCTGCGGCTCCCAGCCAAGCAGCCGCTTCGCCTTGCCGTAGTTGCAGAGCAATTTCTGGATCTCGCTTTGCGGATGGATATGCTCGACGTGCCGGATTCGGCTCTCATCCTGCACGATCAGTTTCGCCAGATCGTTGATGGCGATATCCCGGCCGAGCCCGGCGTTCACGATCTCACCGTTCACCTTGTCCGAATAGCCCGCTTCGACGACGAACCGCGCGCAGTCCTCGACATAGAGCAGATCGCGCGTCTGCGTGCCGTCGCCGTAGATCCTGAGTTCCTTGCCGTCCAGCTTGTTCTTGATGAAGATCGCCACGACGCCGCCTTCACCGCCCGTTTTCTGGAAGGGACCGTACGTGTTGAACGGCCGGATGACGACCGCCGGCAAGCCGTAGGCGTGCCAGTAGGACAGCACCATATTCTCCGCGGCGATCTTCGCCCCCGCGTAAGGAGAGGCGGGCTTGGTCGGATGTTCCTCGGTAATGCCGTTTTCATCGGTGCAACGATCGTATACCATGCAAGTGCTCATGAACACGATCTTGACGTTGTGTTTCCGGCATTGTTCCAGCACATAAAACGTGCCGACCGTGTCGTTGTTGAACGTCGTGCGCGGGTCGTCGATGGAGTCCTGCACATTGATGGAGGCGCCAAGATGATAGCAAATATCGATTCGGTTCTTTTCAAACAGTTCAGCCAACAACGGCTCGTCCAAAATGGAACCGCGCACAAACTGTTTCAACCCCGGGTGATCGCGGAACTCCGCGAGATTGGATTCCCTGCCGTTGGACAGGTCGTCCAGAATCCAAACCGCATGCCCGTCTTCCAACAACCGCTTGGCCACCCATCGGCCGATAAAGCCGGCTCCGCCGGTAAGCAGGATGTTCATTCGTCCACTTCCTTTCCTGCAGTTTAGAAAATGTCCCAGGTGACCGGGGTGCCTTTTTTCAGATCTTTGGTTGCTTTTCTCCCCAGCAGAAGGTCGAGATATTTCACCGGCAGGCCAAGCCCAGGACGGATTGCCCGCACGTTCTCGCGCGTGAACGTCTCGCCGGCTTTCATGTCCCTGGCGATATATAGCGACCGGCGGTGCTTGAGCGAAGGTTTCTCCGCATCCGTCGGGCCGTATTTCACTTCGCCCAGCGCCTGCCAAGCGCGTTCCGTCTCGACGGCCAGCTGTTTGAACTCCTCCGGTTCCATGGAAAATGCCGAATCGACGCCTCCGTCTGCGCGGGACAGTGTAAAGTGCTTCTCAATCACCGTCGCGCCCATCGCCACGCTGGCCACCGCCACGCCGACGCCCATCGTGTGGTCGGACAACCCGACCTGGCAGCCGAACAGCTGCGCCATGTGCGGGATGGTGGCGAGATTCGTGTTCTCCGGCAGCGCCGGGTACGTGCTGGTACACTTCAGGAGCACGAGATGCCGAGCGCCGGCTTCCCGGGCTGCGCGCACTGTCTCGTCCAGCTCGGCGATCGTCGCCATGCCGGTGGAGATGATCAGCGGCTTGCCGGTGGCCGCCGCTTTTCGGATCAGGGCGACGTCGGTGTTCTCGAAGGAAGCGATTTTGTAGGCCGGCACGTCCAGTGACTCCAGGAAATCAACGGCCGTCTCGTCGAAGGGCGTGCTGAACGCCAACAGGCCGAGTTCCCGGCAGCGCCGGAAAATCGGCTCATGCCATTCCCAAGGGGTGTAGGCCTCCTGGTACAGGCGGTAAAGCGACGTGCCCTTCCACAGACTGTTCGGGTCCTCAATATAGAAATCGCCTTCGTGGATATCCAGCGTCATCGTATCGGCCGTGTACGTCTGCAGCTTGACCGCATCCGCCCCGACTTGCGCCGCCGCCTCGACAATGGCCAGCGCCCGCTCCAGGGAATGGTTGTGGTTGCCTGACATTTCGGCGATCAGAAACGGTTTGTGCCGCTTGCCGATCCATCGGTTGCCGATTTGGAATTCCATTTGTTCAACGGCTCCTTTCCTTTCGACATTCGTCCAACATATATTCGATCACCGGATGCTTGGCAACGTTTCTTAATGTGTGCATGGCCAGAAGTGAATTTTCGCTCTTTCGCACAAGTTCCGCCGGATGCTCCGCCAATTTCCGCAGCAGTTCGGAAATCTGGGAAGGTCGAACCACGCGGCTTTCTCCCAAATACCAAATCATATCTCGTCTTGCGGCTTCTTCCGCCGACGGAATCTGATTGTCCACTACGGCAATGACGGCAGACGGCACGCCCATGAAGGCGCGCTCCCACAGTGACACGCCGCCGGCGCCGACAGCCAGATCCATGCCGGCAAGAAAGTCCGCCATGCGGTTCATCTCGGGATAGAAAACAACATTCGGCATGGATTGGCATCGCGCCCGCAATTCAACCTGACGCCGGTTCGCCGGGCCACCCACGACATGAACGCAAAGTCCGGTCGGCACACCGGATTGCTGCAGCGCATCCAGCACCTTGCCAGTTTCTCCCGTCGGGTCGCTTCCTCCGAAATTGACAAGCACGTTGCGCAGCCGGGATTTCCGTTCTGCCTTCTTTCGCGCCGCAAAAAACTCATCGCGCAGCAAAGCATGGCCCGGGCCAAGAAACTGCGCACAGGATGCCGGAACCAATTTGCGATAGCGGTGTTCCATATCGGCATGCAGGTTCTGGTCGAGCAAAGCGTCACATTCATGTTCTCGGTTGGCCAGATCGTCGATGACCAGCACCTTGCCGGCACAAGGACGGACTGCTTCCTCCCAGCGCCGGTCGACTCCATAATGATCCACCACGACCCAGTCGAACCGGCGATCGCCAGCCGCTTCCAGAAACAGGCGCGCGTCCGCCTGCCAGTCGAAAGCATCCGCATCCGCCGCCCTGGCCAGTCCAAACCCTTCCGCAACAATCTGCCGCTCCACCGCCTCAGGCAAGTCCCGATTGCAGACGAACAGAATCTCCGCTATCGCATGCCGGGCAAACAACCTGGCCAACGTCAAACAGCGCATCGCATGGCCGATTCCGATGCGGGGCGACGCATCCGCGCGGATTGCAACCTGCAGCATGCATCAGTCCCTCCACTCTCGAAAGACGTTGAAAATCTCCGTCAGATCGTCCACTTTCGCCTCCGCTTCGTAAGCATCTGGAAGCACCAAATCACGATAGGGGCCGCGTCGGATTCGAATCGTGCGAAAGCCGAGCGGCTTGATGCCGATAAAATCCTTGCGGGGATTATCGCCGACATAGACGATTTCGGAGGCCGGCACACGTTCGCGGTCCCGGATTTTCAGAAAACAATAAGGGGAAGGCTTCGCATACCGTAGGCCGAAGCGGTGGGTAATGTAATAGCCGGTTACAAGCCGATGCAGACCGAGCGCCTCGATCTTGCGCTGCTGCACCAACTTGTTTCCGTCGGTCACGATGTATACTGGCGTGTCCCCGAGGCGCTTCAGTGCCTGCTCGGCATCCGGCAGCAAGCGGATGTCCGGCTTATGCAATCGATAGATCGATAAACATCGGCGGACGATCCGTTGCAACGGTCTTCCGCAATAACGCACCGCCGTCTCGTCGAACACGCGCCCCCTGCCATGCGTCATAAGTACTTTCCACATAAAGTCGTATAATTCCTTTTCTCCTGCGCCGAGCACTTTTGCCATTTCCCTGGATACCGCCCGGAACCCGCTTTGCACATAGGACAGTTCCTCATACAGCGTATCATCCAGGTCAAACACGACTACTTTCACTGGATCAAGTCCTCCGCATGGCGAATCAGCGTCAATTCCCGCCGGCTTCGTTCGAATGGAAATTTCGACAAATCGCGGCCATGGCTTTCCTGCAGGAACCAGTAGAAACTGTCCAATCCCGCCGCCACCGACAGCGTGGAAGCGCCGCCGAAACGAGCATTGCATTCCAGCACATGCCATTCGCCGAACCGATCTTCGATCAGCTGAAAAAGCACATGCCCGTAGGCGCCCAGGCTTTCCGCCATTTCCGCGCACATGTGCTCCAGCGCTTCATCACGAAACGTCTTCGTGATCTGCGACTCCCCACCCACCACCCGAATGCGCCGGCGCGGAATAACGCCTTTCGTCTTCCCTTGCGCGTCCACATAGACATCCACGCTGACTTCCCGGCCTCCCACATAGGGTTGAAAAACAGGGGCCCGCAGTTTTTTCGCATGCCGGACCGCCTGGCAAGCGTCCAAAGCGACACCCGCTCCGGCGCTGCCGGCACCATAGCGCTCCTTCACCACATACCGCTCCGCATTGAATGACAATTGTTCGTAAGTCGAGATGACAGGAAAACCCGCTTCAAGCAATGTATGATAGAATCGGAGCTTATCAATACATACATCTACGCATACCTGACTTGATACCATGACGTTTATGCCGTTTTCACGCAATGCCTCGCGGGTTCCGGCAAAAAAGGACAGTTCCCCGTCCCGGCTGGGGATGATTGCCGCGATGCCGTGTGTCCGGCAGTACCAAACTAGATCATCGACGGTCAGCTCGCCGATCGGCGGGCTTGTCCAAAATCTGTCCACAAAAAAAGATCCGATGCAATCCGGGTCCGCATCGGCGCCGAACAACAGACCGTTCCCGCCTGCCTTGTCCATGGCCCGCCGTACCGCCTTCAGCATCGGCACTTTCTTGGAAATGCTCGTCACCAGCACGTTCATCGGCTATTCCCCCAGCATCTTTTGCTTCACGCCCGCATTGATGCGCACCCATTCCGGATGGGCTTGAAGCACTCGTTTAACATCGGACCAAGAAAAGATTTCACCCTTGTAGAGCTCCCCGTAGATCAGCGCAATCAGCTGCCAGTCTTCCGGCGTATCTAGCGTCAGCCGATAACCCGAATCATTCGCATCCTGTTGGACGATGCCAATGCGGAACCGGTCCGGGCGCTCCAGGATGAACGGCGTCACATGCTCGCATTCATAATCTTTGTCCGCTTCCTCGTAAACTTGCTTCAGCGCCGCAAACGTGAACACCTCGGTGTCCAGGCCGCGCGGATGGGTTTCCAGCCCGAGACGCACATAATCGAATCCGCCTTCCCGGAACTTGCGGATCACTCCCGCGGAAATCCCGGGATCTAGGAGCGGGCAGTCGGAGGTGAAGCGCACGACGGCATCCGCCTTCGCTTCCGACGCTGCTTCATAATAACGGCTCAGCACATGGCGCTCGCTCCCGCGGTAGACGCATGCGCCACAGCGAACGGCTTCCTCGGCAATGACCGCGTCTTCGGGCAAATCCGTGGTTGCCACCACTACTTGGTCCACCAGGGGAATGGCCTTCACGCGTGTGATGACGTGGCCCAGCACGGAACGGTCGCCCAGCGTCTTCATCACTTTGCCGGGCAAGCGGGTCGACCCCATTCGCGCCTGAATAATGGCCGTTACGTTCATGCGCTTCCCCCCATTGTCAGATTTGGATGGCAAACCATGCCAACGGTGCGCCCTATCCGTCTCTGCATGAAAGTCATTCTGCGGATGTTTATATCATACTTGCGATTTCGAATCTGTTGCGCCCTTTATTCGTGTTCCCGATAAACGGTTAAGACACTCCGCAACTCTCGCCAAGTGATATGAAGACGGGAAAAGTAGCCCGCATCTACTCCTCTGCTCATCAATTCCAGGTTGCGTGATGCATCAAGATAAGCAGAATTCTTTTCACAGATCTGCGTCAATACATCCCTTGCCTCTTGTTTGCTGCCGAGCAGCCATAGACAGCATGCCAAGTTGTTTTGCGCTGCCCAATGATTCGGATTTATTTCCACCGCCTGCCGGAACCAGTCGGCGGCTGCTTTAATCTCACGGTGCTTGATCGCGTAGATGCCCTTATAAAAAGCAACGGAATCAGACAGCGCAATCACCGCATTCAGTTGATCCCATCCCTCTTGCCAATGCCCAAGCCGAAAAGCTACGGATGCAAAATCAGCGGCATTTCGTTCTTCCGGCAAACGCCTTTCAAAGATCGTTTGACGAATCTTTTCCAACGAATACTTGGATAACACCCGCCTTTCGCCGTCAAGCATGCTTTGCATCCTTGCCGAAGCGTTGCCTGCATGCCGACGCACCTTAACAAGCACACGATCCAGATAGCAAATCACGTGACGTTCTGAAACCCTCAGCCATAAATCATAGTCCTCGCTGTGCGTCAACTCTTCGTTAAAGCCGCCCAATCGACAAAAAACATCCCGCTTGATCAATACGCCGGATGCAGTCACGATGGGATTGCGCACAAACAAATACCCTGGAAATTCATGCGGTTCGATCTCGGCAAATCGACTGGGCGTTCCTATGCTCCGACCTTGCTCATCGATTTGTTCAGCAGCACAGAAGAGCAGATCCGCCGGTTTGCCCACCGCTTCCATAGTTTGTAAATAGGTGCAGTATGCTTCTATCAATCCCTTATCAGCCAGGTCATCCACATCCCAGAACAAACACCAGTCCGAAGCGCTTTGAAACACTCCGAAATTGCGGGCGTGGGACACGCCATGATTGGACCCGAGAAAATACGGCTTGATTACGGTCCATTGCGCAGCAAGATCTCGCATGATCGAAGGCGTCGAGTCGGTACTTCCATCGTCCACCAGGATGATCTCACGAAATGGCGCTGTTTGGCATACAAGGCTCGAGACGGTTTCTTCCAAGAACCGTTCACCGTTATAAACCGGGATAATGGCGGAAACATTCACGACTGGCACCTTCTACTCTTGTTGAAATAAACAGATATAATCGATATCCTTCTCAAACCCGAATTGGCGCAGCTTTCGTTCATAGAATGGTCCTCCGCCAACAGTGGCAATCAGGCATTTGTGTCCGGCGGGAGTCAGATGCGCCAACTGATCCGGTGAAATGACCGGAATCCCGTTGACGCCGGTTTCTTGTTTGGATGCATCTGAATCAACATAAAAAGCGGTTTCTTGCTGTTGAGATTTAAGCAAGCACAGGATAGATTGACCAAATTCACCTGCTCCGCAAATCACCAATTTGCGTCGGTCTGCAGATACGAAACGGTGAAATCGATGCAGCAAAGCGGTTTGCCGATTTTTTCGATCAAAGCGCTGCAATCGGTCCGCGGTATGGCGACGGATGTTTTGCGGAACCTCCGTTCCCATGCCGGAGAACAGCTTCGGCAGTACAGCTTTATAACCAATCGGTGCGGCCAGTGCATCCGATATTGCTTCAGGCAATCTTTCCGCTTCGCAATGAGGAAGAAGCGTGCGGATTTTGATGTCCAAGCTGCCCTCATCCGAATTCAATTCCTGTGCGATTCTTTCCTTCATCGGTTTGGGATCGATCAGAAGAATCTTCCGTTCATGAAGCATAGCGTCAAAAATGGCGCCGCTGTGATCGCTGATGACCAAATCGCTGTCCGGAATCAAATCAAACAAGTCATGGCTTTCATCCAACACGCGGATTCGCTCGGCACGCTGAAATTCAGACAGGTTCGGACAGAAAGCGATATCGGTTAAGTGGTGCAGCTTGACGGTAATCTCGTAGTCGTTCGTCAACTGCGGCACGATTGCATCAAATTCCGGCAAACTCGATCTCTCACCATAAGTCGGACAATAAAGCAGTTTCTTTCTGCCGGACCGCCATGCATAATGGGATGTCCGAATCGGCAATCGGGGGTGTCCGGCAGATATGCAGGGAGTAGCATCACACAATTTTTCTTCCGCGTAGGGCCCGTAAGTAAAAATTAAATCGTAGTTCCTGTTCCAAGATCCATAATTCCATTCATCTTTCGCATACCCGTACATGACTCTTACATGCATGACTTCCGGTCCCAAGACAATAAAAGAAGGCATCCAGTAAACGGAATATAAAACATCGAGATGAATGTTCTTTTCGCAAAGTTCCTTCACATGACAATATCGAACGCCTGATCGGTGCAGATGATTTTTAATCTTCGTTGTATGCTCGGTTCCATCCAATGAAAAAAGGACAAAGAGGGCATCTTCCCATGTTCGGTAAAGATGCTTCAAATGTTCATAATGAAAGATGGTCGAGACTGCAAACCCTGCCGTTGTCATAAAATGAATCTCTGCACCCCATTATCTCATGAAATTAATTGAAACAGCCATTAAACCCACTGGAACCGCATTAATATTTGATGATGTTGATCGCCTTATTTTTCTCACTTGCTTTGCTCCGAATGGTCGATTCAATCTGATCAATGAAAGCAAACGAGCCGATCACAAAAGTATTTGCTCCCTTTGATAATGCATAATCCAAACTGACGATTTCCGTCCGATTAAGAATCATCCCATGCAAGGATGCATCGCTGTCCACAAAGTACTTGACTTTAATTTTGAAGTGATTCAACAAATCTCCAATTGTTTTCCCTGCTTCACCTGCGCCGTATATGCATACTTCCGAAACGCCTTGATCAAGTGTTTTCTTCAATATTTTCAAAGCTTTATAGTGATTTGATTTAATATTGAAATGCCGAATGTCGTTTAAATACAGCCCCAGCAAATAATAAGGCTCTTTTAACGTTATTGCGCCATTAATCCAATATAATTCGTTAATGGCAAACTGCCTGTTTATGAACTCGTCTGCTGACTGAATCGCTGCAAATGTCTGCTCGGGGATAAAAGCGTAGACCGACTTGTCAAAAAAACCGTTCTTAAACACAAATTTTCCCAATTTACTCGCTTCAGTATAGGTTGGAAACACAAAAACGCGATTAATCACGTCTAATAACTGATCACTCTGCGTATATTTCTTCTTTATCAGCCTTCTTTTGTTCTTGAATGTATGCAGATAAAGTTCTTGAAAGAAGAAAATCCCTTCTTGCACAATCTGTTTTTTGCGAATATTTTCATCAGAATCGTATTTATCTTCAAATTCCGGCTCGATTTGATCACCGTTTTTTCTGTAACTGACCGTGCTTCGAACATCGTTATTTATAATAGATTCGATAATTTGACAATGATCAAATATGCTTCTCTCCAAAAAATCATTCTTATCCTTGCTGGAATAGAAGCTCCAGAATTCCATGCCCTTGATGATGTTGTGTTTCGCATTGTTTGTGCTTACTGCCATAATATGTTTGCACTCATAATCAATCATGTGTTTTTTCAAGAATTCTTCAAGATGACTGGCAATCGTGCCTTTGTATCCGAAATCCAGCGTACAAAAATGGGACAAATCAAAATTCTCAGTCAAGTATTTGTAGAACAGCTTTTTTTGTTCAGCAATTTTGCGATTTACGATTTCACATATTTTTCTGCTGGATAAGTACAGATACAATCTCTCATATTCATGATTGTTTAATGACTTTACCCGCTTATCCAACAGGTCGAAAATCTCGGGATGATCTCCAAAGGACAAATCCAACAATTCAAGAATGCCGCTTACCGAGAATTCTTTGCGTTTTGAAAGAAGTTCCTCAACCACTTGAACGTTATATTCATCAAGCATCGCTATATATATCGATTTTCTTGATAAATACATTTTTTTCAAGTTAAATTTGCAAGATCTATGCTTGCACGAATTTGAAATCAATTTCTCGAAAAAAACGGCTTCGCTCATAAAAGGGTACAAATTTTGAATCTCCTTTTCTTTGATCAAATCAAGCAACCATTCCGTGAACAGCGTAAAGAATGGTCCCAAAATGATGGCGCCAAAGGTAAAATAAGCCGTGTCCTCTTTATTTGGACGACCGCTCAAATTACCGATCCACTGCCTGAATTTGTACAATTCCGGCAATAAATGTTTGTTGTAAATTTCCTCATGGATCATTGCTTCATAATGATCAAACTTCGTCAAATCATAATGGACCGAGCGAATATTCCGCGTCATCGGATTACGGTAATCCGAATAATAGTGGTCGCCGATATGAATGATCCTGGATCCGTCTATCTTGTATTTCTCCAGAATGTAATCAAACAATTCGCCCTCAGCTTTGCTTCTGTTTACTTCGGACGATACGATGATATCATCCACCAATTGCAGATCAAAATTGTTGGCTTCCAGAATAGAAATGATTTGTTTTTTACTAAAATACATGTCGGATGCCAAGATAACCCGTTTCCCAATTCGATTTAAATGTTTTATCAGAGAATAAACGCTCAAATTAATATATGTGAGTTCCCTTTCAAGATCCAGTTCTATATTTTGGATTTCTGAGAGTTCTCCCAAATTCTCTGAAATCTGCTTGTAAATATCCCGATAATTGTATTCTTTTCTATATTCTTCTTTATGTTTTTTCTTTGCCTGGCTTTGCGCAAGTATTCTCAGATGCATGAATTGCAACGGAGTAACGCTTTCTCGTAGTAAATTTCGCTGTGATGCCGTTTCTCCGACGTGATAGAAAACATCGCTGGGGTTTTTCACCGTTCGAAACAATAAAGTGTCAAAAATATCAAAGCTGAACAACTCGTATTCATGCTGATAAAATTCATAATCTTTCAGGTTGGCGTCCATTTTCCACAATTCTGCAATCATGTCTTTTGGTGCATCCTTTCTGAATCGTCACTTATCCAGAAGTTGGTCAACCAAGTTCCAAACTCTGGCATGCGCTTGATCATCTTTATAGGCGTGAACAATGTTGCACAATTGATTTCTTGTCGATGCATAAGCATCTGTCTCAAACAATGACAATATAGTTTCTTGAAGCTGCCGTTGACTGAAAACCTTGGGACCGGGCGCCCAAAAATCATAAGGCTCCATGTTAAATCCGCGGTTCTTGATATAGTCTTGAAGATCAACCGGGACAAAGATGAGGGGAATGCCTGTTAATAGCAAATCGAAATATACGGAGGAGTAATCCGTCAACAACATTTCAACATTGGCTAAAATTTCATATAAATCGATGTCGTGTTCAATCAAATCAACTTCTTGAATAAAACGAATTACTTCAGAATAATTGGAATACTCCACAAAATTCAATTGATTATACTCCATATGGTGCAACTTGCAGATTAAAAACAGATGATTGTCGCGAAGGAAGTCGGCAAATTGTTCGAGATCAAACGATTCAAAACCAAACAGATTATCCCAATTGCGATTGCCGTTCACCTTCAAATCCTGTTTCCAAGTCCGGTACGTGGGCAAATAAGCGATCACTTTTTTGCGAAGAACATGTTCTCCAAACAGATTTTTCATTAGATTGCTATTTTTTCTGAACAGCAAATCATTTCTCGGCATTCCGCATATTTCATATTTATCGGGCAAGTTCGGAAAACTTGCATTATATAAACTGCTGTATAATTCAGAGTAGGAGATGATTTTATCTGTGCACTTTTTTACATAATCGTTGTAAGAATGGTAGAAAAGTTCCGTTCTCGTGCCAATTTTCTTCAGAGGGAAACCATGCCACAACTGAATGTTATAAATCGAGGGATGATAATAACTGCTGATGCTGGTTGAACAAATCATATCGAAATCCTTGTCATTGTCCAGATCGGCACGGCTGACGACTTGTACCTCGTACTTGTTTTTTATGAATTCCGGCATGGTTTTATATAATGCATAAGTATTGCTTCCCGAATTGTTGACTTTTAACAAAGCGATTCTTTTTTTTTCGCGAAATCTGAGCGGATCTTGCTTATAAATTGATAAAAGCCGGGATTCATATTCTTTTTCCAGTTCTCTTGCGAATTTTCCGTACAGCACCGGCACCACTTTGCCCATATCGATGCCCATATTGCGCAATTGTTCGTATATTTGCGTCGCGTATTCGCTGGCAATCAAGATCATATCGTAGTCCAAATGATGAAGAGATTCCACGCCGAAGACGGTTTTTCCATAAAACTTTTTCTTTTGTTTTTCCGGGTTATTGTCGCAAAACCCGATGATGTCCACTTTGTTGTCATCCAGCTTAATCAATGTCTTTTCGCAGCAGCTGCCGGTACCAAAAACAATGACTTTCATGACGATGGTCCCCTATCATTTTGTAATCAGGACGCTTCCAAAATAATCGCTGACGGGAAAATAACCGATTCCTATTTCCCTGCAGAAATTCCTTACAGCTTGCTTGACTCCTTTGTACAATTGAAAATTGTAATCGTGGACGATGATATAGCCGCCCTTCGACAACCTTTCATAAAAATAGTTCAAGCCCTCATAAGTAGGCTGATATAAATCAACATCGATACTTACCAAGGCATACTTTCTGTCTTCAATGGTTATTGCGCTTTCCGGAAAATATCCTTTAATCACGTGAACTTGATATCTGCGGCTTAACTTGCTTAGTACCAAATCGATATTCGTATCTGATAAATGCCCGATTTGGGCTTGCGAGTAGGCAACTTCTTGATCAATTTTCACGTCATTTTCATGAAATCCTTCGAACGTATCAAACAGCAACAATTCCCGGTTTGGAAAAAAATCATGCAGCAATTTCGAAAAATGACCCTGATACACGCCCAGTTCCGCCACAGCACCTTCAATGTTGCGCTCATTTACTTCTCTGGCCAATAAATCGATTGTCGAGACTCGGACATAATCGATCCCCTTGAGCAAGTAATCTTGATACTTATAGAGTTTTTTGTTCCGATCCTCTTTCTCCAAATACATGGTGCAGATTGCATAGTTTTTGAAATAATAAGAAAAATACTTTTCATTTACTAGGCTTGCATAAATGTTGTTCATATTCCACACTTCTTTGACTGCCTGATTGAAAGACTTCTCTCTGGATTTTAAGAGATGGATGATCTTCCCGTTGGGGACTCCCAGCGCCAAGAGAATTTTTTTCATCTCTGCATAATAGCTGATGCTTCCAATAAGCACATAATCGAATTCGACTTGCGCAATTGCTTCCGGACTGATGACTTTCGCACCAAAAAAAGCGCATCCCTGTCTGGAGGGATTGCTGTCCAAAATACAAGTGATTTCAACCTTGGACAAATCAAGCCGTTCTACGGTTTCCAAAGCTCCTTTTCCAGTTCCGAAAATAACGACCTTCGTCTTTCTCACCATTTTCAACCTCGCTTCATTATGGCCGAGCTCTTGATCATTTGATCACTTGGCCAATTGTTCATTCACTTTCTGCAAATCATCTTCAAAATCAATTTCCGTGCACATCACGTCGGATACGTCCACTGGTTTCATTTCCAAACCCTGTGTGATCGAGTATTCAATGCCTTTTTCAAAGTAGTCCATCGGGCCGCATTTCTCCAGGCTGGTCAGCAGCAAAGGGATGTCCTGTTGCCGTATTTTGTTGATGCCGACGGCTTCTCCGACCGGATTGGACACGGTTTTGGACACATCCTGAATAAAGCCCCTGTCATTGATCGTGTATTTGACTTCTTCCTCGCCGACGGACAAGGTGTTTACCGCCATACAGGAATGCGGTTCGCGAATCAGGCGGTCAATGACGACATGATCGAACACCACATCCCCGTTCATCCAAATAACGTCGTCATTTCGAACTTTCCGCAGTCCCCTGAGCAAACTTTGGGATGTGTTCGTGGTGTCAAAATAGTCGTTGTACACATAGGTCAAATCCGGGAACGCTTCCATGATCAATTCTTTTTTAAATCCAACCACCACATAAATATCGTCAATACTGACGTAGCGGAGCAAAGCTTTGATCTGGTTCTGCAGAATGGTTCGCCCGTTCGACAACATGGTCAACGTTTTGGGATGAGGCTTACCCAGCCTGGAACCGATTCCTGCAGCAAGTATGACGATTGTCATCGAAAAGATCCCTCCTGTAAAGGAGTTCATGACCGCGTAATCTATTGAATTTGTATTATCCGTTTTCTTCCGTCAAAGTATGCTTTCTTCCATTAGCCACGCCCTCAGTGTTCCCTTGCTGATCACGCGCGCGGTATCGTATTTTAATACGGGCTGGCTGGAAATTGCGTAATCCGCGGGTGAAGCCTTCACTTGCCCATAGACCGGCGGCAGAATGTACATCCATTCGGTTTCGATCATGTTTCGCTCCTCGTCCGCCGTCATCAGTTGCTCGTACATCTTCTCCCCGGGACGGAGGCCGATTTCTTCAATCGCGATCGGCTCCGTGATGGCATATCGCTTGGGCAGTTCCTCGACCAGGATCTCCGCAAGATCCGATAATCGGACGACAGGCATTTTCAGCACGAACACTTCCCCTCCTTTGGAAAGCCGATTCGCCTCCAGCATCAAGCTGATCGCCTGATTGGGGGTCATCATATACCGCGTCATGCCGAGATCGGTGACGGTGATCTTTCTCTGCTCGAGGATTTGCCGCTTGAACAGCGGGATGACGGAACCTCTGGAACCTATGACATTCCCAAAACGAACCGAGGCGAAGACGGTCGCTTTCGGACCCTTCTGGTAATTCGCTGCAGAGACCAGCCGTTCACCCATCAGTTTGGTGGCGCCATAGGTATTGATGGGAGATGCGGCCTTGTCGGTGCTGGTGAACAAAACCTTGGACACATTGTTGTACAAAGCGGCTTGAATCACATTTTGCGTTCCGATGACATTGGTTTGAACGGCTTCAAACGGATTGTATTCACAGGCCGGAACGTGCTTCATGGCGGCCAGATGAAAGACAAAATCGATATCCTCCATCGCCCTCATCAATCGGTTCAAATCGCGCACGTCACCGATCAAATATCGAAGCACATGATTGTACCCGCTTAACGATTGCTGCATTTCATACTGCTTGTATTCATCCCTGCTGAACACCCGAATGACCGCCGGTTTCTCCTGCAGCAACTGGCGCACCAACCGTTGTCCGATCGTTCCCGTGGCTCCGGTAATCAGAATTTTTTTGTTCGTGTAAAATCCCATAAGCGTTATCCTTTCGCCCCCAGTTTGTCGGTCAGGATACGCAGGTGTTGCATCAGGAGCGGAACCACCCTCGATAAACCTTCAAGAACCGGCTTCACGCAAGTCAGCAGTTTTTCGTACTTCCGGCGAAGATCCGCCTCGGATAAGACCTCGTCCCAATGCCTTTGTACATAATCAAGCTCTTTGGCCAGAAAAAACGCGAGCATCTGCTCAAACAAAGGATGGGTGACGATGGAACCCCACAATGGTTCAAAAGCAACCAGCCAATCGGCATAACGGTTGATAGGCGTCTGAAAAAGATCGTGCAACTGATTGAGGCGGTCTTGGATAAAATTGAGTTCCTCCAATGTTTTCGCCGCTTTTCGCGCGGCTTTTGCCCGCCTCTCGGGCGGGTAGGGCGATAAACGCGCGCGCATTTGTACCTTGAACCAATCGGGATCCAGTTTTCGTCCTTTTGTTTCGTTATACAACTGCTCCAGCATTTTGAGTTGTGTATGCCGGATAACTGCTCCGATCCTGGAAGCGTTATAAACCGGAACACGCACCAGTTTCTGGATAATGAGTTCCAAATCCAGCTTCAAGTGGAGCAAAGCCTCATTTGTTTTGTTTTTTCCACCGCTCACATTTTCAACGGTCAGCAAGGCGTTGTCGATCAGACGTTTGGCATGTTTTTCACTGGTGATTTTCGCCCCGTCCAAATAGACCCGGTCGCCGGGATAGGAAAAATCCTGTCCGATCAACACAATTTCCGAGCATCCCAGAAAGGCGGCCATCTGAACGGCCGTACCGGAGACCGTACCTGTCGACATCAGCACGCCGTCCTCGGGGGTGAGTTCCAGGATATATCGCGAGATCACATCAACGTCAAGATAACCGTGCATCAGATAAGGGGCGCGATCGTCGCGAATCACCTTATGTTTGATAGTGGTGATATACAGAAACGGAATCTGACCGACTTCCAGATCCTTAAATACCCAAAAGTTTGGTTCCCCCGGATCCATGGAAACAATCAGATGGGGTTCGATACCGTGGTGAAGCAGACCTTTGACCGCGGTTCCCGCCGCAATGATGAAGGCGTGATTTTTCAGAAGCCGCAAATATTCAATTTCTTCGCCCAGCGAGGGTCCGGAACCCGCCACAATGGCCGGCCATCCCCGGCAAACATCCTTCAAAGGATAAAAGGACGGCGTCCGCAAGGTTCGCTCCAGATTCACGGTCAAATTTTCAATCCAATCGGCTTGGTGACGGACTCTTGTATTCAAGTCAACACGGTAATTGATCGACCTCTCCCTGACAATGTCCGCGAGACGTCTTTCCAGATCGGGTAACAGCTTGCGGTACGGCGGCACGATGACAGAAGAAAAACGACCTTTGAGCGACCTGAACATCGCCATCAGCATTTCCGATAAAATCAGCTCGTCCGCTCCAACCGCGAACATCGCGATCTGCCGATGGCCCAGGATGGAACGCAAATCAACCGTCTCCAACGCGGCAAACAACAAATCCGGTTCAGGCTCGTAAAGGTATACCCTTTTCTCTGGAAACGCCTGAAGAAAAGTTTTCAGATGATATCCCAACCCCAACCCTACCATCAACACTTCATCGGCATCCGCGACGTTCCGTTCCAAAGATTGAACCCAAAGCTCCGCCTCCCGCGAGGGATCATACCGGCTGTACAGATAAAAAGAATCGCCCTTCGGTTGGCGAACGAGCAGGTTGGCCTGACCGTTCCTGGCCGGTTCATAAGACAAGCGGGGAGGCCATTCCAGACGGTTGCGCATCAACTTGTAGATTTCCGGATATTGATCACGCAGGAACATCAGATTATCAGCAGCAAATTTCTTCATGAAAGTACCTCGGCATCCAGTTGTTCCAGTAGCGCATTGAAGACGTCCGGCCATTCGTATTTAAGCTGGTCGCCTATGGCCGTGTAATCCTGTCGATCCATGGCAGACTCCAATTCCGAAGACAGCCTTCCGGATTCCGTTTCAAACCGAATGATCGCGTTTAGCAAAAGGGGACGACCCTGCCGGCGTTCCAGATGCTGGCGAAGCACATGCGCCGCCTGTGCGGCCCATTGCATGCCTTCCGTCAGTTTAGCAACATGACTCCATTCTTCCTGGCCCATCTCGCCATAAAACAGTTCGGGAATGGAATCGAGAGCACGTATAATTTTGGGCAAGTAATTTTTCAACTCATCCTCAATTTCCCGAATTAATTCCTTTTCTCGAACTGTTTTAATCTCTACCTGCTTGATGGTAGAAATATATTGCAACATATATTCATTATACCCTTCTCGGAATGAAACGCCGTCGATAAGAACTTCTTGTACGATTTCATCCCGGTGTAACAATTCTTTAAACAGTTCGTGCCAAGCTTCAAGGATTTGTTCCGCTCTTTTGCCGGACCAATCAAGCGTTTTATTTGGCGTGACCACAATCATTCCATTCTCCACCCTTGTTTGAGGGATCCTATTCGACAATAGCCGATAAATTATATATCGGCGGGGAAATATAAAAAATAAACCTAAATTTCGAAAGTACCGTTCATTGAAAACATAAAAAAGTGCCCAAATCTTTGGTAGAATGGTATTTATCGAGAACACTACACCCAAAGAGAGGAGCACCTTTTAGGTGAAGTCTACCACACCCATCAGCAAAATCAAGACCGAATTTTCCCTACAGAACGCGACC
>Ga0310832_100747_pt1 | contig 18433 bp, 17 predicted proteins | sample WT_ome_7_FD_201303 | JGI IMG/M metagenome (GOLD analysis project Ga0310832, IMG submission 201303) | Sorghum-adapted microbial communities enriched on wild type (WT) sorghum from Joint BioEnergy Institute, Emeryville, California, United... ...
GATACTTTTACTAACATGTCCTATTGGATACGGACAGTCAGAAGTCATGTAGCGATTTAAATTTTGCCGGTCTTTTTAAATTTCCAATTTCCGATTTCAAATTTTTTGCTGTCTATTCGATTCGCAAGCTGACGAGTTTCTATAAATTCGTCCGTCACCGTCACAAAAAACTGTTTTCCATCCTTTTCGACCAAATAGAATCGTTTATCATTATTTTTCAAATAATTGAGAAACTCAGGTATTCCAAATGGTGCGTCTGTGAAGAACCCAAGTGCATTGTCAACGATCTTTTCTCCTTTTGTGAGTTTCTGGTAAGCAAGAAGCGAGTAGATTTCTGCATTTGGGAATTTATCACGAATAACACGATTTTTCTTTGAAGATTTAAGACCCTTGCCATACTCTGATAAGTTGTACGGCTCACGCATAACCATTTCGTCCAAAGTCTCTCCATCATCAAGCAGATAATCAATGCTCGCATTCAATAATTTGGATAAATTTTTTAAATTATCTATATCCGGTAAACCTTTGCCCGATTCCCATTTCGCAACTGCAGAACGAGAAACCCCTAATTTTTCAGATAGCTGTTCTTGAGAAAGTCCTGCCTCTATTCTTGCCTTCTTAATTTTTTCTCCTAGTGTCATTTTTGTTTGATGACCCCCTTGCTTAAATTTGTTGCACTCATTGTAAATCAAAACCCTTTCAAAGAACATTCACTATCTATAACATCGCTGTCACTTTGCGTAACAAAGGATAAAAACGCTTATTTATCGCGGTTTATTGGCTATTTACTTCAAGAAATATTTTTCTTGATCTTAAAATATTTTATTGTTTCTTTACCATATACTATTTTTCTGGACACAAAAAAGTCGCCTACTCCATTTATGGAATAGACGACTTAACCATCAATTTTATATTATTCCCACTCGATCGTCGCGGGCGGTTTACTTGTAATATCGTAGACGACGCGATTGACGTGCGGCACTTCGTTCACGATACGTGTTGAAATGCGTTCGAGCACATCCCAAGGAATGCGAGCCCAGTCGGCGGTCATCCCATCGATCGATGTCACCGCGCGAATGGCGACCGTATAATCGTACGTGCGGGCATCCCCCATCACTCCGACGCTGCGGATATCAGGGAGAACGGTGAAATATTGCCAAATTTCGCGGTCGAGTCCAGCTTTTTTCACTTCTTCCCGCAAAATCGCATCCGATTCACGGACGATTTCCAACTTTTCTTCCGTCACTTCACCAAGAACGCGAATCCCAAGACCAGGTCCCGGGAACGGCTGACGCCAGACGATTTCGTCCGGAATGCCCAATTGTGTGCCAAGTGCGCGTACCTCATCTTTAAACAGCGTATTGAGTGGCTCGATCAATTCAAATTTCATATCTTCCGGCAAGCCGCCGACGTTATGATGCGATTTAATCGTTTGTGCCGTTGCTGTGCCACTTTCAATAATGTCAGTATAAAGCGTGCCTTGCACTAAAAATTCAATGCCTTCGAGCTTGGCCGCCTCATCGTCAAACACATAAATAAATTCGTTGCCGATGATTTTCCGCTTTTGTTCCGGGTCGGAGACCCCTTTTAATTTCGCCAAAAAGCGTTCTTTCGCATCCACTTTAATGACGTTCATCTGGAACTGTTCGCGGAACGTTTTCATGACGCTTTCCGCTTCGCCTTTGCGAAGAAGGCCGTGATCAACAAAAATGCATGTGAGCTGATCACCGATGGCACGATGCACCAATACAGCGGCAACTGATGAATCAACTCCACCGCTTAATGCACAAAGCACTTTTTTCCCGCCAACTTGTTCACGAATGCGACGCACTTGCTCATCGATGAAGTTTTCCATCGTCCAGTCGCCGTGACAGCCGCATACGTCGAAAACAAACCGCTTCAGTACATCATTTCCATAAATGGAATGGCGCACTTCCGGATGGAATTGCACCCCGTACCATTTCCGACGTTCATCGCTCATCGCGGCGATCGGGCAGGAAGAGCTTGTCGCATCGACGATAAAACCGGACGGCGGGGCAGTCACTAAATCGCCGTGGCTCATCCAGACGACCTGCTCATCCGGCAACCCGCGGAATAGCAAAGAATCATTTTTCGCTTGGATAAGCGCTTTGCCGTATTCACGGTGTGTGGCTTTTTCCACTTTGCCGCCCAAGTGGCGCGTCATAAGCTGCATCCCGTAACAAATCCCCAAGATCGGCAGCCCGAGTTCAAAAATCGCTGGATCGCACGTAAACGCTTGTTCATCGTATACGCTATTCGGACCACCAGAAAAAATGATTCCTTTAGCGTTTAACGCGCGAATTTCTTCCGCACTGATCGTGTGCGGATGCAGCTCGCTGTAGACGCCAAATTCACGGATGCGGCGAGTAATCAGTTGGTTATATTGGCTTCCGAAGTCCAATACGACGATCATTTCTTGGTTCATCTTATCCACCCCGTCGAAAAAATAAGCGCTGCCATCGCCCAAATAACATGATGAAGGCAGAATAGCAGCGTCTTCTGCCTTCATAGTCAGGCCGTTTACGGCGGCCCGGTAGAGACACGTGAGCCATATTCCCACGCATATATGAAAGGCTTTCGTTCTGTTCGTATGCAAATTTGAATCCATTCTATCAACTTGCCAGCAGTCGGTCAAGTGATTGTCCTTTTTATTAAATTTTCCCACAATTGGCGCGCCTCACGGATGTCGATACGGTCGCTGTTTGCGCCGTAGATCACTTGCTCATACCATTTTGTCAGCCGTCCCATTTCATTGGTTTCCAATAAACGATCCACTTCAATGGCGTACTGGCGCAGCGTTTCATCCTCTTTTCGTCTCAACCCGTAGTCATGTAATTGACGCAGCAACGCCAAATAAGCAGGAACAAGCCATTCTGGCCCGTCAACTCGACGACAGCGAAAACAAAAAATCGTCCAGCGCGGCCACCATTTCCGTCTTGTCACGTAGAGCGCGCCACCCAACGCAGCCAACGCAACAAACACAGTCAGCACCGTTTTCCATGACCAGACGCTAGCTAACTGCTTCCACCAATGACGATCTTGTTTCTGCGAAGATGGTTCGATCAATTGTTCGATCGACACACGCGGTGTCTCTTGTTCTTCCGGTTGCAACGACGGCGCTTGTTGCTCTTCATTGGAAGTGGAAAGCGAAAAGGCATACGGATTGACAAACCCTTGTGTCGGCTCAAACGGCACCCAACCGACACCCTCAAAGTAAACCTCGACCCACGAATGTGCGTCGTTGTTTCGCACTTTATAAAGCTCAGCCCCATTTTGCTCCTCGACAAGCTGTCCGGATGTATAGCCTTTCACCCAACGCGCGGGAATACCTAGACTGCGAACAAGCACAGCCATTGAGGTGGAAAAATTATCACAATACCCTTGTTTCGTTTCAAACAAAAATTGATCGACATAATCTTGATTGGCTCTTGGGACGGCAACATTCGTCGTTTCGTACGCATACCCGTTCATATGGAAATATTGTTCAATGGCTTTCACTTTATCGTATACCGTCTCTTTTCCTTCGGTAATTTGCTTTGCCAAATCACGCACCCGCTTCGGAAGCGTATCCGGCAGTTGCGTATAGCGCTTCAGAAAACTGGCGTCTTGGACTGGAGCCGCGGAACGCAATGCCTCGATGGGGAAATCCGGCTCCATATACGTGATCGTATACCGCTGAATGGGAAGTGCATTGGCATTTATATCGGTCGTATAAATTTTTTCTGTCGCCATATGCATGCGGTAGACAATGTTGTCAGACGTTTGCACTTGTTGTAAACCAATCGGATAAACGAGATGGAACGCTTGATCTTGGCGGGTGATTTCCGCTGTCTGTTCCGCCGTTTTTACTTTGTCGCTCCACCATTCATGCTCCATCAGTCTTCCGTTTCTGAATGATTTCACTTGTTCACTCTGGAATGATTCCCATCCCTTTCCAGTGTAAACATCTTTCGTTTCTACACGCCAATAATGACGGTCTTCATCTTTAGCAATGAACACAACCGTATCATCAGCGATAAACGGTCCGCCGAGGCGAGAATCATTTTGCCCATAGCCAATTTTCTTGACAACAGCTGCTGTCGTCGTGTCAAACTCCTCCCCAGAGTCAGCGGCATAGCTACGAATAAACGCAACCGGGTCCGGCCATTGCGGCGGCAGTTTCGGCCCAACATATCCGGCCGTAACGGCAATAGCAGGAATAGATAGAGCTGCCGCCCGCCACTTCCGGATATAAGCAGCCCCTCCTTTTGCCCACATCCGCTCCCCATGCAGCCAAACGAATGCGAAAAAACCGAGCGCCACAAGGCGAACAATCGCTCCGTTTCCACTGTAAGGGAAAAACGTATCCAACACAGCAATATAGCTAACCGTGAGCGCATAAGGGACAAACCACCGGTTTCGCCGCACAACCAGCCAGTGCCAAACAAACGAAGCCGCCCATAAAGACACAAAAAAGGCAAGGGTGCGCAGCGCATCGTCCGGCATCGATGCTCCTCCCCCGACAAGCCAAGCAACGCCGTCCCACCATAATGCGCGTGGGACATCCCATATCGCCTCATCATAAAACCATTCATCAAGCGCCCACCATATATAACCGATTTTACCGAGGGCAGAAAGCCAGGTGGGAACACGCAACGTATAAAATAGAAAACAAATGACGACAAACATCGCGAATGTCCCGATATGCGCTGTGTCCGCAACTGTGTCAAGCGGCCAAAGCCATTCCGTGAGCAACCAAGCAGCCAACCCATTCGGTAACACGGCGGATAACATAGTCTCCGCCCTTTGTTTCATCCGTTTTCCCCTCCTTGCCGGATGGTTTGCAACATCTGCGGGTCAATGTGCAATACATCCCCCCCGCTGCGGCGGAGCCCGTCCGCCCAGCTCTGTTGCTTATGACTCCACTCCCGGCTGACGACATATAGTACGACCTGTCGTTTGGATGCTATTGTGCGCAATTGCTGCAAAAGTGGAATCGATAACGCGGAGGTTAAAATGATACACCCGGCAGCTGCACGCCAGTTCGTTTCTTCTGCTAACGTGCGCGGGAGCGGCTCTTTGCCCTCGCCGTTCACTTCCGCCAACTGGAGAAGAATGGACGGCCACTGTTTGTCATGGGACCGCGGCGCTAAGAACGAGCGCTTTTTTCCAGCAAAGAGCAGCCCTACCGGCACTCCATCATCAAGTAACCCCTTCGATACAGAAGCGGCCAATGTGACAAGTTCCTCAAACACTGGGGACGGGGCGCCGTCAAGCACCACAATCCAATCATTATTGCGCTGTTCATCAAATTCTTTTGTCATTAGCTCCTGCCTGCGCGCCGACGCTTTCCAATGCACCCACGACATTTTATCGCCGGGTACATACTCACGGACACCGGCCGCCACCGCCATGTCGCGGTGAAGCGGAATCGGACGCGCTGCTTTTCCGTGCGCAAACCACTCACGTATCGATTCAAACGGCCATTCGATATAGCGCGGATAGACGATTACCGTGCACGGGACGTGGAATGAGGCTGTTTTGCTTACCCATCCGAATGGATCGCCCACCTCAAGGCAGACGGTTTCCAATTGATGACGGCCACGTGGCAACCGTAACGACCAGGTAAATGACAGGCGACGACGAAACGACAAAGCGAACATCGCTCTTCCGCACTTCTGCTCTTCCTCAACAACGGAGAGTGCTGCTAGCGGAATCGGCCACGGCAAGTCAATTCGAACGGTGACGGGGATAGATTCGCCCACATGGTAGTGTCCAACTGGCACCGTTCGGCTCACTGTGGCGCGCCGAAGCGGGTAGATCATGATCAAGAGCGCATATAAACCGAACGGCAAAAAACTGTAAAACAAAAACCAACTGACAAACCCGCCTTGAAACATGGCGTATGAAAACAAGACAGCCGCCAAAAGTAACAAACCGGTGAAAGCAAACCAACGGCGCCAATTCCGTTTCATCTTTATCGCCGCCCTCGCACCGGCACCGGTGTACGGGCAATCAGTTGCGCAACGATAGTTTCCCCATCAAGCTTGTCCCATTTTGCTTCCGGACGGACAAGCAGACGGTGGGCGAGCACATAGGGAGCGAGTTGCTGGACATCATCGGGGATGACAAAATCACGGCCGTGGATGAGTGCATACGCCTGCGCCGCTTTCATCAAGGCGACCGACCCGCGCGGGCTGACGCCCAAATAGACCGCTTCATGCGTACGGCTTTGTTGGACAAGTTCAACGATGTATCCTTTCACCGTATCACTCACATGCACATCCGTCACCTTCCGTTGCAAGGCAAGCAATTCCTCAAGCGACATGACTGGACCGATCTCCGAGAGCGGCGCTGTTTTTTCAAGCCGGTTTAACATTTCGATTTCCTCATCATGTGACGGATAGCCCATCTGCAATTTCAGCAAAAACCGATCCAACTGTGCTTCCGGAAGTGGATATGTTCCTTCATATTCAATCGGGTTTTGCGTCGCCATGACAAAAAACGGTTGCGGTAGTTGGCGGGTAACCCCATCTACCGTCACGCTCCCTTCTTCCATCGCTTCAAGAAGCGCCGACTGTGTTTTCGGCGACGTCCGGTTGATCTCGTCAGCAAGCACAATATGGCCGACAATCGGTCCAGGTTTATACTCAAATTGCTGCTCTTTCGGGTTATAAACAGAAATGCCGATCACATCGCTCGGTAATAAATCCGGCGTAAATTGAATTCTTTTCAACTCGGTACTGAACGATTTTGCCAACGCACGCACGAGCATCGTCTTGCCGACACCCGGCACATCTTCAAGCAATACGTGCCCCTTGGCCAACAGTGCTGTTAAGCTGAGTACAATGACTTGGCGTTTCCCGACAATGACTCGTTCTACATTGCGAACGACTTGTTCAATTGAAGAAAGCAACGGTTCGTTCATTACATCAAACTCCTTTTATGGAGATCCATGGGACTTTTAGAGGTAGACAATATATAGTTTATACTATTAATATGATATCGAATATACACAACTTTTGGAATCGATTTGCAACAAAGGGGAGGAGAAAAAATGGGGAAATCGAAGTGGAAGATGATCGGCCCTGGGTTGATCGTCGCCGCCACCGGAGTCGGAGCCGGCGACTTAGTCGCTGCTCTTGTCGCAGGAACGAACTATGGCCTTGTTTTCATGTGGGCGATTATCGTCGGGGCTGTGTTCAAATTCGTGCTGAACGAAGGAGTTGGACGTTGGCATTTATTAAGCGGAAAAACGATTTTCGAAGGCTGGCAATCGATGGGGAAATGGGCGTCCATCTACTTTGGGGTGTATGCGATCATTTGGGGATTTGTTTACGGAGCGGCGGGCACATCATCGTGCGCGCTTGCGATGTCGGCGATGATCCCATCGATTCCGCTTTGGGCGTGGGCAATCATCCATGGCCTCGCTGGTTTTGCCATCACTTGGTCGGGGCGGTTCCAACTGTTTGAACGGGTGATGAACGTGCTCGTCGGACTGATGTTTGTGACGGTTGTTGGTTCGGCACTGCTTGTGTTGCCACAGCTGAACGATCTTTGGAAAACCGCCGTTCCTGATTTGCCAAAAGGGTCGCTTTTGTATGCTCTCGGGCTGATCGGAGGCGTCGGCGGCTCGATTACCATGGCGTCTTACGGATATTGGCTTCAGGAAAATGGCTGGAAAGGCCGGTCCTACGTATCGCCAATGCGTTACGATTCCGCTGTTGCCTACATTGTGACAGCAATTTTTACGTTGTCGCTCCTGATTTTAGGCGCCGCTCTTCTCTACGGAACGAATACCTCGATCAACGGCGAACAAGGGCTTGTCTCGTTTGCCTCGATCATGGGCAATGAGCTGCATCCAGCCGCCCGGTGGCTCTTTTTGCTTGGTTTTTGGTCGGCATCGTTTACATCCGTCATCGGCGTTTGGAACGGCGTTTCCTATTTGTTCGCCGATTTTGTTCGCAACATGCGAAAAACGCCGATTGGCACCGAGTCGCTCAACCAGTCGAAAGCGTTTCGCTTCTACGTCTTTTGGCTCACTTTTCCGCCGATGCTCTTACATTTTATCGGCAAGCCGGTCGGTCTTATTATCGCCTACGGGGCGCTTGGAGCGCTGTTTATGCCGTTTTTGGCCGTCACACTGCTTTACTTGCTCAACTCGAAAAAAGCGCTTCCAGATGAAGGAAGGAACCATTGGCTGTCAAATGCGCTACTCGCCCTGTGTTTAGCACTGTTTGCCGTCTTGTCGATTAATGAACTCATTGGTTTGTTTACTTAACATTTGCCTGCTGCAAAGCAACCAACTAGTAGTGAAAGGCTGCTCCAACTAAAAAACGCTCATCCCGCTTAAAGGGGATGAGCGTTTTTGGCTAACCCATTCTCTCCAGTCTTATCTACTCATCGTCTTGTTCCGTTAAATCATCTTCTCCGGTCTTACCCATTCCTCGTACTGTTTGGCCGTCACATACCCAGTCTGCAACGCCGCTTCTTTCAGCGTCAATCCTTCGCGATGCGCAAGCTTAGCGATTTCCGCGGCTTTGTCATAGCCGATATGCGGGCTTAATGCCGTCACCAGCATCAGCGAGCGCTCCACGTACTCTTTCATTTTCGTTTCATTTGCCTCTAACCCTTGAGCACATCGCTCATCAAACGAGCGGATGGCATCGCCAAGCAACTGCACCGACTGAATGGCGTTATAAGCGATGACCGGTTTGAACACGTTTAATTGAAAATTACCTTGACTTGCCGCAAAACCGATCGCAGCATCATTGCCGAACACTTGCACGGCAACCATCGTCATCGCCTCGCTTTGCGTCGGATTCACTTTACCCGGCATGATTGAGCTGCCCGGTTCATTCGACGGAATCACGATTTCCCCAAACCCGGAACGCGGCCCGCTCGCTAGCCAACGGATATCGTTAGCGATTTTCATCAAATCAGCCGCAAGCGCCTTCAACGCCCCATGAACGTAAACGATCTCATCATGGCTTGTTAACGCGTGAAATTTATTTGTTGCTGAGCGGAATGGATAGCCGGTTTGGGCGTGCAACTGTTTGGCCACTTGTTCGCCAAATGATGGCGGCGCATTAAGCCCTGTGCCGACCGCCGTACCTCCAATCGCCAAATCGAGCAGCTTGTCGGTCGCTTCCACGATCATCGTTTTGCTTTTCTCAAGCATCGTCCGCCACCCAGAAATCTCTTGTCCAAATGTGAGCGGTGTCGCATCTTGCAAGTGAGTGCGCCCAACTTTGATCGTCTTCTCATAGCGACGTTCTTTGGCCGCAAACGTGCCAATCAAACGATCAATTGCCGGCAGAAGATGCGTTTGAATTTTCGTATAAATAGCGATATGCATCACCGTTGGGAACGTGTCATTTGAGCTTTGCGACATATTGACATCGTCGTTCGGATGAATGCGTTCCTCCCCGTCAGGGAGTAGCTCGTTCGCCCGTCTAGCCACCACTTCATTGACGTTCATATTCGTCTGCGTCCCGCTTCCCGTCTGCCAAACAACAAGAGGGAAATGTGCATCCCATTGGCCAGCCAAAATCTCGTCGCAAGCCGTCACAATCGCCTGCCTCTTTGCTTCACTCAACTTTCCAGCTTGCTCGTTGACGATGGCCGCCGCTTTTTTCAGCTCGGCATAAGCATAAATGAGTTCAAGCGGCATCGTTTCTTTGCCGATGCGGAAGTTTTGCCGGCTTCGCTCCGTTTGCGCTCCCCAGTATTTATCGGCCGGCACCCGCACCTCCCCAAGCGAGTCGCGCTCTATTCGTTCGTTCATCACGTCGTCCTCCTTTGTTTAGGTATTCCTGCATTACATGTGTATTCCCATTTTGGCACAGAAGGCCGGCGAAAAACTTCATTTTCTTCTACAACCTCTAAAAAGAGCAGCGCTTTTTTACGCCACATGTATGGTTGAATCATTAGTCCGCTAGACGATTACGGAAAAAACCTGCCTCTACAATGATGGATTCATGAATGCGTGAAAGAGAGAGGATTCTCTCAACTAAAGTCCTTTTCGGAAATCCTCATTCCATCATCGCTTTCTTTGTTGATGAGACGGTTCACTGAAAAGACGACAAAAAAAGACAGCGATAATTCCTAAGCCAAACGGCATGTATGCTAATTTGAAAAACGAAACATATTCATATATCACATGACAAGAGAACATGAGCAGACGGAGCAGCCAACAAGTATATTTTACCCCCTCCCCCCCTTCAAGCAGACAATTCAGTCAAAAACAGTGAAAAGAACCTTTTTTACTGTTATAATAACTATAGCTAAAATAGATAACAGGAAAGGGTTCATTTGTTATCTTTATTAAATATAAACCGAAAATGGTTTATATTTACACAAAACCCCAAAAATAAGAACCCCATATAGGTAAACTACTCATCGTCAACGCGGATATTCATTTGACGATTGAATCTAAAACATATCCTTAGCACATTTGTTAATATTAGACGCCATAATCCATACGGCGCTTTAAAAACAAATAAACCATCAATAAGGAGGAACATTTTGCGATGAATATTCGAGAAAGTGAACTTCCAGGAATTGGGTACAAATTTGAAATTATTACTCGAAACAAAGATAAACTTGTCATTGTGATTCATGACGATGGACGAAGAGAAATTTATCACTTTGACGCAGATGATTATGATGAAGTCGTTAGCAGTGTGACATTAAGCGACCAAGAAGCAAGGCAAATTGCCGGGATCATTGGAGGAATGGCATACAAACCAAAAGCGCTCGAAACAGTGGAATTTGCCTTTGACGATCTCATTATCGAGTGGTTTCAAGTGGAGCCGAACGCCCCTGCTGCAAATAAAAAAATTGGAGAGCTTGATATTAGAAACCGTTTCGGCGTCAATGTTATTGCTATCAAAAAGAAACATTCTCAAAAATCTTATAACCCTGGTCCAAATACGTTGATTGAAGCTGGGGATACATTAATCATGTCTGGAGAAAGACAACAAATAAAGGAGATCATGAATCATCTACTATCAAATAAGGAGTGATGGGAATAAATGAACCACTTAGTACTGGAAGTGGGAACGGCACTCGTTTTAGTCGCTATTGGATCCATCATTGCCAATAGATTAAACTTCTCCATTATCCCGTTTTTGATCATCATCGGCATGCTGGTTGGGCCCCATGCCCCTACAATTGGGATTATTGACCTCACTTTTATTGAAAGTAATGAAATTATCCAGTTTCTAGGGAGGATCGGGGTACTTTTTTTGCTGTTTTATTTAGGTCTTGAATTTTCTGTCGGCAAGCTGATTAAGTCCGGAAAAAACATTGTGGTTGGTGGCAGCATCTATGTCATAATGAACTTTGTTTTAGGATTGGTTTATGGCAAAACCGTAGGAATGCCATGGATGGAAACCCTTCTGATTGCCGGGCTCCTCAGTGTATCATCAAGTGCCATCGTGGCCAAAGTTCTCGTCGATTTAAGGAGAACGGCCAATCCTGAAACAGAGCTCATTTTAGGGATGATCCTTTTTGATGACATCTTCCTTGCCCTATTTTTGACGACGATGTCAGGGGTTTTGCTAGCTGGATCCACCTCCTTTTTCGGAATCAGCCTATCGGTTTTAACATCTGTTGCTTATATGCTGCTATTTTTTGTCATCGCTCGTAAAGGTGCCCCTCTACTGAACAAATGGTTAAATATCAAATCCGATGAAATATTCATCATCGTTATCTTTGCTATTCTCTTTTTCGTTGCCGGCTTTTCCGAAACGCTTCATGTCGCTGAAGCTATCGGGGCCTTACTACTGGGGCTTGTCTTTTCGGAAACCGAACACCGCGATCGAATCGAACATTTAGTTGTTCCATTCCGCGACTTCTTTGGAGCTATCTTTTTCTTTAGTTTCGGTTTGACTATTGAACCATCCACCTTAATTCATGCGTTTTGGTTATCATTAGGAGCCGTTATCGTCACTCTACTAGCCAATATGGTGGCGGGAATGATCGCCGGAAGAAAGGCTGGATTGTCCTACAAAGCCTCTACAAACATTGGTTTAACGATCACGGCGCGTGGGGAATTTTCTATTGTCGTTGCGAATCTAGGGATTACAGCGGGGTTAAACCCTATCTTAACTCCTTTTACCGCTCTTTACGTTCTCATGCTCGCGATATTGGGACCGCTCTTTGCCAAAGAAAGCAAAACGATCTATAAACTACTCAACAAAGTATTTAAATGGGATAAGAAGCTAGCTAAGGAGAAGGAGAAGCAAAAGGAAAGAGTCGAAGTTGCGGAAAAATAAGTAACGGCTGCAACATCCTTCTTTATCGCTCGTTTACTCCAATCCATCTCTTATCTCCTTCTTCCGAGTGGACGCTCAGTCACCGGATCAAAGGCCATTCGGGAACGTATTCAATTCATGCAACCTATCGGTTAAAAAGGGGAATTCTCTATGCGAATACGATGGGCCCCGGGTCTGATTTTGCTTCTATGGCCTGCCAGCTGTTCGTTCGGCAATATCGAACCACCAAAATGAAGGTTAACCATCAACGGCGAAACGGTCGATCACCGACTTGGAACTTATACGTGGTCAACAGGCCGACGAGCAGTTACTGCTGACGCCGCCCCACCGCAGCTCGTCAAAGAACTCTCTCCCTATACCGCTGCTCCGGGGGCAAAACTTCGCGTTCAATTTGACTATCGCCCATCAACACTCGAAGCTGGCGTATGGAACGGCGACGATGTCGACTGGCAGTTAGTTCCCAATGGAACGATTGAGCTGCCTGAACAGCAAGGCTCGTACATCTATGTCATTCATGCCACTTGGAAAGAGGGGGACGCTATTTACGCGTTCCCTATCACCATTCAATAGAAAGAGAGAATGACTTTTCCCCTCTCCAAAAAGAAAAGGAACACTGGGAATAATCCCAGTGTTCCTTTTTTGACTAGGTGGATTACATCATGCCGCCCATGTCCGGCATACCCGGGTTGGCGCCACCTTTGTTTTCTTCCGGCTTGTCGGCAACGACCGCTTCTGTCGTCAAGACCATAGCAGCGACAGATGCAGCGTTTTGCAATGCCGAACGAGTTACTTTCGTTGGGTCAACGATACCCTCTTCGATCATGTCTACCCATTCACCTGTTGCAGCATTGAAGCCGATGCCTGCTTTTTCGTTTTTCAGGCGCTCAACGATGATCGAGCCTTCCAAACCAGCGTTTTGCGCGATTTGACGAACCGGCTCTTCGATGGCGCGCAGAACGATTTTCACACCCGTTGCTTCATCGCCTTCAGCTTCAATCGCAGCCACCTTGCTGTAGACGTTCATCAATGCCGTACCGCCACCAGCAACGATACCTTCTTCTACAGCAGCACGAGTCGAGTTAAGCGCGTCTTCGATGCGCAGTTTGCGTTCTTTCAACTCAGTTTCTGTCGCCGCACCAACTTTGATCACTGCTACGCCGCCAGCCAATTTTGCCAAGCGTTCTTGCAGTTTTTCGCGGTCGAATTCCGAAGTAGTTTCTTCAAGTTGCGCACGAATTTGGTTAATGCGTGCTTTAATGCGCTCAGAATCGCCAGCACCTTCGACGATTGTCGTCGTTTCTTTCGTGACAACAACTTTCGACGCACGGCCAAGCGATGCAACCGTTGTCGATTTCAGTTCACGACCAAGCTCTTCAGAGATGACTTCGCCGCCAGTTAAAATCGCGATATCTTCGAGCATCGCTTTGCGACGGTCACCGAAGCCAGGTGCTTTTACAGCAACAGCGTTGAACGTACCGCGCAGTTTGTTAACAACGAGGGTCGCGAGCGCTTCACCTTCGACGTCCTCAGCAATGATCAAGAGCGGACGGCCTTGTTGAACGACTTGTTCAAGAACCGGCAACAGCTCTTGAATGTTCGATACTTTTTTATCCGTAATTAAGATGTACGGATTTTCAAGAACAGCTTCCATTTTTTCCGTATCCGTAATCATGTACGGCGAAACGTAACCGCGGTCGAATTGCATTCCTTCGACAACGTCGAGTTCTGTCGTGAAACCTTTCGACTCTTCGAGGGTGATGACGCCGTCGTTGCCGACGCGCTCCATCGCTTCAGCGATCAATTGACCGACTTCTTCGTCAGCAGCCGAGATCGCAGCAACTTGGGCGATCGACTCTTTTCCTTTGATCGGTTTCGAGATAGCTTTTAATTCTTCTACAGCAACAGCCACTGCTTTTTCAATCCCGCGACGGATGCCCATCGGATTGGCGCCAGCAGCAACGTTTTTCAACCCTTCACGGATCATTGCTTGCGCTAATACAGTAGCCGTTGTCGTTCCGTCCCCAGCGATGTCGTTTGTTTTGCTAGCGACTTCAGCGACCAATTTCGCACCCATGTTTTCAAACGGGTCTTCAAGCTCGATTTCTTTCGCAATCGTTACCCCGTCGTTCGTGATGAGCGGAGAACCGAATTTTTTCTCCAATACGACGTTGCGGCCTTTCGGACCTAATGTGACTTTTACTGCGTCTGCGAGTTTGTCCACCCCGCGCAACATCGCACGGCGCGCTTCTTCGCTGAACTTAATTTCTTTTGCCATTACCCCGTTACCTCCTTATGAATTAGTGAAACCGCATACTAGAAAGATTAAGTATGAAATAGTAAGTATGTTTTTGGAATATCTATGTCATAAACGCATATATTAGCCGATGACAGCTAAAATGTCGCTTTCACGCAAAATTAAGTATTCTTTGCCGTCGTATTTAACTTCCGTGCCGGCGTATTTCGAGAAAATGATACGGTCGCCGACTTCAACTTCCGGCGCAACGCGTTGACCGTTATCAAGCACACGGCCTGTGCCAACAGCTACAACGCGGCCTTCTTGCGGTTTTTCTTTGGCCGTATCCGGCAACACGATACCGCTAGCCGTTTTTTCTTCTGTTTCCACGACTTCAATGACAATGCGATCGCCTAATGGCTTCAACACGGGAAACGACCTCCTTAACGATAGTTTTCGCCGTTCTTATTAGCACTCGTTACTATCGAGTGCTAACACACTTATAATATTAATGAACTTCTCTCAGTTTTGCAAGTAGGAAATACAAAAAAATAACTGTTTTTCCGAGAAAAAAGAATACATGAGTTGAACAGCTGTTAACCCTAGGATCCGCCGGCATGAAACCCGTTTTCATTATTGCACATTTCCAAAACCGATAAACAGCACTCGACATTTTTTATGTTGACTGCATCAATCTCCATTGACGTGCTTTTCTTATCATTTCACCAAACATGTGTTACAATACGGATATATTTGAATAAAGGGGTAAGAGGATTTGAAACGCCATTACTGGTATGTCATCATCACATACATCGCCATGCAGCTATCCTCCTTTATCGGTGTGCCGCTTCTGCATGCTCTCGGCATCGGCCAAAGCGCAAAAAGCCCTATCGAAGCCGCCAAGATTGCTTCCGGGTATTGGGCGGTCATCAGCTTTCTAGCGGCTTTAATCATCATTTTATGGCTGCTTCGCGGCGTCCGCGATGAACGAGGGATGCGACAGCTTCCCCTCGCTTCGTCATCGATGTGGGCAATCTCTGGCGTCTTTTTGGCACTTATCGCCCAAAGCATCGCCGCCAATATTGAATGGCGGTTGCTCGGCATTGAACCGGGTTCGGAAAACACAAGGCAAATCATTGATATCATCCGCTTGACGCCGCTATTAGTCATCGTTGCTTCTATTATCGGCCCGATTTTGGAAGAGATTGTTTTTCGCAAAATCATTTTTGGCTCTCTTTATGAAAAATATCACTTTTGGCCGGCCGCGCTCGTGAGCTCGCTTCTTTTTGCCATTGCCCATATGGAACCGGAACATTTGCTGTTGTATACGGCAATGGGACTGACGTTCGCCTTTTTATATGCGAAAACCGGCCGCATTTTAGTGCCGATTTTCGCCCATGTGACGATGAATACGTTTGTGATCGTAGTTCAAATCTTGTTGGCTGATGAGTTAGAAAAAATGATGCGCCAAGCTGGACTGCCGCTGGCGCTTTGGAGGTTGTGGCTATGACGAGCCGGCCGCGGCTGTTTTCACTGCCGTATTTCATCCTAGGTGTATTGTTTACGTATCTGGCGATCAAAAGCGCTCATGAAACGGTTTGGAACGTTTCGACTATCGCCTTGGCGGCGTTTGCCGCCTTTGATTTTGGCACCGCCTTCCGCCTGTTTTTCGCCCCAAAACGTTGAAACCCTCCCATTGGGGGAGGGTTTTTTCTGTATAACCACTCTCTTTTTGCTGTGCACGATCTTACTCACTGCTTTCTTGTTCCGCCGCCAACTGCGCCTTTCGGTAGCCAATTTTGGCGATCCAGATGCTTCCTTCGTATAAAAGCGTGAGCGGAATCATGACGATTACCTGCGACAACACATCAGGCGGCGTAATGGCTGCCGCCAAAATCAGCAACGCCAAATACGCGTATTTGCGGATGCGTACAAGCAACTGCGGCGTAATGAGCCCTAAGCGGGTGAAAAACAGGACGACGATCGGCAGCTGAAACACGATACCAAACGGCAGCACAAGATGGAGCAAAAACTGAAAATATTCGTTAATGCCAATCATTTGTTGGATGTCCAGTCGATCAGCAAGCTCATTCATAAACCGGACGACAAACGGAAACAAGACAAAATAAGCAAAACCGACGCCAGCTAAAAAAAGAAAAATCGATGCCGGAATATAGCTGAGTGTCACCTTCCGCTCTTTTTCATACAATCCTGGGCTGACAAACGCCCAAATTTGGTACAGCAACACCGGGGCGGACAGCACAGCAGCGATCACGAAGGCAAACTGAAAATATACCTTAATCGGATCAGTGAGACGGAAGGCGTTCATCGTCAACTGCTTCGCCTCAGCCGTTTGCTGCAAATAGACAATGACATCATCAGCAAAAAAGAAACTGGCAACGAGCGCTGTGACAAAAAAGAGGAGTACAATGATCAGCCGCTTCCGCAGTTCACCAAGATGTTCATACACCGACATTTCTTTGTTGTTCATCGTTTCCCCATCCTGCCTTGTCATCGGTCAGTTTTGTTTTCCTCGTCATCAGTCAGCCCTTTCGTCGCGTCTTTAAACTCGCGCAACGACTGGCCGACCGACCGTCCTAACTCCGGCAATTTTTTCGTGCCAAACAGCAACAAAATCACAAGGACAATCAAAATGTATTTCACGCTTCATTCTCTCCTTTATGATGGCAATGGATAGTTTCTCAGAAAGTAGACGAGCGACTGCAATTCAATGGCTAAATCGATATGATGAACGCGAATATGTTTCGGCACATTCAGCCGTGCCGGAGTGAAGTTTAAAATGCCTTTAATCCCTTGGGTGACAAGGCGGTCGGTCAGCGCTTGAGCCGCGACGGCTGGCACAGTTAAAATGGCGACCGGAATGTTTCCGCAAAGCCGCTCCTCAAGTTCATCGAGATGGTAAACCGGCACGCCGCCGACGGTCGTCCCCACTTTCTGTTCATCAACATCAAACGCCATCACGATTTTTGTATTGTTGTTTTTGGAAAAATTGTAGTTTAAAAAGGCCGTACCTAAATTTCCGACACCGAACAAGGCGACTTCCGTCACTTCATCCTCTTCAAGCGTCCGACGGAAAAATGACAACAAATAATTGACATTATACCCATACCCTTTTTTGCCGAGCGCGCCAAAATACGAGAAATCGCGGCGGATGGTCGCCGGGTCGACTTTGACCGCCTCGCTTAATTCGGCGGAGGACACACGCTGTTTTCCTGACGCATGCAAATTCTTCAAAAACCGGTAGTACAGCGGCAGCCGCTTCGCGGTTGCTTGCGGAATTTTTGGTTGTTCGTTACTCATCATTTCATCCCCCAGCTAATCGGTTTTCCGTCGATAATGGCCGGACTTCCCGCCCGTTTTCTCGACCAAATACGTCGGACCGATGATCATCCCTTTATCAAGTGCTTTACACATATCATACACCGTCAACGCACATACCGAGGCGGCCGTCAGCGCTTCCATTTCCACCCCTGTGCTCCCTTTCGTTTTCACTGTTGCGGTGATGACGAGTTTATATGCGTCCGCTTCGTTTTCCCACGAAAATGCGATATCGACGCCTTTTAACATGAGTGGGTGGCACATCGGAATGAGATCGGCTGTTTTTTTCGCTGCCATCACCCCGGCCACTTGGGCCACTGCCAACACGTCACCTTTCTCGATGGCGTTGTTTGTCATTTTTTCATAAATCTCTTCGCTGACGGTGACGCTCGTTTGTGCCACTGCGACCCGCACCGTATCTTCCTTGTTCGTAATATCGACCATTTTCGCGCGGCCTTGCTCATTGAAATGAGTAAACGACGACAAAACAATCTCCTCCAATTATACACTATACACGATTTTTGTTTATCTGTCTTTGACCGTTTTGGCGACATACGTTAAACTATTCCGAGAGGTGAAA
>Ga0310832_100754_pt1 | contig 18182 bp, 13 predicted proteins | sample WT_ome_7_FD_201303 | JGI IMG/M metagenome (GOLD analysis project Ga0310832, IMG submission 201303) | Sorghum-adapted microbial communities enriched on wild type (WT) sorghum from Joint BioEnergy Institute, Emeryville, California, United... ...
TGGCATCCACGTCGAAGGCAGCGACGAACTGCACATCCGATACGTGGTAGTCGCCGAACTTCACGTGCATGAGACCCGGTACGCGGTCGTTCGGGTCGGCGTTGCGGTAGTACTCCACTCCCTGGACGAGTGAGGACGCGCAATTGCCGACACCAACGATGGCGACTCGAACGGAGCCCATCGCGGCTGCCTCCTTTTCCCTCTTTCCTACCGCTCCGGAATCTCCGAAGGCGGAAGATCCTCGCCGCGGCCTGTGCCGCCGGCGTCGCCTGACTGCCCCGGCGGTCGGCCGGGGGTGCGGCCGGATCGCTCCGTGGCGATGAGCTCCTCCAGCCAGCGGACTTCACGTTCGGCCGCCTCCAGCCCGTGCCGCTGAAGCTCGAGCGTGTAGGCGTCCAGCCGTTCGGCCGCGCGGGCCAGCACCTGGCGCAGCCCCTCGCGCCGCTCCTCCACCCGCCGCCGGCGGCCCTCCAAAATCCGCAACCGGGTCTGGCGGTCGGTGCGGGAGAAGAACGCGAAGTGCACGCCGAAGCCGGGATCATCGAACGTCTCGGGACCGGCCTGGGCCAGTAGCTCGGCGAACCGCTCCTTGCCCTCGGCCGTGATCGCGTACACCACGCGACCGCGCTTGCTCGTCATCAGCGGTATGTCAGTCGACGAGGTGCCCTCCTCGGGACTGGCTTCGGTGATGTAGCCCGCGGCCTGCAGGCGCCGCAGCGTGGGGTAGAGCGAGCCGTAGCTGATCGCGGCCCGGAACGCGCCGAGCTTGGTGGTGAGCTGCTTGCGCAGCTCGTAGCCGTGCATGGGTGCCTCGAGCAGGATGCCGAGGACCGCGAGCTCCAGCACGCCGCTCCTCCCTCACGCCCGCGTACCCGCAGTCCGGCGGTCGGAGCTTCACGGGCGATGTATCGGACCGATACATCGAGCCTACGGCCTGGGGCGGGGGCCGCGCAAACCGATCGCAACTTCAGCGCCCACCGACCGCCGGTATAGCCTCGGACGGCGGGTGCACGCGGGTGCCGGGAGCAGCGGTGGCGAAGGACAAGGGCACGACCGACGGCGGTTCCGACAGCGGGGCCGAACGGACAGGGCTGACCACCACCGGCGAGGGCCTGTTCCACCGCCTCCGGACCGGCGAATGGCCGGTACTCAAGATCGACCTCTCCGAGGCGTACGCCAGCGTCCGTCGCCGCGCCGCCGTGCTGCGCCGCCGCCGCATCATCAGTGGCATCCTCGTCGGCCTCCTGCTGGCCGGCCTCGTCGGGGTCGCCACCACCTACTACGCCAACGCCATCCCGCTGCCGGGCGAGCTCACCCTGCCCGAGACGACGACGGTCTACTACAGCGACGGCACGACCGTCATGGCCCGCCTGGGCACGCAGCGGCGCACGATCGTGCGGACCGACCGGCTGCCGCGGTACGTCGCCCAGGCGGTGATCGCGGCCGAGGACCCCCGGTACTACACGACCTCCGGCACGCTCATCTCCCGGCAGTACGCCCGGGCCGCGACCATCGCGACCGGCGGCAGCGTGGATGGCGCGGCCGGTCAGGCCCGGCTGCTGGTGATGACCTGGCGGCTCGAAGACAGCTATTCGAAGGAAGAAATCCTCGACTTCTACCTCAACACCGTCTACTTCGGACGCGGCGCGTACGGCATCGAGGAGGCGGCGCGGACCTACTTCGGCGTCGGCGCCGACCGCCTCACGCTCGCCCAGGCCATCCTGCTCGCCGGGATGATCGAGTCGCCCGGGGACGGGCGGTTCGACCCCACCGTGGACGTGGTGTCGGCCACCACCAAGTTCGCCACGGTGGCCCAGACCATGGTGAGCCTGGGCATGATCGACCAGGAGACGGCCAGCCGGCTGACGGTGCCCACCGTGCTGCCGTACGACCCGGGCCGCTTCGCGTCGGGCCTGTCCGAGCCCACCGGCCTGATCGTGGCGCAGGTGCTCGCCGAGCTGCGCGCCACCGACGAGTTCCGCGACCGTCCGCCCGGCTATCTGGAGGACGGCGGCTACGCTATCATTACAACGATAGATGTCAATGTGCAGCGGTTGCTGCTGCAGACCGTCGACGAGAACGAGCCGGACTCGTTGCTGTCCTCCGGCCCCCGGAGCCTGACCGCGGCCGCGGTCGTGGTCGAACCGCGCACCGGACGGGTCCTCGCCTACTACGGCGGGCCCAACGGCACGGGAGCCGACTACGCCGGCACCCGGGCCACGCCGGACGGCGGGGTCGCCGGGTTCGGGTACCACCCCCCAGCCCAGACGATGACGGTCTACACCCTCGCCGCCGCGCTGGACGCCGGCATCTCGGCGGCGTCGCGCTGGGACGCCCCGTCGATCAAGGAGTTTCCGGCGAGCGGACGTACCGGGACCGACGCGCTGCGCGACGTGCGCTCGGCCGAGTGCCAGCCGGCGTGCACCCTCGCCGAGGCGGCGATCGTGCCGTTGTCGATTCCCTTCTACGCGGTGACCGAGCGTATCGGGCCGGCGGCGGTCATCGAGACCGCCCGCGCCGCCGGCATCGGGGCCATGTGGAGCGCCGATCCCGAATCCGGGCTCGTGCGGCACGACCTGGGGGACCGACCCGTCCGCACCCTCGTCCCGGAGCCGTTCACCGCGGATGTCGCGCTGGGCCGCTACCCGGTCACGGTGCTCGACCAGGCCACCGCCATGGCGACGTTCGCCGCCGGGGGCCTGCGGGCCCGGACGCACTTCGTGAATCGGGTCGTGCGCGACTACGCCACCGTGTACGAGGGACCGAGCGAGGCTCAGCGAGTGCTGTCCGCCGATGTGGTCGCCGACGTCACCGCGGTGCTGGCGCAGAACCCGGCGGGTCAGATTCCCGACGGTCCGCCGACGGCCGGGGTCGCCGGCACCGCCCTGCTCGCCGGAAGCGCCATCGACGCCGCGCACGCCTGGTACGTGGGTTACACCCCCGACCTGGCCATGGCGGTGTGGGTCGGCAACAAGGAGTACGAGTTCCCGCTCCGCAACGCGATCGGCGACCGGATCACCGGCGAGACCATGCCCGCCCAGATCTTCCGGCAAGTCATCGCGGGGGCGACCGACGCGCTGGGCCTCGGGGACGCAACGTTTCCGGAGCCGGCGCGCATCGGCGACGACACGGTGGGTGACGCCCCGGCCAGCGGCGCGCCGGCGAGTGGCGCCCCCGCGAGCGACGGACGGTGACACGCCGGAGGGCCCGCAGTCGGACACGGGGCTGGTCGCCGCGGCTGACCCGACCGCGTACTCTCGACCGCATGCGCCCGCAGCGCCAGGTGGTCGACTACTCGCTTCGGCGGCACGCACTCCTGCGCGACCTGCGGGTGGGTCGGGTCGGCATCCACGAGGTGTGTGACGCCTCGCCCTACCTCCTGTCGGCGGCCCGCTTTCACGGCGAGCGAACCGACGAGCGCTGTCCGGTCTGCCGGCGGGAGAACCTGACCCACGTGCACTACATCTACGGCGATGAGCTGAAGCAGTCGGCCGGCCAGGCACGGTCCCGGGCCGAGTTGGCGGTCCTCGCGCGCACCGTAGAGGAGATTCAGGTGTACGTCGTCGAGGTGTGCCGCGGCTGCGGGTGGAACCACCTCATCGAGCAGTTCCTCCTGGGCCGGGCCACCCGAGCGGCCGGCGCGGACGTGGTGGATCTGTCCGGCGAGTCCTCCGTCGGTGAGGACCACGGCGACGCCGAGGCCGAGGTCGAAGTCCGGGCCCCCGATGGGCTCGGGGCAACGTTCGTGAGCTACCTGCCTGTCGATGGCACCCTGACCACCCAGGGTGACCCACCTCGCAGTAAGGGTGTAACCGGATGAGTCCGTACGACGACGAATCGACCTACCGCGGCTCCCGCTCGTCGCGACCCGGGTACGACGGTTACGACGACGCCGGCCCCCGGGCTCGCCCCGGCAACGGGCGGCGGGACTCCTACGACGGCTACTCCGAACCGACGACCCGACCCGTGTCCGGTCGCGCCTCGGTTGGCCGCGCCGCTGCCGGGCGCGACGGGCAGGACTACGCCGAACCCTCCGTGGGTCGGGCGTCCGTCGGGCGCGCCGCCGTGGGCTCCGCGTCGGTCGTCGGGTCGGCCCGGCCGGTCTCCCCGCCTCCGGAGGAGCCCGTGTACGGGGCGCCCTACGGCGACGCCGTCTACGGCTCACCGTCGTACGGCGCGCCGTACGGGGACTCGTCGTACGGCCCCGGGTCGAGCCGGGCGAGCCACGGGGACCGCGGGCCCGAACCGCTCAGCCCGCCCCGGGGCATGGCCCCGGTGAGCCCGAGCGGCGGTTCCGCCGGCAGTCCGGGGGCCAGTGTGGGTCGCGCCCAGGTGCGCCCCGTCTCGCCGAGCACCCCGCCAGGTGCGGGCGGGCCGGGCGGACGTGGCCCGAACGGGCCCGGTGGTCGGCCACCGGTCCCGGGCGCGCCGCTGGGCGAGGGTCCGGACGAGCCGGGCCGCGACCCGGCGGGCCGCCGTCCCTTCGCGGGGTTCGGTCTCGGCGACCGCCGGCGAAACCGGGGACCGGGCGGCCGGGGACCGGGCGGTGGGCCGGAGGGCCGCAAGGCGTGGCTCAAGGAGAAGGCGCGCAAGGCGCGCATCCGCAACATCATCATCGCGTCGGTCGCCCTGCTCATCATGCTTTCGGGCGGTGGCTTCGTCGGCGTCACGCTCTTCGTGGACAGCATCAAGCTGGGCGAGCAGCTGCCGATGCCCGAGACGTCGATGCTCTACTACAGCGACGGCACCCCGCTGGCGAGGCTCGGTGAGAACACCCGGTACGTGGTGCCGTACGAGAACATGAGCCCCTACGTGATCGAGGCCGTGATCGCCGCGGAGGACAACACGTTCTGGACCAACGAGGGCGTGGAGTTCACCGCGATCCTGCGGGCCGCCTGGAACAACATCACCGGTGGACACACGCAGGGTGGCTCGACGATCACCCAGCAGTACGCGCGCATCGCGTTCGATTTGCAGGGCGCGACCTACAACCGGAAGATCCGGGAGGCCGTGCTCGCCTGGAAGATGTCCGACCAGCTCAGCAAAGAGGACATCATCAGCAGCTACCTCAACACCGTCGAGTTCGGCCGGCAGACGTTCGGGGCCGAGGCCGCGGCGCAGGCGTTCTTCGGCAAGAGCATCAAGAAGGACGCGCCCCCGGAGAAGCAGATCACCCGGTCCGAGGCGATGGCCCTGGTCGCGATGGTCAAGCAGCCCTACCCCGACCCCGACAACCCCGAGGGGGCACCCGGGTACGACCCCACCCGGGGCGAAGAGGGCAGCCGGATGCGCCAGCGGGCGCAGGAGGAAGCCATTGGGCGGTGGAACTACGTCAAGGACCAGCTCCTCGAGCTCAGCGCCCAGGACCCCGAGCACTTCACCCTGACCCCCGAGGAGGCCGCCACCCTCGAGTTCCCGACCACGTGGATCCCTGAGTCCGAGGCCAGGAACGAGGACCTCACCAAGCCGGTGGGTCTGATCGAGAAGCACGTGCTCGCCGAGCTCGTCTTCACCCCGGGCAGCCCTTTCCAGGGCATGTCCTACGACCAGATCCGTTCCGGTGGCTACCACATCATCACCACCATCCACCCGGGCGCTCAGGCGGCGGCGGAGCGGGCCGCGGACGAGACCATTCCCGAAAGCCAGATGTACGGGCAGTCGGAGAACATGCAGGCGGCGCTCGTCAGCGTCGAGCCGGGGACCGGCCGCGTGGTCGCCTACTTCGGCGGTCACGACGGCTCCGGCTCCGACTACGCCGGCATCTTCAGGACCGAGGACGGCAGCTACGCCGGCTTCGGTTCCCACCCGCCGGGCTCGTCGGCGAAGGTGTACACGCTCGCGGCGGCGATCCGGAAGGGCTACTCGATCCACACGTACTGGCGGTGGACCCCGCACCCGCAGCCGGGGCGTGACCCCAGCAACCCGGTCAAGAACGCCAGCGAGTGCAGCAGCGACATGGACAAGGAGACCAAGAAGCCCAAGTCCGAGCTGTGCTCGCTGCTCGAGTCCACGGTGTGGTCGCTGAACGTGCCGTTCTACTCCGTGGCCGCCTCACTCGGCGGCTCCGTGCGGGAGGGGGCGCGGGAAGTGCTGCAGATGGCGTACGACGCCGGCATCGAGCACATCTGGAACGACAGCGGTCAGCGCGCCGACATCAAGGACCTCGGTGGGGACGTCGAGCGCGTGGTGCAGGACCTGGGCATCAGCCTGGAGGTCGCCATCGGTCAGTACCGGTACACCGTGCTCGACCACGCCAACGGCATGGCGACCTTCGCCGCGGGCGGGCTGCGGGCGGACGCCCACTTCGTCAAGGAGGTCACCAAGAACGGGGAGGTGCTGTTCCGGGAAACGCTCCCGGACCCGAACGGCCCGCGCATCATGAACCAGGCCCAGATCGATGTGCTCAACTACACGCTGAGCAAGGTGTGGGAGACCAGCATCGCCGGGTACCAGATCGCCACCAAGACCGGCACGTGGGAGTACCAGAACGGCGGGGCCAACGCCAACGCGCACGCCTGGAACGTCGGCTACACCAATGTTCTCGCCGCGGCCGTCTGGGTGGGCCCGAAGAAGGACGAGGAGGCCCTGTACGAGAAGAACGGCAACCCGCTGTGGGGAAGCGGGCTGCCCCGGCGGATCTGGGAGCAGTACATGAGGGAAGCCATCCCGGCGATGGCTTTGGACGGGCCGAAGCGGTTCAACCCGCCGAACGACTCGGTGGGCCGGCTGGACCCGCCCGGCTCCTTCCCGTCGCCCACGCCGTCGGCGACGCCGACCCCGACGGCCACGACCCCGACCCCGACCCCGACGCGGACGCGGCCGAGCAGCACGGGCAGCAGCACCAGCACCACGCCGACGTCCAGCACCACGTCGTCCGACGACGAGGACGACGAGCCCTGACCGGCCCTGATCCGTCTCGCCCGGCCCCACCTCAGCGCCCCAGCCGGGGTGCCGGGCCGGGCGTACGGCAGGATCCATCCTTATGGCGGAGACCGGTTCGGGGGGTCGGACTGACCCGGACGCCCCGCGCTCCCACGACGGGGCGACGTCGCCGGTGGCCGATGTGGTCAGTCCGAGCCGGGAGGACGGCGTCGTCCGCGGGTTGTCCGAGGTGGTGGGCGGCCCGCTCGGTGATCATGCGGTAAGCGGCGGGCGCACCCACTGGTGGTGGACCCCCGTCCGCATCGTCATGGCGCTGGCGGTGGTCGTCTTCGTCCTGCACTGGATTCAGAAGTCGCCGTGCCAGGACGGGGCGTGGTCCGACTACGAGCAGTACAAGCGGTTCTGCTACACCGACGTCCTGGCCCTCTACTACGCCGAGAACCTCCACCACGGGGCCGTCCCCTACCTCGACCACGAGGTCGAGTACCCGGTGCTGACCGGCTTCCTCATGGGCATCATCGGCCTGCCCGTGCACGCGATCGCCCAGGATCGGCCCGACCTCAACCAGGGACAGGCGTTCTACACCATCACCGCGTTGGTGCTGATGGCCTTCGGGCTCGCCGCGATCGCGGTGACGCTCGCGCTGCGTCGGCGGCGGCCCTGGGACGCGCTGCTCTTCGTGCTCGCCCCGGCCCTCGTGGTGACCGCCACGGTGAACTGGGACCTGCTGGCGGTAGGGCTGACTGCGTTCTACTTCTACGCCTGGGCCCGGAACCGACCCGTCCTGGCCGGGGTGATGCTGGGGCTCGCGGTCGCGGCGAAGTTCTATCCGCTCTTCCTCGCCGGCCCGCTGATCGTGCTGGCCGCCCGTACGGGGCGGGTGCGGGCCGCCGCGACCACGATCGGCACCGCGGCCGCCACGTGGGTCGCGGTGAACGCCTACCCCTTCCTCGTGGCCCGCGACGGGTGGTCCCGCTTCTTCGAGCTCAGCCGCACGCGGCCGGTCGACTGGGGCACGTTCTGGTACATCGGCAAGGAGTGGCCGTTCCCGCTGCGGTCCGACTGCATCGAGGGACAGCCGTGCCTCGGCCTGCAGCCGTTCGTCGACCTGGCTCGCGACATCCCGGCGCTCAACCTGTGGAGCTACGTGCTCTTCGGGCTCGGCTGCGCGGGCATCGCCATCCTCACCTGGCTCGCGCCGCGCCGCCCGCGGCTGGCCCAGCTCAGCTTCCTCGTCGTGGCGGCCTTCCTGCTCACCAGCAAGGTGTGGTCGCAGCAGTTCGTGCTCTGGCTGATCCCGCTCATCGCGCTGGCCCGGCCCCGGTGGGGCGCGTTCCTCGTCTGGCAGGCCGCGGAGATCGCCTACTTCCTGGGCTTCTACGCGCACCTGCTGAACCTTGAGGGCGTCGACGTCATGCCCGAGTCGATCTACGTGTACATCTCGGCCGCCCGCTGGCTGACGCTGCTGCTGCTCGCGGCCTTCGTGGTCCGCGATGTGCTCCGGCCCCAGAACGACGTGGTGTGGGCCACCTACGGCGACGACCCCGACGGCGGCGCGTTCGCCGGCGCCCGCGACGGCTGGTGGATCGGCGCGTCCCGCCTGTGGCTGCACGAGCGCCTGGACGCGTGGGGTCGGCGCCTCGCCGGGGACCGGGCGTCGGCCGGGGCACCCTCCGCCTGAGGGCCTCCGCGCTCGCTGGGCCGAGCCGGCCGGGCTCCGCCGGGGCGGGCTGGTCGGGTTGCGCCGGGCGAGGGTTGGTCAGGGCTGGATCGTGAAGACCACCGCGTCGGGGTACACCGCGCGGGTCAGGGGCAGGCCGTCGATCGGCACCACGTCCGCGTCGGCGTACGGCGTGCCGGCGGCCCGGCCACGCAGCACGACCACGCTGCGTACCCCGATCCGGCGCAGGTGGGCGACGCTCGCCGCGTCGGGGAACGTGGCCACCACCTCCCGCACCTGCCGCACCTCGGTCGGCACCAGGCCACTGCCGCCGTTGACCACCGGGGCGAACCGGTCGGTGGACCACAGCATCACGTTCATGTCCGCGACCTCGTGCGTGGGCAGCACCAGGTACGGGGCCGCCACAGTGGACAGGACGGGCGGCGCGGTCGGCATCGGCACGTGGGGAATCGCGCCGCGACCCTCGATGAGCACGGCCGCGACGGCCACGACCGCGGCGGCGCGCGCCACGATCGCCGGCCGTCCGCGGGCTGCGGCCAGCAGCGCGCCCACGGCTCCCGCCCCGAGCAGGGCGAGCAGCAGGGTGGCCCACAGGATGAGCCGGCCGGGGGTGCGGATCGCCTCGAAGCCGGGCAGGTGCAGCAGGGCCAGGTAGCCGAGTCGCCCGTCGGCGGGTCCGTTGGTGCCGAGGCTGAGCACGGCGAACCCGACCGCGCCGACGGCGAGACCGACCCGGACGGGGCGGGGCCACACCGAGAGGAACAGCCCGGTGAGGGCGAGCCCGTAGAGGACGAATCCGGGTAGCAGCGTCATCTCACCGGGGATCGTCAGCGCCGCCCGCGCCTGTGCCTGCACCTGCCCCCAGAGCGTCGACTCGGCCGGGGCGACGAACAGGCCGATCACCGGGGGCGAGTAGAGCTCGACCCAGGCGGGGCCGCGCCGCGCGTACGGGTACAGCTCCAGCACGCGCAGGTACGGCTGGGCGAGCAGCAGGGCCACCACCGCGAACATCAGCCCGCCGACGCCGTCCGCCACCAGCAGCGCCCGCGGCGGCAGGGCCGACCGCCAGCCGCGTCCCGCCAGGTCGTGCCGGTGGCGGACCGCCCACACCACCACGCCACCGAGCAGGCAACCCAGCAGGACGTAGAGGAACGGCAGCCCGACCCCGAAGCCGATCGAGAGCTGCCACGTCGCCACCAGCCATCCCGCGAACGCCCAGCCGGGACGCACCGGCGGCGCCGAACCCTCTGGTCGCCACCGCACCCCGTGCCCGCGAGCGAGCATCGCCAGGGACAGGAAGATGCCGCCGGTGGAGAGGACCTGCAGGTGCCCGGTCTGCGCCAGTCGCCACGGCGCCGCCACGAGCGCGACACCCACCAGCGCCGCCGGGCCGGGGCGCAGCCCGAGCTGGCGGGCCAGGCAGTAGCCGCCGAACAGCACCAGCGCGTACGCGCCGACGTAGATGAGGTTGTAGCGCAGCAGCGCCGCCTCGGGGCCGGTGCCGATCAGGCCGAACGGGGCGTAGCCGAGCAGCGAGTCGGAGTAGGCCAGGCCGTACGGCGCCGGATAGAAGGCGTTGAGGTGCCACAGGCTCGCCGGGTCGTGGCGCAGCGCGTGACCGTGCCACGCGATGAGGTAGGCGACCAGCGACGGATCCCAGATGTCGCGGGGCAGCGTGCGGGTCGGGTCGGCGAGGGCGCCGCGGTTCAGCACCAGGGCGAGGGCGACGGCGGCGAGGCCGGCCAGCGTCCACTCATGCCGCAGCCCGCGCCGAAGGACTGCCCAGGCACGGCCGGCGAGCCGGGGCCTGTGCCGTGCGGTCACGCGGCGAGGCCGGACCGGAGCAGGGCGATGTCGGCGGCGTGGCCGGCGGCGGGTGTCTCGACCACGGCCGGGGCGCCCGCCGCGCGGACCACGTCGATGATCAGTTGCGGGTCGATGTGACCCTTGCCGAGGTTCTCGTGCCGGTCGGCCCCGGAGTTGAACGGGTCCCGGGAGTCGTTGGCGTGCACCAGGTCGATCCGTCCGGTGATCGCCAGCACCCGGTCGACGATGCCCGCCAGGTCCTCACCGGCGGCGTGGGCGTGGCAGGTGTCGAGGCAGAAGCCGGGATCGAACTCGCCGATCGCGTCCCACAGCCGGGCCAGCGCGTCGAAGCGCCGGGCGCAGGCGTTGTCACCGCCCGCGGTGTTCTCGATGAGGATCGGCAGCGGGAAGCCGCCGCTCTCCTGGGCGTAGAGGAAGGTCTTGCGCCAGTTCGCGAACCCGGCCGAGACGTCCGCGCCGCGGTCGACGTGTCCGGCGTGGACGATCAGCCCCTTCGCCCCGATCTCGGCCGCCGCCTGCGCGTGCTGGGCGAGCAGCTTGCGGCTCGGGACGCGGATGCGGTTGTTGGTCGTCGCCACGTTGAGCCGGTACGGCGCGTGGATGAAGACGTCCAGGCCGCTGGCCCGGATCGCGTCGGCGTGCGGATGAGGCGTCGGTGCGTGGTAGCTCTGCGGATCGGAGAGGAAGAACTGGATCACCTCGGCCCCGCAGGCCTGTGCGGCCGCCACCGGGTCGGCGGAGTCGACGTGGGCACCGATGCGCGTCTGCATACCGGGCAGCCTACGACCCGGCCCTGACATCTCCGACTCCTGCGCCCGGGGGTGCGGCCTGGCCGACCCGGCTCGTCGCGCGGCCAGCCGACGCCGCCGGCCGCTGACCGCGGGTGCGCGTCGGCGCCGACCGACGAGGTTGGGCGTGTCGCGCGGGGTGCCGTCACCTGGGCCGGCCGTGGCGCGTTGAACGCTGGCGCGCTGAACCGTGGCGCGTTGACGCGGGACGGGGGCGCCTGCCCGGGCGCCGACGCGGACGTTGGGGAGGGCGGACGCATGGTTCAGGCCTGGCACCGGATGTGGGCGTGGGGACTGATCGTCGGCGGTGTCGCGGCCTGGCTGGTCGTCGGCGGGCTGGTCGCGGGCGGGCCGGCGCAGGCGGCCGATCACCCGACGGCCACGTTCACCGCGATCGGCGCTCCTCCCCTCGCCTGCGGGTCCCGTCCTGACGTCCAGAGCCTGGACGTGTCCGAGGGCATGGCGGTCGTGGTCGCCAACCACGTGGGCGTGCCCGCTCAGGTCGTGGTGGCCGGCCAGGCGGTCCTCACCATCGACTACGGCGCGGCGGCCCTGCTGACGCTGGCCGCGGGCCGCTACGACATCCAGCTGGTGCCGGAGTGTCGCACCATCGCCGCGACGCATCCGCTGACCGTGACCGTCGCGCCCGCATCGCCTCCTCCTGCTGAGTCGCCCTCGTCGTCACCCCCCGGGTCCGGGTCGTCGTCACCTCCCGGGTCCGCGCCACCTCCTGGTTCCGCGCCACCTCCTGCGCCACCTCCCGGGAGTGAGCCCGACGATCCGCCGCCGGTGCTGGGTCCCGCCGCGCCGGGCAATCCGACCTCGGGGGGCGGCGGGCCGGCCGGCGGCCGAACCGGCGGACCGCCGACGCGTACGTCGGGCGGCACGCCCGTACCACCGGATCCCGTACCGCTGGATCCCGTGCCACTGGATCCGGTGCCGCTGGATCCGATGTCTCCGTCGACCTCGCCCAGTACGTCTGCGCGGCCGGCCCCCGGCCCGGCCGGGGTGGTGCGGGCCGAGGCGATCCCGTGGACGAAGCCGGAGGACCCGAAAGGAGTACGTCTTCTGGCGGTAATCGCGGCGATTTGCGTGTTAGGCGTGACAGCGGCAATAATCCGGTCTATTGTCCGGTTAGACGCCTAGCGGGGGCCCGGCTAGGACCTCTACGGGCGGACAAGCTCCGCGGAGCGCTCCAATCCAAGCTCGTCGGTGTGGTCGTTCCTCCCCAGGTCCCACCCTGTAGATGTTGGACGGGCGCTCCGCGGCTTTTTTGTGCCGGCGTTCGGGCGCGGGCCCGCGCTCGGGACGTTCCGGCGGCGACCGGTGTCGCTCGGGTGCGGCGGGGCCCGGCGCGTGGCGTCACCCGGACGGCCGGTAGGCTTGGGCACCGCCGGCCCGCTCCAGCTGTCTGGTTGGCTGGTCCGGCGCGCCACGCCCGTCGGGCGTGAGCGGACGCAATGACCTCCTGCCACGGAGGGACCGTGGCCGCTTAGCCCATAGGAGGTGAGTGTCGTCTTGCGTCACTACGAAATGATGGTGATCTTCGATGGAAACCTCGAAGAGCGCACCGTCACCCCGGCCCTGGAGGCGTACCTCAACAACGTGATCCGCGCCTCGGGCGGCTCGGTTGAGAAGGTCGACGTATGGGGGCGCCGACGCCTCGCGTACGAGATCAAGAAGCGGTCCGAGGGCATCTACGCGGTGATCGACCTGCACGCCACGCCCCAGGCGGTGGCCGAGCTGGACCGGCAGCTCCGACTCAACGAGGCGGTGCTGCGGACCAAGGTGATCCGTCCCGACGCGCGCTGACGCACAAGGCGCGCAATCCGCCGAACCGTCGCAGCCATGTGGCAGCCTGGGCCGACAACAACATGTGGGCTCGGTCGCGCCGGCTGGCGCCGGGAGCGCCGCGTCGCGTCGTCGCGACTGCGGGGGCCCGGGGTCGAGCGGGCATAGGGAGTGTGGATCATGGCAGCAGGAGACGTCACCATCACCGTCGTCGGGAACCTGACCGACGACCCGGAGTTGCGCTTCACCCCATCCGGTGCGGCCGTGGCGAGGTTCCGCGTCGCGTCAACCCCGCGGTACCTCGACCGGCAGACCAACGAGTGGAAGGACGGCGAGCCGCTGTTCCTCCAGTGCCAGGTCTGGCGGCAGGCGGCCGAGAACGTGGCGGAGTCGCTGCAGCGTGGGGCGCGGGTCATCGTGACCGGGCGCCTGCGGCAGCGGACGTACGAGACCCGGGAGGGCGAGAAGCGTACGGTCATGGAGCTGGAGGTCGACGAGGTCGGCCCCTCGCTGCGGTACGCCACGGCGAAGGTGCAGAAGATGTCGCGCAGCTCCGGCGGTGGGTTCGGTGCCGGCGCTGGCGGCGGGGCTTACGACGATCCCTGGGCCAGCGCGGAGCCGGTGCGGACCGGTGCGTCGGGCGGTTCGGTGGGCACCTTTGACGAGGAACCCCCGTTCTAGCAGTAGTCCCGATCCTGGCTCGCGGGGGCGGGCCGGGACAGAGAGTCAGGGAAAGACATGCCGAAGGCTGCGGCACAACGGAAGCCCAAGAAGAAGGTGAACCCCCTCGACAAGGAGGGGATCACTTACATCGACTACAAGGACACCGCGTTGCTGCGCAAGTTCATCTCCGACCGCGGCAAGATCCGCGCTCGGCGGGTGACCGGCGTCAGCGCGCAGCAGCAGCGCCAGATCGCCCGGGCCGTGAAGAACGCCCGGGAGATGGCGCTGCTGCCGTACACCACCACCGGTCGCTGAGGGGAGGCTCGAGCGTGAAGATCATCCTTACCTCCGAGGTGACCGGCCTGGGTGGACCCGGCGACATCGTCGAGGTCAAGGACGGGTACGGGCGCAACTACCTGCTGCCGCAGGGGTTGGCCATCCCGTGGAGCCGGGGCGCCGAGAAGCAGGTCATTTCGATCAAGCGAGCCCGCGAGGCGCGGGAGATCCGCGACCTGGGGCAGGCCAACGAGGTCAAGGCCCAGCTCGAGTCCCTCAAGGTCAACCTCACGGCCCGCGCTGGCACGGGCGGCCGCCTGTTCGGTTCGGTCACGCCCGCCGAGGTCGTCGAGGCGGTGAAGGCCGCCGGCGGCCCGGAGCTGGACCGTCGTCGCGTGGAGCTGCCCGGGCACATCAAGTCCCTGGGCCAGTACAAGGTCTCGGTGCGCCTGCACCCCGAGGTGACCGCCACGTTCTCGCTCAACGTCATTCCGGCCAAGAAGTAGGGCCCCGGCGAAGAAGTAGGCACTCTGGGCCGACGGTGGGGCGCTGCGGGTCGACCGCGGCGCCCCACCGGCATTTCGGCTGCTCGGCGCCGACCCGCGACGGTCCCGTCGGGTCAGCCGGTGAGGGTGTACGCGATCGTGGTGAGCCCGCCGCCGATGAGCGCGGAGGCGATGCTCAGGGTGATGGCTCGCCAGCCGACCGATGCCCACCGCAACAGGCCGGCGATCGCCATGGACACCCCGGCCGCGAAGGCCAGCCAGGCCAGGCCGGAGAGCGCCCCGGCTAGGCTCCCGTCCCCGCTGACCAGCAGCACCCACAGCAGGGCGATGACGGCGACCGGGGCGTACCAGAACGCGGTGAGCATGAAGATGACCTGGTAGCGGGCGTCGTCGCTGAACAGCTCGGCCCGACCCGCCTGGCGAAACTCGTCGTCCGCCCGCCAGCGGGACCGGAGCCGCACGCGGCGCTCCAGGCGCGTCGGCCGGGCGTCGCGTCCGACCAGCCCGCCGTTCGCCTGGCCGACACCCGTGGTCAGCGCCGTGCCCAGGCCGTATCCGGTGCGCAGCTCGACGCCGGTCGGTGCGGGCAGCGCGGCCGCCGGGCCCGGAAGGGCGCCCGGCCGGGTATTGAGGCGGAGCGGGATCGCCGTCGGCACGGCGCTGGGCAGCATGCTCGGCCCCGGGGTGGGCGCCGGTGCCGGGCTCGCGGGCAGCGTGGTCCGGCCGTCCGGCCCCGACGGGGAGGCCGGCGGAAAGGGCGACTGGGTCGCCGGCCCGGGGGACGCCGGTGGGGATGCCGGCCCCGCGGTGATGGCGAGGGGCGGCCCGAACGGGCTGCGCCGCGGTAGCGGGCTCGCGGCCGGCGCGGGTGCCGGGAGCGGAAGATCCGGAATGGGTGGGGGTGGCGGCCACTGGGGCAGCGTGAACGGGCGGACCCGGGACGGGCCCGGATCGCCGGGGACACCACCCGCCGACGGTGCGTCACCGGGACCGGTCGCGTCGCGGGGACCGGTCGCGTCGCGGGGACCGGTCCCGTCGCGGGGACTGGTCCCGTCACTGTGACTGGTCGTGGCGTCGCCGAGGCCTGCGGTCAGATCGGGGCCCGATGTCGGGCCGGGGTCTCCGTCGGCCGGCGGCGGACCCTCCAGGTCGGCTGCCCGGAACCGCGGTGGTGGGGAAGGCTCGAGTCGGCCCTGGCCACCCGCGCGCGGTTCGGTCCATCGGGGGTCGTCGGCCGCCCACCCGTAACGGCCATCGGTCGACTCCACAAGGCGGAGCCTCCCTGATACGGCCGATCGTTCGGTATCCCCCAAACCGCCAGAAATTCTCCGCAGCGCGCGGCTCGTCATCCGGCGCGCTCAGGACACGCCGCCGACGAATTTTCCTCCACAGGCTGAGTACCACGTCGTGCCTGGTCAGGGGCTGTCCGCGCGAAGCGGGCGCGGTGAATCCCCAGGTTGTCCACAGGGTTGTGCACATCCCTGCGGTGGTTGTCCACAGGCTTGTCGACAGCTCTATCAACAGGCGTCGTTGAGTTCGTCGCCGGGCCGCGGCTATCGTGTGGCCGCTCGGGGTGCGACCACACGGACGTCCGCTCGGGCTGGTCGGGGGGCCAGCCCGAGCGGCCGGGGGGATCGCGCCCCCGGGGGGGGCGGGGGGGGGGGGGGGGGGCCCCCCCCCCCCGCGGCCGGGGGGATCGCGGGCGGGTTCGGCGTGGAACTGCGTCGGCGAAGCTCACCGCGACGGGATGTCAGACCCCCGGATTACACAGGTGTCGTTAGGGACTGGTGTCGGCTCAGGAAGCCGGATGGCGACGTGAGCTGTGGGGGGTTGTGGTGTCGATTACCGACGACGTACGGATGCCGGAGGCCGTCGGTCCGTCGGGTGAGCCCACCTTCGACCGCACACCGCCGCACGACATCGCCGCCGAGCAGTGCGTCCTCGGCGCGATGATGCTCTCCAAGGACGCCATCGCCGACGTCGTCGAGGTGCTCCGCTCCTCGGACTTCTACCGCCCCGCGCACGCGACCATCTTCGACACCATCCTCGACCTCTACGGGCGGGGCGAGCCGGCCGACCCGATCATGGTGGTCGACGCCCTCACCACCTCGGGCGAGCTGGCCCGGGTCGGTGGCGCCGCCTACCTGCACACCCTCATCTCGCTGGTGCCGACGGCGGCCAACGCCGCCTACTACGCCCGCATCGTGGCCGAGCGGGCGGTGCTGCGTCGCCTGGTCGAGGCCGGCACGCGCATCGTCGCCATGGGCTACGGCGCCGCCAACGGGCAGGGGCGCGACGTCGACGACATCGTGGACCTGGCCCAGCAGGCGATCTATGAGGTCACCGAGCGCCGTACCGGCGACGACTTCGCGGTGCTGGCTGACCTCCTCCAGCCCACCCTGGACGAGATCGAGGCGATCGGCTCGCGCGACGGCGTACTGGCCGGCGTGCCCACCGGGTTCGCCGACCTCGACCGGCTCCTCGGGGGCCTGCACCCCGGCCAGCTCATCGTGGTCGCCGGTCGGCCCGGCCTCGGGAAGGCGCTGGCCCTGGACACGCCGCTGCCGACCCCGACGGGGTGGACCACCATGGGCGAGGTCCGGGTGGGTGACCGGCTGCTCGACGCAGCGGGCCGCCCCACGACCGTCATCGCCTGCAGCGAGGTGATGGTCGGCCGGCCCTGCTACGAGGTCGAGTTCTCCGACGGGTCGGTGATCGTCGCGGACGCCAACCACCGCTGGGTGACCCAGACGCGGCGCGAGCGGCGGGAGGGCCGGCCCGGCTCGGTGCGGACCACCGAGGAGATCCGCGCCACGCTGCGGCCGCGCGGCATCCGGCGGGGCCGGGCGGGCCGGGTCAACCACAGCGTGGTCACCGCGGCCCCCCTGCAGCTGCCGTTCACCGAGCTGTTGGTGGCCCCGTACGTGCTGGGCGCGTGGCTGGCCGGGGTGGGTCAGCCGGTGCGGATCTCGTACGGCCTGCTGCGCAGCCTGGGGCTGGTGCGGGAGCGGCACATCCCGATGGCATACCTGCGCGCGGCCGAGGGCCAGCGGCGCGGCCTGCTCGCCGGCCTGCTCGACGCCTCCGGCACGGTCACCGCCGACGGCCATGTGCGGCTGCCCGTACGGTCGGCGCGCCTGGCTCGCGACGTGGCCGAGCTCATCACGGGTCTGGGCTACCAGTGCACGACCACCGGCGACGGCACCCGGTTCGTGCTCACCTTCGCCGCGCTCGACGACGTGTTCCGTGACGAGGAGAAGGCCCTGCTGCACAAGCGGCGCCGCCGCCTGCTGCGTCTGCGCGAGGTCGGCCGGCGGTACATCGTCGACGTCCGGCCCGTGCCCAGCGTGCCGGTGCGCTGCGTGGCCGTGGACAACGACGAGCATCTGTTCCTGGCCGGCCGGTCGATGATTCCGACGCACAACTCGACCGTGTCGATGGACTTCGCCCGCAACGCCGCGGTCCGGCACAACCAGGCGGCCGCCATCTTCTCCCTGGAGATGAGCAAGACCGAGATCGTCATGCGCCTGCTCTCCGCGGAGGCGAAGGTGCCGCTGCAGGTGCTGCGCTCCGGCCAGCTCTCCGACGAGGACTGGACCCGGTTGGCCCGGCGCATGGGCGAGATCGCCGAGGCGCCGATATTCATCGACGACACCCCGAACATGACGCTCATGGAGATCCGCGCCAAGGCGCGCCGGCTGCGCCAGCGCCACGATCTCAAGCTGGTGGTCGTCGACTACCTGCAGCTCATGACGTCGCCGAAGCGGG
>Ga0310832_100759_pt1 | contig 18085 bp, 18 predicted proteins | sample WT_ome_7_FD_201303 | JGI IMG/M metagenome (GOLD analysis project Ga0310832, IMG submission 201303) | Sorghum-adapted microbial communities enriched on wild type (WT) sorghum from Joint BioEnergy Institute, Emeryville, California, United... ...
CTGCACCGCAAGGAGCGCATTCAACTGAAGGGAGAGCTGCCGTCGCCGCTCAATGTGCCGGGCGGCTGCGCCTTCCATACGCGTTGTCCGTACGCGACCGATCTGTGCAGGACGGACGTTCCCGAACTGAAGCGGCTGTCCGACAGACACGCGGTCGCCTGCCATCATGCCGATCATTCGGAGCAACCGAATCCACGGGGAGGATGAAGTACGATGAAACAAATCCATCTGGGCGTGTTCGAAGTGAATGCCGTCAACCATTTGACGCAGGGGATCTGGGTGCATCCCGAGCATCGGCGCGTCAACTTCACCAGCATCGATTACTGGATCGAAATCGCGAAACTGTTGGAACGCGGCAAGTTCGACTTCATGTTTTTCGCCGATACGTACGGTTACCCCAAGAACAGCAAGGAACTGGCGTTCCGTGAAGGGAACGGCGGCGCCAACGATCCGATGCTGCTTGTGCCGGCCCTGGCCCAGGCGACCGAGCATCTGGCGTTCACGGTGACGACCTCGACGACCTATGAAGCGCCGGTTGCCAACGCCCGCCGTTTCACAACGCTCGACCATGTGACGAAAGGGCGCATCGGCTACAATATCGTCACCACCAGCAATCCGACGGCGGCCGATCTGTTCGGTAAGGAGGAGTTCATTCCCCATGACGAGCGCTACGACCGCGCGGACGAGTTTCTGGAGATCAGCTACAAGCTCTGGGAAGGCTGCTGGCAGGACGACGCGATTGTGCTCGACCGCGCCAACCGGATTTTCGCGGATCCGGACAAGGTGCACTATCTGGACCACCAGGGCAAGTACTTCAGGGTGAAAGGTTTCCATTCCGCTCCGCCGTCGCCGCAGCGCACGCCCGTGCTGTTTCAGGCGGGAAGCTCGGAACGCGGGCGCGCCTTCGCCGCCCGGCACGCGGAAGGGGTGTTTCTCAAGGCGCCGTCCACCGAAATCTTGCGCGAGCAGGTGGCGGACATCCGCCGCAGGGCGGCTTCCTACGGCCGGGATCCTTACGGAATCAAAGTGTTCACAGGTCTGTCCGTGGTCACGGCGCCGACCCGGGAAGAAGCGCAGCGCAAGTATGAGGAGTACATGAGCTATCAGAGTCGGGAAGCGGCGCTGAACGCCTACGCAACGATAACCGGCATCGATCTGACGAAGCTGGATCCGGACAGCTATTTCGAGAACATTTCGACGGAACGGGGTCAAACCCACACGGACCGCTATACGAAATACAGCAAGACAAAGAAGAAAGTCCGCGAAGTGATCGACGATTTCCTGAAGAAAGGCTTCCGCGGGCTCACGGTCGTGGGGGCCCCGACGGAGGTGGCCGATCAAATTCAGGCCTGGGTGGAGGAGACCGATGTGGACGGCTTCAATCTGGAGCCCTACGTGACGCCCGGCTCTTACGTGGATTTCATCGAGCTGGTCGTGCCGATCCTGCAGGAGCGCGGATTATTCAAGAAAGAGTACGCCCCCGGCACGTTCCGGGAGAAGCTGTTCGGCCAAGGCCGGCCGCGCCTGCCCGGGCATCATCCCGGCAGCCGGTATCGCAACCCCGACACACTGAAGTCGGCCGTGGCGGAGGGGAGCGTCTGATTGTGCTGCTGGACGAGGCTCTGCAGGAGCGGGTTGAACAGCTTGACTTGACGCCTGAACAGGCGAGGGTGCTCCGGAAGGTCAGGGAGCTGGGCCGAACCCGGATCGGACCGGCCGCCAGGCGGGTCGACGAAGAGGCGGATTATCCGTACGAAGCGGTGGAAGCGCTGGTGGAAGCGGGCCTGACCGCGTTGGCCGTGCCCGCGGCATATGGAGGAGCGGGGGCGGGGTACGGGGGAGATGTCGTCCTGCTCCCGCTCGTCCTGATGGAGATCGCTTCCTGGTGCTCCTCCGCTTCCCAGGTGCTGGCGCTGCACAATTCCGCCGTCCAGTATATCCATGCCCTGGGGACCGAGGAGCAGAAGCGGTACTTTTTCGGGGAAGTGACGGAAGGGCGGCTGTTCGGCAGCTTCGGCAGCGAAGACCATGCGAGGGTGCCGCGCGTCCGCAGCAGCCTGACCCGCGTCGAGGGCGGCTATCTGCTGAACGGCACGAAGAAATTCGCCACGGGGTCGCCCGCCGCGAAATGGGCCTTCTGGCATTCCATTTTGGCGGAGGAAGCCCATCTGGACCAGCCGAAGCTGCTGATGCCCGTCGTGGAGCTGGCGGCGGACGGCGTGACAATCCACGGGGACTGGGACGGAATCGGTCAGCGGGGAACGGGAAGCGGCACCGTGACGGCGCAAAACGTGTTCGTTCCGGACTTTCAGGTGATCGGATATCCCGGCGCCTTCACGGATCTGCAGACCTTCTTCGGCGCGCAGTTCAACGTGCATTTCGCCGCCCAGTTCACCGGCATCGCGTTCGGCGCCTACCGCGAAGCGCTTCACTATGTGAGGGAGAAGCTGGCGCGCGGCGGAACCGGCGCGGACTCCGTGCTGGCGCTTAGGCTGGGCGAATTGTCGGCGAAGCTGACGGCGGCGAGACAACTGGTCCTTCATGCCGCGCGGGTGCTGGAAGCGTCCCGGACCGACGAGGTTCTGGTCACCGCGGCGGCGGTCGCCGCTTCCGAAGCCAAGATCGTAACGACGGACATCGCGCTGCAGGTGACGACCGATATCTTTCAGGTGATGGGCGCGCGTTCCGCCACCAAAGCCCACGGATTCGACCGATTTTACCGGAATGCCCGCACGTTGACGCTGCATGACCCGGTCGATCAGCACCGGATCAATGTCGGCATGCTGCAATTGAAGCAAAAGTAGCGCTCCCGCGGCGGGCGCCGGTACGAATTTAGATTTCCATGATTCCGGAAATCCTGGCGATCCGGCTTTGGAAGTCTGAAGGGATTCCGGACCGTGAACCGATGGTGCTGCTTGATATGCATTCGAGTGAATGACAAACTTCCGCTGCGATGGAACGCATGCGGAAGTTTGTCTTCAGTCCGGCGCCCGGTGATTGCCGGATCCTTGTGTCCGAACGGAGCAGAGTTCTTTACTATGCGTCCTCTTGTCTCCTCCCCCGCTTCACCCCATACATCGCCCTGTCCGCCGCGTTGATCAGCGCCTGGCCTTCGATACCGTCCTCCGGGTAGAAGCTGCAGCCGATGCTCAGCCCGACAGCATTCAAGCCGAATTTGGAGACGTACTCGGCGAATCGGCTCCGGATCTGCCCGGCCAGCAGCTCAATCTGGCGCCTGGAAGGCGAGCCCGCGACAACCATGACAAATTCGTCGCCGCCCATTCGTGCGGCCAGCCCTGACTCTCCCTGGCTGTCCCGCAGAATCCGGGCAACTTGCCGCAACGCTTCGTCCCCGGCCAGATGGCCGCACGTGTCGTTCAAAAGCTTGAACTTGTCCATGTCGATCTGGAGCAATGCCAATGTTTCGCCGTTCCGGCGGGCTTGCTCCAACGCTTCATCCAATTGAATATGGAAAGATCTCCGGTTCGGCAGCCGCGTCAGCGGATCGTGATAGGCCAGAAACGCGATTTCCTCCTGCTGCATCTTCTGGACGGTTATATCTTGCAGGATGAGCAGGGTATGCGGCTCGTTGTCGACCCACACATAGTCGGCGCTCACGAGGAGCACGAGCCGTTTGTTACCATGGCAGAAAAGTTCGATCTCCCGCCCGCTTATTTTCGTTCTCGCCAAAATGTCCCGGGTCAGCGCAGGGTCCAGCCATTCCGCCAGCCGATGAAGCGTGAACGGGAGCGGCTCCAGCATCCGGATGGCCGCGGGGTTGGCGTGTTTGACGGACAGGTGCTCATCCACAAGCAGAATCGCGTGCGGGTTCATGTTGAAAAGCTTTTCGAAGCGCTTGTCATACAGGTTCAGAAAATCGTGCCTTCTCATCGTCATCCGCAGGAAGTAGCACCACAAAATCCCGCTGTACAAATAGGGATACGGGGGCAACGCGTCGCCGAAGTTGATGTAGCCGAAGACGCAGTGCCAGAGGATGGCGATGATGATCCCGAACGCAAGCTGATTGTAGATCGACCGCTGCTCTTGCAGTTCCGCTTTCTTCTTGGCGATCAGCAGCGGAATGAGATACAGTCCGTCCGTAATTATGCTCGATGTCATGGCAATGTAATAGCCCGCGTTGTAGACCGGCAGCTTCCAGTTGCCCACTTCCGCGAACTGCTGGGCGGAGATCAATCCGGCGCCCGTCGCGATGTTCACGATGACGAACGGAACGGGCAAATAAAAAACATACGGATAAACGTATCTCATGAATTTCGGCAAACGCCGGTCGAGCCGGGTGAATTTCATCAAGAAGTGGAAGCAGGTGCCGGGAATCAGGATGCCGGCGCTGCTCAGCCAAACGGAAGAAAGAAGAGGGCTGTATTCGACGGGCACCTGGTTGCGGACGTACTCTTCGGCGAACAAGAGCAGGTAGAGCAGTGAAATCAGGCTGAGCAGGATATGTTCGACACTCTTTTTGTTTCGGACCAGCACTTCGGTTGACATATAGGCGAAAAACAGGATCGGAAGTCCATGTGTAAGGAGCAATAACAGCGCGAATGACAGGGACATGGGTCATACTTCCTTTTGTCATAGTCTTTCTGTCCCTCAAATTATAGCATGTCGCTTGGCCTTGGAGACATATTGGCGAGCCTGCGGAGGAGAAGAAAGAATTGGATAATGGAGGAAAATGGTGGTTGAGCTACCGGACAGCTACAAACAGCTGTACAAAATCGTGATTAAAAAAAGAAGCACGCGAGCGGATGAACCGGCAACTGCTGCATTACGGGCTGACGGAGCACGATTTGTTCCCGGGCATTCAAAACGTGGCCGCGGACATTACGCAGGAGCTGATCGCCGAAGGGCTTCTTCCGGGGAGGTCGCAGTAGGAGCGGGTTGGCCCGCTTCAGACGACCGTCGGGGTCGTTCTCATTTAAGCGCACCGTGGGGCAGAACCGCATGCACGCCTTTGATCCCATTGACGATTTGCGTGATGCGCAGGTCGACCACGGCGCTGCCCAGTCCCATCGCTTCGACCCGGTCGAGCCCGTACAGCTCCTGCAGCAGACCGAGCATCCCGTCCAATGCCTGAATGGTTGCTTCATTCAGATCTTCATGAGATCCGAACGTCATCCAGCCTGCCGGCGTATAGGCCCGCGGATTGGACAGACGGAGATCCTCGATCACACGGACGGTCACATCCACGAGTTCCATGGCGCATTCAATCGCCTGGCAGCTGATTTTTCCGTCGCCTTGCCGGGCGTGGCCGTCTCCGATGGCGAGATAGCCCCCGTCCACGGGGATCGGCAGATACAGGCGGCTGCCTGCGACCAGCTCCTTGCAGTCGATGTTGCCGCCGCAGAATCGGGGCGGCCAGGTGGAGTGGATTCCCGTTTCCTCGGGAGGCATGCCGACCACGCCCATGAACGGGCTGAGCGCTACCGTGAAAGGTTTGCCGTTGATCTCGCAGGCGCCCGTCATGTTTCGGTTGTCGAGCGACCATTCCAGTGTCATTTCGTCGTATTGGGTCAAATTCAGCTTCTGATTTTGCCAGTTGGGGTAGTTCCGGCCGAAGTGAAGCCGTACGCGCCGGGAATCATCCGGTTGAATGTGATCTCCAGGGTCATGCCCCGCTTGGCGTTTTCGATATAAACGGGGCCGATCAGCGCATGTCCGCTGTCGATTGATTCGCGCCGGGCGAACGGCTTGATTCTCTCCCTGTAGCTCGCGCCAGTCCCCCAGCCGGCGTCCAATGTCTGAAACTGAATGCGGTCGCCGGATCGAACGGACAGTATGGCGGGGGTCTCTTTGGTGAAAGAACCGATCAAGGATTGCTGTGACAGCTCGATTTTGTGGACAGCCATTTGATTCCCTCCTCAAGACTTCATGCCGTATGAATTCGTCCCGCAAACTTCAAATCGTCGATCTTCATGTGATCCGTTCCGCCATCGAGAATGCGTTTGACGTCTTCCAGGGTGTCTTGCAAGGAGACCCACGCGCCAGGCTTTCCGGTACAGGCTTCCGCGATATAAAAAGGCTGCGACAGATACGCCTCCAGCCGTTCCCCGCGACGATACCGCCTCAGTTCCGATTTGGGCAATTGATCCGCGCGGCCGTTTGCGACGAGAGGCCGCAATTCACGATACCGGCGCAGCAATTTTCTGGCCTGCTGCTGAACGGACAGATGCGCGGATCCGGGCTGTGCTTCCTCAAGGATGATCGAGGTCGACGCAACAGGGTCCACGGCGGGATACAGGCCGCGTGTGGTGAGTTCGGCATCGAATTTCAGGCAGGTGTCCAGCGGGCCGTACGGAAGCTCCTCATCATTGGACGTCCAACCCGTATCCACCAGGATCGTTGTCACCGTCCGGATTCCTTCGGATTGCAACTTCTCATGAAGAGCAAACAGCTCTCCCGACAATACGATGGAGCGGTCGGCGCCCAGGATCACCTCATCTCGTCCGGAAGACCGAGCGATTTTGTCATAGACCTGTTCAAGTGTATCGCAGGTGACTTCCGATTCTTGAACCACTTCATCGATCCCAATGCTCGTTTGAGCGGGTTTCCAGAATATCGTGACAAAATGTTGTTTGCGAAATCGGCGCATAAGTTCGGCCAACATGACCAACTGGCCGGTATGCGGGCCCGCGACGATTCCGACCGTTCCTCTCCTTGCGACGGGAGCGAGCAAATCGAGCACCTTGATTCCGGTCTCGATCATGCCCCTGTGGCTGCCGCGGATAATGAGTTCATCCATCGTACACCCCGCCAGGCTCGCCAACTTTGCCAATGTTTGAACCTCCGCCCGTCCGACGGGGATTTTGCCTGTGCACAGATTGGAGACGGTTGCCGGCCGAAGTCCGGCTTCCCTGGCGGCAACGGTCAAGTTGGGAACGCGCGCCCGAAGCAGCGAAACATTCAAATAAAGATCATCCAATATCAACCACCCCTTGTTTACTCTAAATAGTAAAATTAATACTCTTAAAAGTAAATATAATTAATAAAGCACGTAAAATTCCCCGCCAGGCATTGTGCCGTGCGGGGATTCGATCATGGTTATCGTTTTTTTGCTCAGGCCCGCCGATGACGGAAGATCAAATATATAAAAAACGGCGCGCCGATCGCGGCGGTAAACACGCCGGCCGGAATGTCCAGCGGGATGAAGACGGTTCGCGCGGCGAGATCGGCCAGCATCAAGACGAGCGAGCCCGTGAGCGCGGATACGGGAAGGACGCCCCCGTAAGCGGGACCGACCCATTTGCGGGCAATGTGCGGCGCCATCAGTCCGATAAAGCCGATGGTGCCGCCGATCGCGGCTGCCGATCCCGCCAGCGCGACGCTGATGATCAGCAACATCGTTCGGTTGAACTGCACGCGGCTTCCGACGCCGATCGCCGCTTCATCGCCGAGCGCCTGAACGTTCAAGTGCCTCGCATTCATGAAAGCGAGCGGCATGAGGACCGCCCACCAAGGCAGCAGCGTCAGCACGTCGCGCTCCCATGAGGCGCCGTAGATGCTGCCCGTCATGAAGGTGAACGCTTTGACGGCGACCGCGGTGGGGGTGAACTGTGCGCTCAGAATGAGCATGTAGGTTACCGCGGTGATCGCGGTCGCCATGCCGATCCCGATCAGCACGAGCCTGAGCGGCGTGATCCCGTGCCGGTAGGCAAGCAGATAGATCAGCAAAGCCGCGCCGAATGCGCCGATGATGGCGCTGACGGGCATGAACCGGATGCTGAGATGGGAGAAATACAAGATGAAAACGACCGTTCCCAACGCGGCGCCCCCCGTTATGCCGATCACATCGGGCGATGTGAGAGGGTTGCGCACGATGCCTTGCAGCACGGCGCCGGACACGGCCAGCATTGAGCCGATCATGATCGCGATGACCACGCGGGGCAAGCGAAGCTTGAGGACGATCATCGACGCCGTTGCGTCTCCGTTCCCGAACAGCGCTTTGATGACGTTGACCGGGCTGATCATAGTGCTGCCGAGGCCGGTGCAAATGATCAGGACGACCGCATTCGCAATAAGCAAAAGCGCGATCGCGGACAAGGTCCGGTTGCGGTACCGGAAGGCGTGTTTGGCGCCGCGCGATGTCAGCCCGCTATTCATGTTCGGGACGCATCTCCTCTTCTGGCGATGTACACAAAGAATGGCACGCCGATTATGGCGGTCATGACGCCGACCGGCACTTCTTTCGGAAACGCGATGTACCGTGATCCGATATCCGCATACAGCAGCAAAATGCCGCCGAGCACGGCGCTGTATGGAATGACCCACCGATGGTCGAGGCCGACCAGATGCCGCGTCAGATGCGGGATCATGATGCCGACGAACGCGATGGGACCGGCAACGGATACGGAGCCGCCGGCCAGCAGGACGACGAAGACGCCGGCAATCAGCTTGATCGCGAAGATGTTCTGCCCGAGACCCGTTGCGACCTCTTCGCCCAATGTCAGCAGATTCATATGCCGGGCCATGATCCACGCGCCGATCAAGGCCGTGAACATATAGGGGGCCGCCGACAAGAAAATGTCCAGATCCCGGCCGGCAACGGAACCGACGAACCAGAACAGCACCTGATCAAAGGTTTTGCCGCTTGTCATCAGAATGCCCAATGAAAGCGAAGAGAAGAAGGCGGTCATGGCGGCTCCCGCCAACGTGACTTTGAGCGGCGTAAGCCCGTCGCTTCCGATGGAGCCCAGCATATAGACCAGCGCGGCGGCAACGGCGGCGCCGATGAAGGCGAGCGTTGCGAAGGTCGAAAGTCCGCCCAGCCCGAAGAAGGCGGAGCCCGCGACGACGAAGAAAGCCGCCCCGGCATTGATGCCGAACAGGCTTGGCGACGCCAGCGGATTGCGCGTGACGGCCTGCATCAATGTGCCGGCAACGGCAAGGCTGGCGCCGGCCGCCGCGGCGATCAACGCGCGGGGGAGTCTGGCCGTCGTGACGATGAGATGCTCCTGCGAGCCGTTGAAATTCACAAACGCCTCGATGATCGTCCGCCAATGGATGTTGGCCACGCCGAAGGCGATGCTGCAGATGACGCCGACGATCATGATGAGAAGCGCAAGGATGAATCCCGCAATTCGCTGTGCACGTGTATGAAGAAGCGCGCTCATGGAATCCCCGTTTCAGCAAGCGAAATGATGAATGAATCAAGTGTAATTCTAGGGTATGAGGGAAAAAGCGTCAATGATTTTGAAAATCATTATCAAAAATCTGTTGACTTCGGGATACGCCCCTGCTATAGTTTTGCTCCGGAACGGTATTGAGAATGATTTTCACTGATAGGGGAGAGAATCGACTTGTTCAAGAACGCCAAAACCAAACCGGCCCGGTCGGCCGCCGCGATTGTTCTGGCCCTTTCCTTGATCATATCGGGGTGCGGCAAATCGAACACGAATGCCGTCAATGACGCATCGAATACGCAATCCGCAAGTCCGCGGTCCGGGAATCAGACGCCGGAACAGAGCGCGCCGAGCGACGGCAGCGAAAGCCGTACGATCGTCCACGCCATGGGCGAGACCGTAATCAACGGAAAGCCCGAGCGCATTGTCGTGCTGACGAATGAAGGCACCGAAGCCCTGCTTGCGCTTGGCGTCAAGCCGGTCGGAGCGGTCAGGTCGTGGACCGGCGACCCGTGGTACAAGCATATTGCGTCTCAAATGGAGGGCGTAACGGTCGTCGGCGATGAGAGCCAGCCGAACATCGAGCTGATCGCAAGTCTCAAGCCCGATCTCATCATCGGCAACAAGCTGCGTCAGGAGAAGGTGTACGACCAGTTGAACGCGATCGCGCCGACGGTTTTCTCCGAAACGCTGAGGGGCGAATGGCAGTCGAACTTCCTGCTGTATGCCGAGACGCTCGGACTTGAAGCGGAAGGCGAGAGGCTCATCGCCGAGTTCGATCGCCGCGCCGCCGAGTTTAAAGAGAAGGCCGGCGACAAGCTCAACGAGAAAGTCTCCGTCGTCCGTTTCATGGCGGGCAAAATTCGCATCTATCTGGAGGACAGCTTTACCGGTGTCGCGTTCTCCAAGCTGGGCATCACCCGTCCCGACCACCAGCTGAATTACGGGGAAACCTTCGTGGAGGAAATTACGAAGGAGCGTCTTCCGGAAGCGGATGCGGACCGGATTTTCTACTTCACGTATGATACCGGCGACGGCAAAGGCACGGAGATGGAGAACGAGATCTTGAACGATCCGCTCTGGAAAAGCCTGAAAGCTGTCCAAAACGGCAAAGCGATCCGGGTGGATGACGCGATCTGGAACACCGCGGGCGGTATTATCGCGGCCAATCTGATGCTGGACGAGATCTACAAGATTTACGGGATTGAATAACCGCTCCATGCGGGCAGCGCGGGGAACAGCCTTGCGCTGCCTTTTTGCTCCCGTATGGGGATATTCGGCAAGCGCATGCTGATGTATAATTTTTATGCGCAGTCAAAAAATGGTCGAATCCTGTTCGATCCTGAAGTCGGCAAGAGGTGAGGGATATGAGCGAGGAGATGTCCATTTTGCCGGTTCAGTCCTTCTACTCGCTCGATGATGGTGTCTTTGAGGGGACGGTGCTGTACAGGGAACCTCTGATCATGAGGTTTGAACGGCTGCTGACGGACGACGAGTGCCGGCAGTTGATCGAGACGGCCGCTCCCCGGCTCCGGGAGTCCCGGCTTGTGAACAAGGTGGTCAGCGAAGTTCGCACGAGCCGCGGGATGTTTTTCGAGGAAGAGGAGAGCCCGTTCATCCGCCGCATCGAGCGGCGCGTCTCGCAACTCATGAACGTGCCGATCGAACACGCGGAAGGGCTGCAGGTGCTGCACTACGGGCCCGGCCAGGAATACAAGGCGCACCATGACTTCTTCGCCCCGGGCAGCCCGGCCGCCCGGAACAACCGGATCAGCACGCTGATCCTCTATCTGAACGATGTCGAAGAAGGGGGAGAGACGGTCTTTCCCCTGCTGGGGATCGCGGTGAAACCGAAGCGGGGGTCTGCGCTCTACTTCGAATATTTCTACCGCGATCCGGCGCTCAACGACCTGACCTTGCACAGCAGCGTACCTGTGGTCCGCGGCGAAAAATGGGTCGCCACGCAATGGATGCGCCGGCAGCGTATCCGGGAGCATGGACTGATCTCAAGCTGATTCGGTGTTGCGGCCAATCTCCCCGTCCGGCGGGGAGTTTTTTCTTCAGATGAAACTTCAGCTCTACAAACCATTCGACAAATTGTCGAAATATTGAGTATAAGGAGGGAAGAAGACATGGTATTGTCGGTTAACCCGTACAGCCCGACGTACACGTACGGTTCGCTTTACCCGATAAGCAAATCGACCTCCGGCAATCTTTCCGCAATCGGCAACCACAGCGCGAATTCGTCATTCTTCGCAAAATATGTCTTGCACAGCAAGCCGTATGAGCAATATATCAAGACTGCCGCAACCGGAATCGCGAACTTCTTGAAGGCTGCCCGGAACATGCAGGAATCGGCGCAGCATCTCCTGCAGAAGAACGATTCGCCATTTCAGGCCAGGACGGTGAAATCGTCGGACAGCGCGAAGGTTGCGGCAACCGCGGCGGCCGGAGCCGCGGGCAAAACCTACGACGTGAAGGTGAACGCGCTTGCGGCCGCGCAGAAGAACAGCGGGACGCTCTTGTCCGGATCGGACGCGTCCGTCGCAGACCATGGGCTCAACGCGTTCAACATCACGGTCGGCGGCAAGACGACGAAGGTGTCGGTCTTCATCCACGAGGACGATACGAACGATCAGGCGCTGACCAGGCTGAGGGACGCGATCAACGCGGCGAAGACCGGCGTGACGGCGTCGATTGTGACGGACAAGGAGTCCGGCAAGAAGAGGCTGGAGCTGAGCGCCGACAAGACCGGAACGGACAGCGCGTTCCAGGTCGAAGACGTGACCGGCAACGCGATGTCGACGACGGGCGCGGCGAACGTGACGCAGCAGGCGGCCAACGCGTCCTACAGCGTGAACGGAGGGCCGGCGCAGACGTCGCAGTCGAACACGATCGAGCTGGAGCAAGGCAAAGTGACGGCGACGCTGCACGCGGTGACGGACGAAGCCGTGAGCATTGAGGTTAAGCCGGACACCGGCCGGATCATCGCGCAAGTCAAGGATCTCGTGGCGGGCTATAACGAGATGTACCGGCGTCTCCGGGAGGCGGACGGGATCATGAACGCTGCGGTCCGGAGAAGCCTGGATGCGATCGTCGGCTCGGCGACCTATGAGCGGATCGGCATCATCCGGAACGGCGACGGCACGCTCCGGCTGGATGAGAAGCAGCTCGAGAAGAGTCTGAGCGCGAATTTCGACTGGACGGCGAAGGCGATCGGCGGCAATCTCGGCCTCGCGGATCGTCTGTCCTCGGCGGCGGCGCGGTACAACGAAGTTCCGGCCAGCAGCCTGCTGAACCAGAAGGCCCGCCAGGTGCAGCAGTTCGCGCTCTACCAGGCGTCGCTGCAATTGGTGATGCCTCCGCAGACCAGCGGATGGATGTTCAATCTGCTTTACTGAAGAGAAGCCCGGCCTTGGCCGCCCGAATCAAACGCCGGTCATGCCGTTCCATGGCATGACCGGCTTATTCATTGCGCGCCGCAGTCCATTTTTCGCCCCATTGACGCATCTGGAGGAGGATGGCGCGATATTCCCGGCCTTACCGCGGAAGGAGGCGCATGAACTTGCCGAAGAAGACGATTCTGGTGCCGGGAGCCACCGGTCAACACGGGGGAGCGGCGGCGACGCATCTGCTGGCCGACGGCTGGCAAGTGCGCGCATTGACCCGCGATCCTTCAAGCCGGGCGGCGCGGGCGTTGGCGCAGGCCGGCGCGGAGGTCGTCGCGGGGGATATGGGGGACCGCGCGTCGCTGGATGCCGCGATGCGGGACGTGTACGGCGTCTTCAGCGTGCAGCCGCCCGACTGGAGCCCGAGCGACGCCTCGGCCGCCGAAGAGCTGCGGCTGGGCAGAAACGTGATCGAAGCGGCCCGGGAAGCGGGAGTCCGGCATTTCGTTTATTCATCGGTCAGCGGCGCAGACCGACGACTGGCTGGAGCGAAAAGGCAAAGCGATGTTCGAAGCCCTTTTCCGTCCCGCGCGGCAAAACCCGGAATCGTGAGGTGAACCCCAATGCAAATCGGAACCGCTCCAAACCCGTCCATGTTCCCGTTCCGGGCGACGCCGAAGCGCGCGGCAGATGGCGATGCGGCCGGGGCCAAAAAGGAACCCGCGGACTTAAAGACATCCGTGCGGGAAACGATGCTGCGGCGACTCTCGGAAATGCAGGCGGCGCAGGCGCGTCAGGGGATGGACAATCCCCGCGTGAAACTGTTGATCGACATCTTCAAGAGCGGCCGGAAGCTGGCGCCGGAGGAGATGGCCTATCTGCGCGCCCATGCGCCGGGCATGATCGACTGGATCGAGCGCGTCGCGCATGAGCGCGCCGCGCTGGAGCGGGGCATGCGTTCCGCGCGAACCAAGACGGACGTGCAGATAACGATCCTGCTTGCCGCAAACCGCAGCGCACTTCGCCGGAACGCCGAAGAACACATCGTACGCGTCCGGCAGTTCCTCGATGCGCAATCGCAATATTTTAAAACCGCGGAATACCGGAACAAACCCTTCAGCCATCTTCGCGCATGACCGGAGCTTACGCTGGTCGGCGTCCTGATCGGCGGTGTCATCGGCCTCGGCTTCGGCATGATCAGCAACGCGGTCATCGCGCTCAAGAACCGGAAATAACGGGGAGGGAAGCGAATTGCAGCATGCCATCGAGGTGAGCGGACTGCGAAAAAAAGCTTCACGGTGCGAACCGGGGGCAAGAAGGCCGTGGTGGAGGCGGTGCGCGGCGTTTCGTTCGTTCGGGCCGAAGTGGCAGCAGACGCTGGCGCATCTGAACCCGCTTTACTATGTGGTCGAAGCCTCCCGTCTGCTGGCCGACGGCGTCATATGGGACGGGAAAGTGCTCCTGGTTTTCGCCGTTATCGGCGCGCTGCTGGCCATCGCGTTGGCCTGGGCGACGAACGTTTACAAGAAGGCCGTCGTGTGAGCCTGACGCGGTGGAGTGTCGCAAATGCAATCATCAACGACAGCGCCTGATATACATCCACGGGCATCACCTCCTTTACGGAGGCTAGCCGACCGCCCCAGAAAGCCGATTTTTTCACTTTACAAGGAAATTCTACCATATTGTGGGCGGTACGTTGATTTAAATTTGCGATCCTACGTTCGACCCGGCCGTGAGCGAAAACGAGAACGTGGTCGACACATTTTCCTCGCTGCGGACGCGGATTTCTCCGCCGTGCCGCCGGATGATGGACTGCGCGATCGGGAGGCCCAGCCCGAAGCTTCCGTCCCGATGCGTGCGGGAACGGTCGGCGCGGAAGAAGCGGTCGAACACCCTCGGCAAGTCTTCCTTCGCGATTCCCGGCCCGCTGTTGGCGACGGAAAACAGGGCGCGCCGGCCGGTCCGGATCAGCGACAGCGAAATCCACCCGCCCGGATTCGCATACTTGACCGCGTTGTCGAGCAGGATCTCCGCCGCCTGCCGGATGCCGTCCGGGTCGCCGACGGCGATGAGGTCCGGTTCGATCGATCGGGTGAAGGAGAGGCCTTTGCTAAGCGCCGCCGCCTCCATGGACCGGGCGACCTCGCCAATCACTTCGCTGAGGTTGAACCGCACATCGCGCGGCGACGCACGTTCGTCGTCGGTTCTCGCCAGGATCAGCAGATCATGGACGAGCTTCGCCATCCGATCCGCGCCGCCCCGGATATAGTCAATCCACTTCATCTGATTCCCGATCGTATCGTCCCGGCTCGCGGCGAGGGCGTCGCAATTCGCGTGGATGATCGACAGCGGTGTTTTCAGTTCGTGGGACGCGTCGGCCACGAACTGCTTCTGTTTCTCCCACGCTTCCCGGATCGGCCGGATCGCCCGGTTGGCGAAATGCAAGCTGATGGCGAAGATCACGACCAGCGTGCAGACGCCGACGAGCGCCAGCGTCGTGAGCAGCTCGTCGAGCGTGCCGTACATTTCCGTGACATCGAGGAACAGCATGCTGTAATTGCGCTCCTCGACGGCAACCGGAATTCCGTCTTCTCCCACGACTTGTACGCGGATGGGGGAGACGGCATACCGCCATTTTCGGTTGTCCGGTGGCTTTAAAGGCCGATTGTAAGCCGGAGACCTTTAGACAACCTTAAGGGAACATGAAAACAGCCTTTCATCCGGAGATAAAGGTTTGCCAAAGGTTGACGGGTTACGATCATCCCTGCCAAGGCAGCGCTGCTTGCAATCACGATTGGAGGGATCACGAAGATGACAATCGGCAAGAAAATCGGCACATTGATCGCGTGCGGGGCGCTCGTCGCCGCCATCGGCGCCGTATCGGTCTCCGCATCCAGTCCGTTCACGACGCTGCGGGTCAAAGTCGAAGACGGCGTCAAGTACTATTCCGCCGACGACGGCAAGACGTGGAGCGAGGACGCGCCCGAGGGCTACAGCGAACGGGACGGGATCCCGACCCGATAAGACAGCAGAATGCAAGTTCCGCAGCACGGATGCAACGCATGGCTCCGCACTGCGGATCTTTTTTGTTTGAGTTGGTTATCGGCTATCCACGCTCACGGCCGCGTTGGACGGCTTCCGTTCCCCGCGCGCCTCTTTCCCGGGGATGATCATCCGCGCATTGCCCATGAACAGGATCGTGATGAACGCCAGAGCCGGCAGCACGAGCACCCACTGGTACATGGCCGCGATCGAGGAGGAGAGGGAGCCTGTGATCACGTCCATCACTTCCTTGGGGATCGACGCCCGCCGCTCGGGACTCAGCACTTCGCGCACATTGCCGAACGCGCCGCCGGACGTTTCGCCGAAAGCGCCGCTCAGCTTCCCTGCCAGTTCGTTCCGTTGAATGATGCCGAAGATGGTGAGGCCCACGGTCATCCCCAGGGTGCGGACGAACGCCTGCGTCGAGTTGGCGGAGCCCCGCTGCCGCATATCGAAGCTGTGGATGCTCGCCATGCCGAGCACCGAGAACGAGAATCCGACGCCGAGGCCGGCGACGATCATGAAGACCGTCAGCATCCATCGGGGCGTATCCGGCGTGAGGCTGCCGAGCAGGAACGTGCCGATTCCGAACACCAGCGCCGAGAAAAGCATAATGTTCCGGTAAGAAGTTTTCGCCGCGAGCAACCCGCCGATCTGCGACGACACCACCGAACTGAGCGTGAGCGGCAGCAGAATCAGCCCGGAATTGGTGGCCGAGCCGCCCGTAACCCCTTGCACATAGAGGGGGATGTACATGGCGAAGGTGATAAAGCCCGCGCCGTAAAACAGACTGGTCAGGATGCTCGACGCGAACAGCCGCTCCCGGAACATCGCGTACGACACGATCGGCTCCGCGGCCTTCGTCTCCACAAACAGGAAGACGGCCATGAAAGCGGCGGCCGCCGCGAACAATCCGACAATGACGGAGGAATTCCACGCGAAAGGTTCCCCGCCCAGCTCAAGCGCGAACATGAGGCAGACGACGGAACTGACAAGCGTGGCGGAGCCCCACCAGTCAATCCGCTGTCTGGCGTGGTCGGACGACTCGTGATAATTGGCGAGGATCAGCGCCAGCGCCGTCAGGCCGATCGGCACGTTGATGTAGAAAATCCAGCGCCAGGTGGCATAATCCGTAAGCCAGGCGCCGAGCAGCGGACCGATCAGGCTGGAGGCCCCGAACACGGCGCCGAAGAAGCCGCCCATGCTGCCGCGTTTTTCCACCGGCACGACGTCGAACATGATGGTGAAGGCGATCGGCATCAGCGCTCCGCCGCCGATTCCCTGGATCGCGCGGTAGATGCTGAGCGACACAATGCTGTGCGCCGTTCCGCACAGGATCGAGCCGAGCAGGAACAGGGAGATGCCCAGCACGAAGAACCGTTTCCTGCCGTACATGTCCGACAGCTTGCCGAAAATGGGCATTACGGCCACTTCGGCCACCAGAAAGGCCGAGGTGACCCATACATACTTCTCGAGACCGCCGAGATCGGAGACGATGGTGCCCATGGCGGTCGCGACGATCGTGTTGTCAATCGCCGCCGCGAAGATGCCGAGCAAGAGTCCGGCAATGATGAACCCCAGCCGGTTATGTTGTCTGGCCATCTGGAAAACCTCCACTCCTTATGAAGGTCATAATATTACTATTCATAATATTACTATGTCAACGGCTTTTATGCATAAAAAAAACCTGTGCGCGATCGCAACAGGATGACGATCAGCCGCCCAATTCGGGATCGGCCAATTTCTTTCCGACTTCGCGCAGCCAGGCTTTGTCCCAATACAGCTCGCCGGAACGAAGTTCTTCGAGAATGGAGCGGACCCACCCGAGTTCGGCGTCCGTGACGGCACGCTTGTACTCCAACTCGAGCATGAACAATCTGGGCACCCTGTTCCGGTTTCGGTGCAGCACGGCATCGATTCGTTCAAGCTCCGATTCAAGGGCCGTCTGCCGTTCCTCCAGGCACCGCCTCGCGTCGTCGGGCTCCACCGTGGCCAGAAACGAGAGGGCCGCCGGGAACTCCGGAAATTCCTGCAGCGGAACGGCCAGAATATCGCGCATCCACTCCCGGAGCATCGCTCTGCCGGTCTCCGTCGCTTCATACACCGTCCGGTCCGGCCGTCCGGCCTCGCGCGACGTCTCGCGTACCGCAATCAGCCCGCATCGCAGCAGCCGTTCAATGGTCTGGTAAATGCTTGCGCGCAGCCGAACGTTGATGACTTCTCCGAGCCCCCGCTTCTTGATCAGTTGCTGCATGCGGTACGGGTGCATCGGCGCTTCGGAGAGCAGCGCCAGAACGGCGAGGGCCAGCGGTGAACGTTTGAATTTCCGATGGTTCTTCATGTTTTAACTATAATAGCTGCATGATGACCAGTCAAATGTCCGGATTCCGCGGTTTGGCTCCGCCGCCACCTGAACGCCAGCCGGATGAGCGGCGGCGCGGCCATCAGCACGAACAGCAGCCGAAAAAGCTGATACGCCGTCACCTGCGCTTCGTCCGCTCCCAGCACGATCGCGGTCAC
>Ga0310832_100764_pt1 | contig 17870 bp, 16 predicted proteins | sample WT_ome_7_FD_201303 | JGI IMG/M metagenome (GOLD analysis project Ga0310832, IMG submission 201303) | Sorghum-adapted microbial communities enriched on wild type (WT) sorghum from Joint BioEnergy Institute, Emeryville, California, United... ...
GGCCTGGCCGGCGCCTCCGTCGCCGTCAGCGGCGCCATCGGCTTCGTCGGCCTGATCGGCCCGCATCTGGCGCGCCGGCTCGTCGGGCCGAAGCACGACATGCTGCTGCCGGCGTCGGCGCTCGTCGGCGGGCTGCTCGTGATCACGGCGGATACGATCGGCCGATGGATTTTGCAGCCGTCGGAGGTGCCGACCGGCATCGTCGTCGCCGTGATTGGCGCGCCGTATTTTCTCTATTTGCTCGCCCGGTCGAAAGCTTAACAAAGCTTAAAGCAAGCTGGGTACGCACTGCAAGCAATCGGCACGCATAACCGGAACTCCGTTCGCGAAGCGGAATTCCGGCTTTTTTGTCGCGATGCCAACTCAGGGCAGGTCGGCATATCGGACGAACGGCCAGCAGGCTGCGTGACGGAGCCCCAATCGTTTTCGGCGATCTCAAATCCGCCGTTCCCACTTCGGCGGCATGCTTTGCATTGACGACATTCGGGAGCGAATGGTTTAATGGAATTACGAATACGTATTCAAACGGTGTCGTTCACGCCATTTCGACGGCAAATAACGACGGAATATAGGCGTTGCGGTCGATTGAAGTCGAAAAAGGTGCGACGATTTGCTTAGCGGTGGAATGGCAAGCTATAATGTTCTGGAATACGCATTCAGGGGGGAGGCACATGATCTCGTCGATCGACGTTGCCCGGAAGGCGGGGGTGTCGCAGGCCACTGTCTCGCGGGTGCTCAACAATCCGGAAAGCGTCAGACCGGAGACGCGACAAAAAGTTCTGCTCGCCATGGAGCAGCTGCAATATTTTCCGAATCAGATCGCCCGCAGCTTGGTGACGAATACGACCCGCGCCATCGCGCTTATTTCCGGGTCGCTGCAAAACGGCTTTTTCGTGGAGACGACCGATGCCATCGTCCAGATCGCCAAGCGCAAAGGGTACAAGACGATCGTCTATTTCGAGGACGAAAACAAAGTGCCGAACTTGTTCGACCTCATCATGAGCAACAAGGTGGACGGCGTGCTGCTGTCGCTCATCAAGCTGGACGATCCGCTGGTGGAGAGGTTGGGGGAGATGAAAATCCCTTGCGTCTTCTTCAACCGGCGGCCGAGGACGGGGGGCCATTACGTGACGCTGGAAAACAGCTTGGCCGTATCGCTCGTCACGCGCCATGTGCTCGACCTTGGGCACCGCAAAATCGCCTACATTTCCGGCAACACGCAATTTTCCACGTTTTACGAACGGAGCCTCGGCTTCACCCGGGTCATGCAGGAGCATAACGTCGCCATCCGTCCGGAATGGGTGCATTATCTCGATACGCCGGCGGCGGAGATCGAGAAAGTGACGTTCAACATGCTTAACCGGCCGGAACGCCCGACCGCCATCATCTGTTCGACCGATACGATGGCTCTCGCCTGCATGGATGTCATCTTGTCCATGGGATTGCGCATACCGGAGGACATCAGCCTGACGGGGATCGACGATATCCGGATGGCTTCGCATCAAGCGATCCAGCTGACGACGGTGGGCCACCAAAAGTTTTCGATGGGGCAAATCGCGGCGGAAAGCCTGTTCGAGCTGATCGAACGGAAAAACGCCGATGCCGCCCCGATTCAGATCACGTTAAAGCCGGAACTGGTCGTCCGGAAGACGACGGGGCCGGTCAAATCCGATTAAACGCCGCTCGGCAGGGCCGTATTCGGAAACGGGCCACACCCGTTCCGTGCCTTGCCATTAGCGGCCGTTTCTTTTTTATCGAATTTTTCCCGCGAATCACGCCATTTTAGGATTGACCGATCGTTAGGCGGATGTTACGATAGGGATGAATACGTATTCATAAGGGGTCCAAATCCAATGCGAAAGATCGGGGAAACATGACTTGGATCGATGAGGTTTCCGGAAACTGACGAACCGAATCTGGAGCTTGGAAGGGAGGTGGTTCGCTCAAGGAAGCCCGACAGATCCGTTTTTTCTGCACTGGTTTGAATACGCATTCATAACGGTGCGAACGACGACCAGCGGTCCGTAGGCGGAGACGTTGCCGGGCGTCGCCCGGATCGAGGTGCGGAGCACCAGGTTGAAAGTCGAATCCGATTCAAGGAGCGATACGTATGTGGGGAGCCACAAGGAGAATGCTGCCGTTGCTGCTTGCGCTTGCCATGTTCAGCGCGATCGTCGTCGCCTGCAGCGGAAGCCCGTCCGGCGGGAACGGACAAAAAGGGGAAGCGACGGCCCCGAACGGCCAACAAACGGGGGACAGCGGCAACGGAAAGCCGCTGTACACGGTCAAATATCTCGGACCGGGCACCGGCAATCCGAACATCACGAGGTCCGACCAGACCGAAATCGGCAAGTACATCAAGGACAAATTCAACATCGTATTCGAATATATCGGTTATCCGGGCAACTGGGACGAGAAGCTGAACCTGATGCTTTCGGCTCACGACTACCCCGAAATTTTATGGATTCAGTCGAACACGACGCTCGACAAATATATAAAGGCCGGAGCGGTCATCGAGCTCGACCCGTTCCTGCCGGACGCCCCGAATTTCACGAAACGGTACGAGAAGATGATCCCGCTCTGGAGGCTGGCGACGGACAGCGGCAAGCTGTACAACTGGCAAAAAGACCAGAGCGACCTGAACAAAAACATTCGCGGCAATGACATCGGCGTCCGGATCGACGCGCTGGCCAAACAAGGCTACCCGATGCTCGTATCCGAGGACGATTGGGTCAACTTTCTGAAGCAGGCGGTCAAAGATTTCCCGACGGCTCCGAACGGCCAGAAGACGATCGGCATGGTATCCCCCTGGGGCGAATCGTGGGGCGTCGCGGGCATCGCCGGCGCCATGCACGAGAAGGGCGGCACCTACACCGGGCTTGCCGGCAACGAGGGCGTCATTTTCAACAGCGTCGAGATGAAATACGAGGATTATTTCCTGAACCGCTACGTGCAGGAATCGTACCATTTCTTCAACCGGCTTCACCGGGAAGGGCTGCTCGATCCGGAAATTTTTACGGACAAAGTGGCGCAAATGAAAGAAAAAGTGCTGAGCGGCCGGGCGATCAGCACCTGGTATCAAATTCCGAGCTACGCGGATAACGTGAAGATCAAGGAGTCCGGCCATCCGGAGATGCAGTTTATTACTATGCCCATCCGCTCCAACACCCAGGTGAAGGAAAACAACAAGCGGCTCATCATGGAGCTGGAAACCGGAACGTTCCTGAATCTCGTCATGACGAAAAACGCGAAAGATCCGAAGCGGCTCTTCGAGCTTGTCGACTGGGCTTCGTCCGAGGAAGGACAGACGCTGCTGCAGGCCGGATTCGAGGGCAAGCATTACACGGTGAAGGACGGCAAGCGCGTGCCGACCGAGTACTATTTTCAAGATGTGCAAAATCCGAACAGCATGACCGGCTTCGGCATGTTCACGTTCCTCGGCAACGACTTGCGGCTCGGCTCGAACGGCCAGCCGTATAGCTTCACGAACGATATCGAGTATAAAGACAAGCTGATCCAGACGCCCGAGACGATGGAAGCGATCCAAAAGCTCGGCTGGAAAACGTCGGTCGATTACTGGAGGGAAACGTCCATCGGCGCTCCCTCGGGCATCATCACGACAGTCCGGATCGACCCGACTTCGGAGCTCGGCCAGCTGCACCAGAAGATGACCGAATTCCGGGTGCGGAATACGTCCAAGCTCGTCTTGGCGAAAACCGAGGAAGAGTTTTACAAAATTCAGAAGGAGCTGATCGAAGACTACAAAAAGCTGAATCCGGAACGCGTCATCAACGAATACAATCGGCTGTACGCGGAACTTGAAAAGAAGCTGAAAAGATAGTCACGGGGATCGGCGCTCACCCGCCGGTCCCGCTCCACTGCCAGAGAAAGGAGTTTTCCCTTGCTCCACCATCTGTACAGGCACAAGTACGTCTATTTGCTGCTGGCTCCGGCTGTAGTCTTTGTGTTTCTGTTTCATTACGTTCCGCTGTTCGGCTGGGTGATCGCGTTTACCCGCTACCAGCCGGGCCTGTCGATGTGGGACGCGGAATGGGCCGGTCTGGAGCAGTTTCGCCGATTTTTCGTGGAGAGCAACGACTATTTGTACTTGCTGCGCAATACGCTCGTCATCAACATTTTGATCATCATCACCAACCTGTCGCTCGGCCTTATCTTCGCTGTGCTGCTCAATGAGTTGCGATCCAGATTTTTCATGAAACTGATGCAAACGGTCTCGTTTTTTCCTTTTTTTATCTCGTGGGTCATCACCTACTCGATTTCGTACACGTTTCTGTCGCAGTCTACCGGCGTTTTGAACAGCATTCTCGTCCATTTGGGCTTCATCGAGTCGGGGATCAACGTCCTCGGCGAAGCCAAATACGCATGGCCGCTCGCCGTCGGGTTGGAGGCGTGGAAGTCGATGGGCTACACGAGCATCATCTTCATCGCGGCGATCACCGCCATCCCGTCCGAGCAGTACGAAGCGGCGGACATCGACGGAGCGAGCCGGTTCCAGAAAATGCGGCTCGTCACGATTCCGAACCTCGTTCCGACCTTGATCGTGATCTTGATTTTGAACAGCGGCTGGGTGCTCAGCTCGAACTTCGAATTTTTCTTCATTTTCACCAACCCGACAAACTGGGAACGGATGCAGGTGCTCGACATTTATATTTACGACTTCGGTTTGAAGCAAAACAACTATTCGTACGCAACCGCCGTCGGCATCGTCAAAACCGTCGTCAGCCTGATCATCATCGTGTCGATTAACGCGCTGTCCAAACGGGCGACCGGCAAGGGCATTTTCTAGGGAGGGAACGGACCGTGGTGTACAAGCAATCGTGGGGAGACCGTCTGTTCGATCTTCTGATCTACTTGTTCATGTTCGCCGTGTTTCTTGCGATGGTCGTTCCGTTTTTGCATATTATCAACTACTCGCTCAGCTTGCCCGCTAAGGCGGACGGCCAGCTGCTGCTCGTGCCCCGAGGGTTTACGCTCGACGCGTACAAGCTCGTGTTTACGAACGAGAGCATCGTGCACAGCATTTTCATTTCCGTGGCCCGAACGGTGACAGGCACCGCGCTCATGGTATTCGTCACGTCGATGGGCGCCTATGCGATCACGCGCGACGATGTGGCGGGGATCAAGTTTTTTCGCAAATTTTTCGTGTTCACGCTCTATTTCTCCGGGGGCATCATTCCGGTCTACATGCTGAACCGGGCGCTTGGCCTGACGGGGTCGTTCTGGGTGTATATATTGCCGGGCGCGGTCAGCGTGTTCAATATGATTTTGATCAAGACGTACATCGAATCGCTCCCGAAGGAACTGGAGGAATCGGCCCGGATCGACGGCGCCAACGATATGTATCTGTTTTTCCGCATCGTATTCCCGCTCAGCATGCCGGTGTTGGCGGCGGTGTCGCTGTTTTCCGGCATCGGGCAATGGAACGCCTTCGTCGATACGCAATTTTACAACGCGATGAATCCGGAGCTGTTCCCGCTGCAATACGTGCTGTACAACTCGCTGCAGTCGATCACGTCGTTCGAAATGTACATGCAGGAGTCGCAGCAGGTGGTTGTCCATTTGACGCCGCAAAGCTTGAAGCTGGCCATGACCGTGTTGACCGTCATTCCGATCATGATCGCGTATCCGTTTTTGCAAAAGTTTTTCATCAAAGGTTTGCTGATCGGGTCGATCAAGGGCTGATTCGCCGGCTGCTTGAACCGAATGAAAGCGAGGTTAACGCCGATGATATTCGACTGCCATACCCACCTGATGGAAAGACAACATTTGTCGGGATCTTTCCTGAACGACGCCCTTCGCGTATGGGGAGACGACTACAACATGACGTGCACGCCGGAGCAGCATGAGCAGGCGATGAAAGAGACGTCGGGAGCGATCGTGCTGGCGGTGGACGCTCCGTATATCGGCTTCAACGTGCCCAATGAATATGTGGCCGCGTATACGGCCAAACACCCGACGCGGATGTTCGGCTTCGCCAGCGTCGACCCGAACCGGCCGGGAGCGGACCGGCTTCTGGAGCGGGCGGTGAAGGAACTCGGGCTTGTCGGTCTGAAGCTGGCTCCGATTTATCAAAACTTTCATCCTATCGATCGAATCGCCTATCCGGTGTACGCGAAAGCACAAGAGTTGAAGCTGCCCGTCATGTGGCATCAGGGCACGTCGTACCCCGCCCAGGGGCCCTTGGACATTTCCCGGCCGGTTTATCTCGACCCGGTCGCCCGGTCGTTCCCCGAGCTGAAAATGATCATCGCCCATATGGGCCATCCGTGGACGGGGGAAGCGATCGTGACCGTGCGCAAGCACCCGAATCTGTTCGCGGACATTTCCGCCCTTGGCAAGCGGCCGTGGCAGATGTACAACGCGCTCATCGAGGCGGTGGAATACGGCATCGGGGACAAGCTGCTGTTCGGAACGGACTACCCGAATTTCACCGTGCAAGAGACGGTGGAAGCGTTGACCAACATTAACAAGCTCGTGGAAGGGACGAATTTGCCCCGCGTTCCGGACCGGGTGATCGACAGCATTTTGAACAAGAACGTGCCCGAGCTGCTGGGGCTCGTGTGAAACGGGGGGCGAGCGGCGATGAAGATCGTTTCCGTCGAGGCGATTCCCGTCACCCTGCCGTTCCGGGAGCCGGTTAGCGACAGCTGGGGGACGTACGAGGCGTCCCGCCACGGCATCGTCATCGTGCGCAGCGAATCGGGCGAGTACGGGGCGGGGGAGATCGCTTTCGCCTGGTTTGGCGGCGCCCATTCGTTGTGCCGGGACGTCAATAACTATTGGAGCGAGCAATTAGTCGGAACGGATATCGCCGATCGGACGAAGCTGACAGCCACGCTCGATGCGTTGTGCAGCTTCTCGAAGCGGCATTTGCTGGCCAAGGCCGGAGTCGAGATGGCGCTGTGGGATTTGCTCGGCAAGACGATGGGCGTGCCGGTTTATCGGCTATTGGGCGGCAAGCTTAGCGACCGGATTCCGCTGACGGGCGGCATGCCGATGGATTCGGTGGAAAAGATGGCGGAGAACGCCGTCCGGCGGGTGTCCGAAGGCTATTCGGAGCTGAAGCTGAAGGTGGGGCTGGACGACCGAAAAGACGTGGAGGCCGTCCGCGCCGTTCGCGCCGCCGTTCCGGACGGCGTCAAGCTGCGTGTCGACGCCAATATGGCGTGGAAAGATGCCAAGCGGGCGAAAGCGCTGATCGACGAAATGAGTCATTACGGCGTCGACATCGTTGAACAGCCGCTGCCCGACACGATGCTGGACGAAACGGCGTGGTTGAAAAGACGGGTCGATGCAAAGATTTTGATCGACGAGGGCGTATGGGACGTTCACGACGCCAAGCGCGTACTGGATCGGAACGCCGCCGACATGCTCCACGTATATATTTCCGAGGCGGGCGGCATTGACGGTGCGCGCCGCATATTCGAATTGGCCGAACTTCACGGCGTAGAGTGCACGATCGGCTCCATGCCGGAAGGGCGCATCGGCGCGGCGGCTTCGGCCCATGTCGCCGCCGCGATGCGGAATTTGTCCGCCCGGCCGTCCGACATCCGCGGATTTACCGCTTATGCGGACGACGTCACGGTCGAGGATTTGCCGATCGTAGACGGCCAGCTGGTCGTTCCCGACCGGCCGGGGCTCGGCGTGACCGTCGATTTCGACAAGCTGCGCGCCTATACGATTCAAGATTAGCCTAACGCGTCCGACAGGAGGGGCTGCAACGTGATCTTTCGAGACATGACTTGGCAGGAGCTGGGCGAGCTTGACGGCAATCGAACGGTGGCGCTCATTCCGGCGGGGGCGATGGAGCAGCACGGCCCGCATTTGCCGGTGGACACGGATTCGTTGATCGTCACGCGCCTCGCCGAAGAGGCGGAGCGAAACGATCCGGATCGGATTTTGCTTGTCCCGACCGTATGGCTGGGACATTCGCCGCACCATCTGTCGTTCGGCGGCACGCTGTCGCTGCACCATCAGCCGTACATCGCCATGCTGGTCGGCATCTGCCGCTCGTTGATCGGCATGGGCATGCGCCGGCTGTGCATCCTGAACGGACACGGCGGCAACCGGGCTCCGCTGTCCATCGTGCTGCAGGAGCTGAAAAACGAATTTCCGGACGTCATCGTCGCCTCCGCGGCATATTGGAGCCTGGCCGCGAAAGAAATCGACGACATTCGCGAATCCGGCTTCGGCGGCCTCGGCCACGCTTGCGAGCTGGAAACGTCGCTCTATCTGTACCTTCACAAAGCCGGGGTCCGCACGGACCGGATCCGGGACGACGGACAGCCGTGGCCGGAAGGCTCGTTTTTCCGCTCCGAAATGATGCACGGCGGTGCGGCGGCGCGCGTGATGAATTTCCGCGAGCTGACCGAGAGCGGTGTTTACGGCCGCCCGTCGCTGGCGGACGCCGGGAAGGGCGAACGATTTTTCCGGGCCATTGTGAACCGGCTTGACGAATTTCTGCGCGAACTTATCTCGGCATGACGATGCGCCGCCATCAATAACAGCAATCATTCGCAAACGTCCATGGAGGGAAAACGATGAAACAATCGATCGTTCGGCTGGCGCTCGTCGGCTGCGGGGATATCGCCGTAACGCGCCATATTCCTGCCGTATTGGAAAATCAGGACGTTGAGCTGGCCGCCATATGCGATCGGGACGAGGAACGGGTCCGGGGGGCAATGACCCGATACAAGATCCGTCCCCGTTCGACGACCGATTACAGAGAGTTGCTAAACGACAAAACGATCGATGCCGCCATCGTCGCCACGCCTCCCTGGGTGACGCCCGATATTACGATTGACTTCCTGCGCGCAGGCAAGCATGTGCTGTGCGAGAAGCCGATGGCGATCGACCTGGACAAAGCTTATCGGGTCGCGCAGACGGAGGCGGAAACGGGCAAGCGTGTGCAGGTCGGTTTCACGTACCGGCACGATCCTCTTCTCGAGCGGCTGCGGGATTGGATCCGGGAAGGCCGGCTCGGTTCGCCGCTTTATTTCCGGCTCGGCATCTTTGACGAAACATGGGATCCGGAAGGCGATCCCGAACATTACGAGCGCATATTCAAAACGATGGAGCACGGCGTCCCATCCGTTCACGACGGCGCGCATATCGCCGATTTTCTCCATCTGCTGACCGACTCGCCCGTGAAGCGGGTGCAATCGTTCGGTTTTAAAAGCAGGGCGGAGTTTCCTTGCTCCAATACCGACACTTCGATGATCGACTTCGAGAACGGAGACCGGGCGAGACTCGAAATCGGCTGGTTTTATCCGCAGTTTCCGTCCGGCGAATTTGAAGTGCTCGGCCCGAAAGGACTCGCCGTGTTCGACCGGTACAACCGGTATGTCGAGCTGAGGACAGCCGAAGGCATCGAGCGGGCGACGCACGAGGGAGACTGGTGGGAGACGTGCTTCCGCATCCAGCTTGCCAAATTCGTCGACGCCGTGCGAGGCGAGGGGCCGTTTGTACCCGGAACGAAGGAAGGCATTTACAGCTTGTCGCTCACGAAGGCGATCGAAGCGGATATGCGACGGAACGGAGGAACGTCAGGATGAACGAATGGCCAATGGCAGACGGCCCGTTGTTCGAGCTTATGGAGAAGAAGCTGTACACGGGCGTTATATGCGACACGCTGGACGAATTGGGATTCCGCAACCAGGCGATGAACGAAAGACTGAGGCCGCTCGATCCGAATACGGTCGTTGCCGGCAGAGCCAAGACGATATTGGCCGCGGACGTCTACCATGTGCACGACAACCCTTATGATGTGGAAATTCGCGCGCTGGACAGCATCAAACCGGGCGAAGTGGCCGTCGTATGCACGAACCGGTCCCGCAACAACGGCATATGGGGAGAGCTTCTGTCCACCGCGGCAAAAATGCGCGGCGGACGAGGCGCCATCGTCGACGGCTTGATCCGCGACACGAAGAAGATATTGGAGCTGGGCTTTCCCGTCTTCTGCACAGGTTTCAAGCCGGTCGATTCGCGCGGCAGAGGCATCGTCATCGATTACGACTGCCCGGTCGAGGTCGGGGACATCCTCGTCCGCCCCGGCGACGTCATCTTCGCCGACCGTGACGGTGTGGCCGTCATTCCGGCCGACGTCGTCCAGGAGACGGTGCGGAGGGCGCTGAACAAAGTGGAGCGGGAAAACCATACGCGCAAGGAGCTGCTGGAAGGGAAGCTGCTGAGGGACGTTTACGAGAAATACGGGGTATTGTAGATGTCGATCGTATCGAAATCGGCCTATTCGTGAAATGACGAAAGGAATTACCGAACTTGACGAACTTAAGAGATGCCGCCATCCGGCTGCACAAGGAGCATAAAGGGAAAATCGCCGTTCATTCCAAAGTTCCGTTACAGGAAATGACGATCTGAGCTTAGCTTATACGCCCGGAGTGGCGGAGCCTTGCATCGATATTTTCAGAGACCCCGGCAAAGTTTACGATTACACGTCCAAAGGCAATCTCGTAGCCATCGTTTCGGACGGATCGGCCGTGCTGGGGCTCGGAAACATCGGGCCGTTCGCAGCCATTCCGGTTATGGAAGGGAAGGCGGTATTGTTCAAGGCTTTTGCGAATATCGACGCCTTTCCGATATGTCTGAATACGACAGACCATCTGAAGATCGTCGAAACGGTCAAATTGCTGGAGCCCGTATTCGGAGGAATCCATCTGGAAGATATTGCGGCGCCGCAATGTTTCGAGATTGAGGAGCGGATAAAACAAGAATGCCGCATTCCCGTGTTTCATGACGACCAGCACGGAACGGCGATCGTTACGGCGGCCGGATTGCTTAATGCGCTGAAATTAACCGGCAAGTCGGTAGAACATATTACCGTTGTCGTAAACGGTGCCGGGGCGGCCGGCGTGGCCATCACGAAGCTTTTGCTCAAAATGGGAGTCGGGGAAATCGTGCTCTGTGATACAAAAGGGATTCTCTACCCGGGCAGAACAGAAGGAATGAATCGTGTCAAGCGGGAAGTTGCGGAGATGACCAATTTACGGAGAAGGCGGGGCACCCTGGAGGATGCGTTGGTTGGAGCTGATGTCTTCATCGGCGTTTCCGCGGCGGGCGTACTTACGGCCAACATGATTCGGCAAATGAACGCCGAACCGATCGTCTTTGCACTGGCGAACCCGAATCCGGAAATTATGCCCGAAGCCGCGAAAGCCGCTGGCGCAGCCATTGTCGCAACGGGACGTTCCGACTTTCCGAATCAGATTAACAACGTTCTTGCCTTTCCCGGCGTATTTCGCGGCGCGCTCGACGTGCGCGCGTCGGAAATCAACGAAGAGATGAAACTGGCCGCGGTTTTCGCCATTGCCGGGCTCATTTCAAAGGAAGAATGGAACGAAGACTATATCGTTCCTAGGCCGTACGATCCCAGAATTTGTCCTGAAGTTGCGAAGGCTGTGGCAAGAGCCGCCGTTCAAACGGGGGTAGCCGAGTTGAACCAGAAGCACGCAAGAGCGGGAAATCATTGGCTTGGAGATAGACGATTGCGGACGATGCGGGGGATTGCATCGTCCGCGTTGCATATCGACGGGGATTTTCGCCGACGATCGATCGGATTAGGCGGAGCAGCGGGAGCGGGTCAACGTCAAGCCGGCGAGGATCAGGCCAGCCAGCGCAAATACGATGGCGAACAACGCTCCGGCTCGCCCGCTGCCGGTGCCGAAATCGCCGGTGAAAACGGACAAATGCACGACGGCGTAGACGATGGCGATCACCCCGATCGCCGCGGCCGCGTTGGCCCCGCGGCGCCCCGACCCTTTGCCGAAACGGCCGGCGGAGCGGGCATAAGACATCCCGCCGAGCACGAGGCTGATCAGCCCGGCGAACCCGTCCAGCATAGCCAGCAGCCGCCCGGTCGTCAAATATCCGGTATAGCCGCCGGCCGTTTCTGCGGAAGCGACAGTTGGTACCAATAATACTGCACAAACGATAACGAAAAAAAGAGGTTTCATCCTCACGGTCGTTCAGGCAACCTCCCGAATTGGATTTGGGCGCGGACGGCGATTGTTCCGCGCCTAAACCAGTTTATCAGGCCGATGTCCAGAATTTGTGGAGATCGTATCCTCTTTTTATGGCGGCTCTGTACGGATTCGAAAAAGAAGCTATAATACGGGTAAAACCGATGAAAGATGTGGGATCCGGATGGAAACGACCGTGCTTTTGGTTGACGATGAAGTGAATATGCTCGAGACGACGGCCGCTTATTTGCGCAACGAAGGATTTCGCATCGTAACCGCCACTACGGGCAACGATGCGCTGGCTATGGCCCGGGCGGAGCGACCGGCTTTGGTCGTGCTGGACTGGATGCTTCCGGGCAAGAGCGGAATCGAGGTATGCCGCGAGCTGCGGAGCATGGGGTCTTGCGGCATTATTATGCTGACGGCCAAAGCGGAGGAGACGGACAAAATTATCGGCCTGGAAATCGGGGCCGACGATTATATGACGAAGCCTTACAGCTTGAGAGAGCTGGCGGCGAGAATCCGTTCCGTTTTGCGCCGCATCCAGGGCAAACCCGAAGACGTGCAGACGTTGCACAGGGGAGAGTTGACGATTGTCGAATCGAAATGCCAGGTGTTCAAAAACGGCGTGGAACTGGCGCTTACGCCTACGGAATTCAAAATTTTGATGACGCTCGCCGCCAAGCCCGGCATCGTGTTCAGCCGGCTTCAACTGATGAAATCGGTCATGGCCGACGAATTTATCAACTACGAGCGCACGATCGATTCGCACATCAGCAATTTGCGGAAAAAAATCGAGAACGATCCGGCGAACCCGATTTATATTCAAACCGTGTTCGGATTCGGCTATCGGTTCGGTGACAAGCGATGAAATGGCGCTGGTGCATCGGAGACAAGCTGTTTGCGGCGATGGCCTTTCTCGTTCTGTTCGTCACATTGGGCTACTACGGGGCGACGCAAGGCTATTTGAAAAACCGTTTCAACGATTATTTCCAACAGAAAACGACGCAGCGGTTCGAAGCTTACTATAAGGAGCATGGCGACTCCTGGGAAGGGGTGGAAAGCTTGACCCTGCCGGACGAATCGGAGCCGGGAAATTCGGACCCGCGCAACATCGCGCTGGTGGCTCCGGTCGGCGGCGTCTTGTTTTATACCGGGACGGGCGATCCCGACGCTTTGATCCGGCAAGGGAAACCGAGTGCGATCGAGGTGGACGGGAAGACGGTCGGCACCCTTTACGCCGACCGATGGGAGTCGGATGAGGACGGTCGCTTGAAGGATCATATTCTCGACTCGATGCGCACCTCGAGCTTCCGGGTGCCGGTCGTCACGGGGCTTGTCGCGCTGCTTCTCGGCTTCTGGTTAACCCGGCTATTGACGCGGCCGCTGAACCGTCTCGTTCCCGCCATCCAAAACATAGCGGAGGGCGATCTGCACACCCGCATTCCCGTGACGACAAGCGACGAGGTCGGGAAAGTCACCGAAGCGCTCAACCGGATGGCGCAGCAGCTGCAGCGCGCGGAGCAGGTGCGCAAACATTTGACGGCCGATGTGGCGCACGAGCTGCGAACGCCGCTTTCCACGATTCAATGCCGCCTGGAAATGATTCAGGAGGGAGGGCGGGACGTTCCTCCGGAAACGTTGCTGCCGATCCACGACGAAGTGATCCGTCTGACCAAGCTTGTCGACGATCTACATCAGCTGTCGCTGGCCGAAGCGGGCCAATTGCGGCTGGACCGGTCCCCGACCGACATCGCGGCTCTCCTCGACCGGATCGTCGATATGCTGAGACCGGAAGCCGACGAACGGCGAATCGGCATCGTTCGTTCCTACCCGGCAAGGCCATTGACTGCGCTCGTCGATCCGAACCGGATGACGCAAGTGTTTTACAATTTGTTGATCAATGCGATGCGGTATACGCCGTCGGAAGGTACGATTTCCATTCGCATCGAGGACGGCTTCTATCATGAAATGCGCCATGTAACCGTCACGATTGCCGACACCGGAGTCGGAATCGCGGCAGAGCAGCTTCCTTTCCTGTTCGACCGATTTTATCGCGTGGAACAATCGCGTTCCCGCCATTCGGGCGGCATGGGGCTCGGACTTGCCATCGCGAAGGAATTCGTTGAAGCCCACGGCGGTTATATTACGGTCAAGAGCGAGGTCGGCAGCGGGTCCGAGTTTGCTGTGCATTTGCCTTTCGCATAGCGAAAATGAAGAAGAAGCAAAGAAGGTGCAAAAAAGGTGCAAAAAAGGTGCAAAAAAGGTGCAAAGAAGGTGAAAAGGAATTCCCGTTCGGATCGCGAATGAGTAGCTTGTGCGAAACGCGGACGCCCGACCGGATCCTCACAGGCGGGACGTCTCGAAATGACAAGCCAGGAAAGGAAGAACGGACATTATGCACCGTACACCGGATTACCGGGACGTCGTCTACGGCCCGTACGAGCGAAACGTGCTGGACGTTTATTTGGCGGAGAACCGGGGAGGGCCGACGCCTGCGGTCATCTTTTTCCACGGCGGCGGTTACATGAACGGAGACAAGGCGGAAAATTTGTCCCAGCAGCTGTTGCGCGAGTGCCTGCAGGCGGGAATCACCGTCATATCGGCAAATTACCGCTTCATTACGAAAAAGCCGTTCCCGGCTCCGATGCAGGACGGGACGCGGGCGATCCAGTTTGTCCGCCATCAGGCGGCGGAGTGGAATATCGACCCTGCGCGCATCGCCACGTCGGGATCGTCGGCGGGAGGGCACATCGCGCTATGGAACGCGCTCAAAGGCGACTTGTCCCGGCCGGACAGCGCGGACCCGGTGGAACGCACGTCCAGCGCGGTGAGCGCCTTTGTCGGTTTTGACACGCAAGTGTCCAAAGACCAGCGGTTTTACGAAGGGATATACGACGGGCAGCACATTCAGCCGAATTTGCAGCTGTTTTACGGCCTCGGCTCGCTGGACGAACTGTACACCCCGGCCAATTTGAAGGTGGCCGAGGAGGCGTCCGCGATCAACCATATGTCCGAAAAGGCTCCGCCGGTCTTGATGACTTACGGTTACACGTTCGTCGAGCCGCGCATTCCGACCGAAGCGCCGGTGGGCGAAGTAATTCACCATCCGGTCCACGGCTACATGCTGAAGCAGCTGTACGACAAGTATGGCAAGACGTTCGTCTTCCGACACAAAGGCGATCCGCTGCGCGAAGGAGAAATCGCCCGCTTCCTGCTGGACAGCTTCGGTTTGCTCCACTAAACAGCTCGAACCCGCCTCTCGCTGAAGCGGGTTCGTTTTGCGTTTACAAGCCGCATTGGGAACAAATCGATCTCGTCCATTCCTGTTGATGGCGCCAGGCATCCCAAGCGCATTTCGCCCATTCCATCAGCTTCTCGTGTCTGGACGGGTCATCTTCGGCTGCCAGAACGTCTGCGACGGTTATTTCGTAACGAACGGACGGCAATTCGAAAGCGGGCCATGTCAGGTTCAGCTTCGCAAGCTGCTGGTGCGCCCGTTGCACTTGTCTGCCCGTATACCCGCGTTCCAATGCCAGATACAACCCGACTAGGGAGAAGGCCGTCGTAATCGGTTTCGTAGCCCCGCCGGAGTGCTGTGCGCCGTAAGCGTCCACCGCATGCTGCGCCCGAAAATGGATATCCGGATTCGTCATGAAATAGGCCGTCAGTTCATGATACAGCTCGCGGCATTCTCCGGAGGCGTTATACCGGTCAGGGGCTTCCCGATTTTGATTCGGAAGCGTTAGCCCGCATCCGGGGCAACTTTTCGTCGTGTTCACCAGCCTGCACTCCCAATCGGATTCGGATTCATCCTATTATAACATAATTTGTAAATCCGGTTTGCATGGCCAAGGTCATGTTGGCGGCAAATGCCGTTTCTGTTTTGCAGTAGCGAGGTGCTGGGCAAATGCATAGGATGTAGGGTCAAAAACGACAGAGAGGAGCATGAGGATGTATCCGCATCCAACCTATCGCTATCATTGGCAATATCCGATGGGCAATTACAGGAACTACACATGGAGTTACAACCCGAACCCCTATTTTTACAGCTACAACTGGAACAACCGCAACGTGAACCCGCACGGATACTTGGAACTGAAAGATTACGGGCCAAGACCGCTTGTCATCGACATCGAACAAGCAGCCGAACAAAACAACAATTACCGCACCGCTTTGTGGACAGGAAAGTACTTCCAGGTTACGCTCATGAGTATTCCTGTAGGTGACGACATCGGTTTGGAAGTTCATCCGACGACGGACCAGTTCATCCGGATCGAAGAAGGCCAGGGGCTTGTGCAAATGGGCGACAGTAAAGATCGCCTGAATTTTCAACAGATGGCGTACGACGGCTATGCCATTATGGTGCCTGCGGGAACGTGGCACAACGTAATCAATACCGGTAACCGTCCGCTTAAAGTGTATGTCATTTACGCTCCGCCTCATCATCCGCACGGTACGGTTCAGGCAACGAAAGCAATCGCCCAGGAAGAATCGGCAGCGTATTCGCGCTGAAAAACATTTCCAGTCCTAAAACTCCTTCCTCATTTGCAAAAGGTTGCGTTCCGACGATGACGAATCGTTCGGTCTTCCCGCCATGCATAACGGGCGATCGGTCGGCAAATAATACCAACGTAACCATTTGGAAATTGCAGGGAGGTCGCGTTGTGAACCGAAACATGCGCCGCTGCGTCGGAATCGGTCTGATCGCCATCGCGTTGGCGATGACCGCTTGCGCGCGAAAGGAGACGCTCAAGGTCGGCATCGAGAACAATTTCCGACCGTTCACCTATACCGAGAACGGCGAAAACAAAGGGTTCGAGGTGGAGCTTTGGGACGCCGTCGCCAAGAAGGCGGGGATCAAGTACGAGCTCGTGCCGATGGATCAGGGAGAGTTGACGAAGGCGCTGAAATCCGGCAAGGTAGACCTTGTCGTCGCGGGAATGACCGTGAACAAGGCGCGCAAAGACAACTTGGCGTTCTCGGATCCGTACTTCCAGACCGGACTTGTTCTGCTCACCAAACAGGATAATACCGATATTCGCGGCAAGGAAGATCTGAAAGGGAAGACGGTCGCGACGGAGATCGGCTCCACCGCCTACACGTATGTAGGCGGGCTGGGGACGCCGAAGGAGATCAAAGGATATCCGAACATCGACCAGGCGTATGAGGCGCTGGCCGCCGGACAGGTCGACTGCGTCATTTTCGACGAGCGCAACGCGCAAGATTACGTGCAGAAACGGGGAAAGGGAAAAATAAAAATCGTCGGCGAGACGTTGAACAAGGAAAGCTACGCCTTCGCCGCTTCCAAAAAAAGCAAACATCTCGGCGCCATCAACAGCGCGATCGAGCAAGTCGTCAAAAACGGCACGTACGAAAGCTTGTACGCCAAATGGTTCGGCGGGAAGCCTCAGAAGCTTCCCGGCCAGTGATGATAGGCTCGTTCGCTGCCGAAGGCGCGGCAAGCTGAAGTAGCCCGTGCGAAACTCGCATGGGCTTTTTTGCGCTCCCGCAGGGGGGCGACACTTGCAAAAAAGCCGTGGGAGTATATGCTTCCGATGTTTCAATCCACGCTCCCGCACGGGGAGCAACACGAGTATGTGTTTTTATCAGAGGCAATCGATTATGTGTTTCAATCCACGCTCCCGCACGGGGAGCGACGGTACTATCGCGTATTTGAAATCAACACTCAATGCGTTTCAATCCACGCTCCCGCACGGGGAGCGACGAGGCTTTGGGCGTGTCGAGGGCGGCTATATCGGACCGTTTCAATCCACGCTCCCGCACGGGGAGCGACTTTTAATCAGAGCAAGGGACGAAACAAAACGGAGGCGTTTCAATCCACGCTCCCGCACGGGGAGCGACCACGGACTG
>Ga0310832_100769_pt1 | contig 17823 bp, 9 predicted proteins | sample WT_ome_7_FD_201303 | JGI IMG/M metagenome (GOLD analysis project Ga0310832, IMG submission 201303) | Sorghum-adapted microbial communities enriched on wild type (WT) sorghum from Joint BioEnergy Institute, Emeryville, California, United... ...
TGCTGGCTCAACTGATGCGGATCGTCGGCGAGACGAATCGGAAGGTGGCCGATCTGGCCGAATCCCAAAACGAAATGCAGAAGGAACTGCTCCGGCTGGCCAAGACGACGGAGCTGCACAAGCGCAAGCTGGCCGATCACGAAGAGCAGATCGCCTTGCTGCAGCCGTAAACCGGCGGCATTCGCAAGAAACGCTCTCGTTTACGTCGGACCTTACACTTACCGGGCGCTGCTTTGTTCGGAAGGCTACGTGAAACTACAATACCTCGTTTAGTGCCTGTACAATCTTTTCTTTCGTTTGGCTTAATCGTTTTTCGGCACCGTGCGGATGCAACGGTTCGCTCCAGGAAAATCCGTCGCCTTCGTATCTTGGAATGACGTGCATTTCCAGCAACCCTCCATCCAGCCTATCGGAAAAATATGCAGCAGTCTTTCCCATTCAAAAGTGAAGCCCCTGGGGAACCAGGGGTTGTTTGCGTTCCGGTAAGGCTTCCGGCGTATGGCGAGACCGAAGCGCCGCATCAATCGGCGTTACTTGTACGGTCCGGGGAGGAAAGACTCCTGCTGGTTCAGCCGGTATTCGGACGGCGACAAGCCCGTCCACCGTTTGAATTGCTTGCTGAAATGCGCGCCGTCCCGAAAGCCGAGCTTTTCCGCGATCCGGTCCATCGACTGGTTCGGATTGAGCAGCTCGAGCCGGGCGCGATGCAGCGTCACGTTGGACAAATATTTGCGCGGAGAGACGCCGAAGACGCTGCGGAACAGCCGGCACAAGTACGAGCGGCTGTAGCCGAGTTTTTCCGCCATCATATCGATGCGCAAATCGAGCGCGGCGGCGCCGTGCGGCTGTGACCGGGCCGCCTTCTCGATCTGTTCGGCCAGCCTGCAGGCGATCTGAAAGCCGCCCTTTTGCTCCACCGCCCCCTTCAGCCGGTCATGCTCCGCTCCGCAGAGCGCCGCGAACAGGGCGAACAAATGGGACAACAGCTTCATGCGCAGGGCGGGGTGCGACATATCGCGGGATTTCCAATCCTGAAGCAGGGCGATCAAATCGCGCAGCGGCTTGCGGATTTCCCGTTCGGTTTCGCAGCCGTACCGGTGGAGCCCCGAGCGGTATTGAGCCAAGATGGCGCGGAACATATAGTCCTCCACGTCGAAATGGAGGGCGAAATACGTCACGCCCGCCCCGCGGGTCCCCGTAACGTGGTGCGGAACGCCGGGCGGAATGAGCAGCACGTCGCCCGCTCGCATCGTCAGTTCGTTCTCCCCGACTTTTACGTCCTGCACGCCGTCGAGCAGCAAGTTCAGCTCGAAGATCGGATGGTCGTGGAGCGGGCGCGTCCAGTTCGGTTTCGTCACCCGCCAATGCGTCTGGAAGACGCGGAAGGCGGAATCCATATCGGGCATATAAATGGTGCTGTGATAAGGAAGCTGCTCCCGCTCGTTTCGGGGCGCGGCATCGCCGGACATCGTCCCATCACTCCCCCAAGGACGTTCGATACGTTTATTCTAGCACGGCATTTCCTTTGCGGGGAGTGCTCGGCGAAATCGCGTCCGCGGGAGGCGCTGCGGACGCCCGCGTTACCGGTACCCGGTCGTATCCGCCGGTTTGCCGGCCTCCTGCACCTCCACGATATACCGCCAAGCGTCCGGACGGGAGCCGTCCACGTCGCAAAAACCGTATAGTTGCGCCAGTCCGCCGCTCGAGAGCGACTGTCCGTTCCAGCGCGCCACGTCCGGGTCGGCGGCGAGCGCCGCCACGGCGCGCCCCGTGTAGCGCGGCGTCTCCGAGATGGCGAAGTGCGGCTCCTTCGCCAGCGCGTCCCGCCAATTGTCCTCGTGGACGCCGAAATGATCCAGCATGATTTCCGACCGCATCCAGCCCGGCGTCAGGGCGACGGCCGTGCATCCGTGCGGTTGCAGCTCGTGAGCGAGAGAACGGGCGATGCGCAGAACGGAAGTCTTCGCCAGATCGTAATACATCGACAGCCGGTAATGGTCCCGGTTGTATTCGTCCGTACCGTCGGTCATTTCGACGACCAGTCCTCCCGGGCGGCGAATCAGCAACGGAAGCGCGTAGCGGCACGTAATCAGGTGCGTGTCCACCGCCAGCCGGAGGATGCGCAGCCCCTTGTCCAGATCGTGCTCCCAGACGGGAACGTTCCACTCCGTTAATGTCTCCCCGCCCCATATGTCGTTCACCAAAATGTCCAGCCGCCCGTGCTCCCGCTCGATGCGGGAGACGAGCGCCTGCACTTGCTCGGGCTTCAGATGGTCCGTCGGCACGGCGATTCCGGTGCCGCCCGCCGCTTCCACCAGCTCGGCCGTCTCCTCGATCGTCTCGGGGCGGCCGTATTCGGACTGCCGCTCCCGCGTCGTCCGTCCGGTCGCATAAACGATGGCGCCCGCCGCGCCAAGCTCGACGGCGATCCCGCGCCCCGCTCCGCGAGTCGCGCCCGCAACCAGCGCCACTTTTCCTTGCAACGGTTTCAAACAAGCCAACTCCTTTCCATCGATAACGTGTTTTAGTATACGCAATCATTCATGACATCCACTGTCATATTCGGATGAACATGCCGCCGGTTGCGAAAAAAACGTTGCGGGCGGAACGGCCTCGACTATCGAACATGGAGGCGTCGGACACGGCCTCATGCCGGCGCGAATCGAGGCTTGGCCGCGATTAGGCGCGATTTGTACAAATTCGGGGCGGAAATGTCCGTGTACTGACCTGTATCATTCCTGTACAATTTTCATGCGGCATGATGGCGCGTTCCGGATTTGACTGACCGCGTCCTCATCCAGCCCAACTTGACAAAGGAGTGAATTGATAAGCGATGCAACCTTTCCGTTCCGGCTATCCGCTGTATGGCGGGCGAATCGCGCTGCGGCGCGTCGTCAGCCTGCTGCTCGTCCCGCTTCTGGCTTTCGGGCTGATCGCTCCTTCGGCATTCGGCGAAGAGCCGTCCGCTCCGATTCGCTACAGTTTTTTGGATGCGTTTTCAGGAAGCGGCAATCTGTTTGCGCTCGGCAACTTGAACGAAGCGCCGGTGACGGCTTTCAACAAAGCGTACGGGGCGGCCATATCGGCGACAGCCGTCGGCCAGTCCCGCTCGTTCCAGTTCGCCGTGCCCGAGACCGGCTATTATTTGTTTTCATTCCAAGGCTATCTGTATTTCAAATCGGGCATCGGCGAGCTGTCCATCGACGGTACGCCGGTCGGCCGTTACGATTTCTACGATCCCGGCAGCCGGTTCGGCCCGGATACGCCGATGAAAACGATCGAGCTGTCCGCCGGCAGCCACGTGCTTACGTTTACGGTTGTCGGACGCAATCCGAACGCGACCCCCGGCAACAACTACTCGATGTACGCCGCCGCGATGACGTTGACCCCGATGCCGGGGCCGGCGCAGCTGCAGCTGACGACGTCGCCTTTGAAGCCGTTGTTGCTGCTGGGCGAGACCGCCTCGATGCGGACTTCCTATGCGATGTCGGACGGGACGGCGGTTACGAATGCGCAGGTCGCTTACGCCAGCGACAATGAAGCCGTGGTCACGGTCGCCCCGGACGGGACCATAACCGGGGTGGGCGAAGGGACGGCGACGATCACGGCGACGCTGACGTCCGACCAAGGCACCGCCACGGCCAGCTCGACCGTTACCGTAACCGACGGACAGTTGGCCGAGGTGCGGCTTTCGCTCAATCCGCCGGAGCTGTTCGTCGGGGGAACGTCGCGAATTTCGCTTGCCGGCAAGCTGACGGACGGCACGCCGGTCGATTTGTCGGCGGCTGAAACGGTCTATTCCGTCGACGACGGGCAAATCGCATCCGTTACGCCGGAAGGCGTGCTGAACGGGCTTCAGGTCGGCACGACGGTCGTTCGCGCATCCGTTACGTTCAACGGGACGACAGCGGAAGGACAAGCCGACGTCGTCGTATCGCCGAAGACGCTCGCCTCCGTGGAGGTCGTTCTCGAAAACGAGACGGTGACCGTCGATCAGTATGCGAAGGCGGTCGTAACCGGCAAATTCGACGACGGATCGGATGCCGATCTGACGGACGCGCAGGTCGCATTCGCCAGCAGCGATCCGGATACGGCGGCCGTGACCGACTCGTCTTCCGGCTATTACCTAGGCAAGCAGCCCGGCGAGGCGTCCATCGTCGCAACCGTCACGCTCGGAGGCGTTACGCGCACCGGCGGCGCCGCCGTCACGGTGATCCCGCTGACGAGCGACAAAACGCGAAGCACCTACTACACGCCAGAAAAAGTCGCCAACGCCCGTAGCAACGCGGACCGTTACGGTTGGGCGGACAGCGTCCGGGACGGCGCCGTAGCGTCGGCCGATCCGTTCGTCGAGCTCGGCTACGACTTCCTCTGGAACATCGTCCCGCCCCAGACGCTGCCGCGCAGCTACGGCGTCAATCAGGTGATGGGCAGCCCCGTCACCGGCAGGGAGATCGACAAATACGGCAACTATCCGTATTTGGCCGACCCGATCAACGATCCGTGGAAAATCGTCGATCCGTCGAGCGGATACAAATTTCCGACGAACGACTTCGGCGCATATTACGCCAGCGGACTGGACGAGCGCGGCATCTTTCGGCCGGAGCTGGCCGACCGCAGTCTGCTCGTCAACACGCTGTATCCGGAGAAAGGCCCGACCTGGGGCGTGGACGACGGCTACGGCTGGGTCGACGAGAACGGCAACCGTTACACGTTCATCGCCTATTACGTCCACTGGCACCTGTGGTACAACAACGGCGTCATCCACCGCGCGATTCGCAGCCTTCGCGACGCCTACGTGTACACGGGGGACATGAAGTACGCCCGCGCCGGCATCGTGCTGCTCGACCGGATTGCGGACATTTACCCGAGTCTGGACGCGTCGGCTTACGATCCGACGATCTTCCTTCAGTCCGCTCAAGGCACCGGCACGGGCAAAGCGGTCGGCTCGGTTTGGGAGACGTCGCTGGTCAAAGATTTCCTGAGCGCTTACGACGCCTTTTATCCCGCGATGGACGACCCCGAAGTGATCGCTTATTTAAGCGCGAAGGGTGAGCAGTACAAGCTGTCCTGGAAACGTTCCGGCACGGGGCTTCGCCGCAACGCCGAAGACGGCATCGTCCGCCAGGTGTATCCCGGCGTGCAGAAAAGCCAGATTCGCGGCAACGTCGGCATGCACCAGAGCGCGCTCGCCATGGCGGCCGTCGTGCTCGACACGTTCCCGGAGACGAAGGAATGGCTCGACTTCAACAACAAGACCGGAGGACTGGTCGCCAATCCGTGGCGGGTCACCGGCGGCAACCTGCTCGCGTCGATCGTGAACGACGTCGATCGGGACGGCAACGGCAACGAAGCGTCGCCGGGCTACAACCGGCTTTGGCTGAACAATTTCCTGCAAGTGGCGAACGTGCTGTACGGCTACGACAAATACCCGCAGGCCGATCTGTTCGACAACGTCAAGTTTCGGAAAATGTTCCACGCAGCGTATCCGCTGCTGTTGTCCGAACGTTACATCCCGCAGATCGGGGATACCGAGATGACCGGCAATCCGTCCCTGAACGGACTCGACGTCGCCCAGATGGTCCAGGCGTTTGAAGTGTATGGGGACCCGATCTTCGCGCAGATGGCGCACTTTTTGAACAACAACAGCGCGGAGGGGTTGCACGGCGACATCTTCTCGGCCGATCCGGAATCGGTGAAAAGCCGGATCGAGGCGGTGGTCGAACAGGAAGGGCCGCTCGATCTGGCGAGCTCGAATTTGACGGGGTACGGTTTCACGGCGCTGCGCGACGGCGAGAACGACAAGCGGAAGTACGGGATCAGCTACGGCTTCCCGCAACTGGAGGTCGTCTCGGCAAGCACCGCGTACAATACGTATCCGGCGACGGCTACGGTGCAACTGGAGGCGACGACGCCGGGGCATAGCATCGCTTTTCGCTTCGACGTTCCCCGCACGGATACGTACCATGTGCGGCTGAAGCCGTTCCGCGTCGCTTCGTACGGCATTTACAAAGTGTTCGTGGACGGCCAGTTCGTCAAGGAAATCGACTTTTTCGGGACGAACAAGGAACCCGAGCTGCTCCAGGTGATGCAATTGACGGCGGGGCCGCACACGATATCGTTTGAGAACAACGGCCGCAATCCGTCGGCGAACAATTACAAAATGGGCGTGACGGAGCTGCAGCTGATGACGGCGGAAGAAGCGGCCAAAGCCGACGCCAGGAAAAACACGCTGCGCGACGTCTGGCTGTATTACGGCCGCAGCTCGGGGCACGGCCACCGCGACACGCTGAACCTCGGGCTGCACGCCTTCGGACTCGATCTGGCGCCCGATCTCGGCTATCCCGAATTTGCCGACAGCGTCGACATGCACCGCGCGCAATGGGTGAACAATACGGTCAGCCACAATACGGTCGTCGTGGACAAACGGAAGCAGCAGGCGCAAGTTGTCGGGCTGCCGCAGCATTACGACGAGACGGACCGCGTAAAGCTGATCGACGTGCGGGCGCCCAAGCCGTATCCGCAAACGGACGAGTATCGGCGGACGACCGCGATGGTCAAGGTGGACGAGGAAAACTCGTACACGGTCGACTTCTTCCGCGTCGTCGGCGGAAGCGACCATCATTTCAGCTTCCACGGCGCGGAAGCATCGGTGGCAACCGAAGGGCTGACGCTGACGCAGCAGCCGGCCGGGACGTATGCCGGCGAGGACGTTCCGTTCGGGCAGCGGGCCGACGACGTGGAGGGCGCCGGCTACATGGGCAGCGGCTTCCACTGGCTGAAAGACGTGGAGCGCGACGAAGCGCCGCCGGAGCAGTTCAGCGTCGACTGGAACGTCCGCGATACGTGGAACGTGTACGGAGCGGGAGCGAGCGCCCCGACGGACGTTCATTTGCGGCTGACGATGCTCGGCCCCGTGGACGACGTGGCGCTGGCAAACGGCGTGCCGCCGCGCAACAAGCCGGGCAACCCGGCGCAGCTTCGCTATTTGCTCGCGCACCGGTCGGGGACGAACCTGGACAGCCTGTTCACGTCGGTCATCGAGCCGTACAAAGGGGAGCGCTACATCCGTTCGATCTCCGCGGCAACGGTGAAGCGGGACGGCGTGCCGGTGGACACGTCCGCGGACAACGGGGTGCGCGCGGTCAAGATTGAGCTCGCAAACGGACGGACCGATTACGTCGTGCTGTCCTCGCAGCCGGATGCGACGTTCACGATCGACGACCGGATCGAGTTCCGCGGCTTCTTCGCCGTCTATTCGGAGCAAAACGGCGAGCCGGTCTATGCGTACGCCAATGACGGCACGACGATCGGCAGAGCGGGCGAAGCGCCTGTCCTTACGAGCGGCGCGCTGCAAGGCACGGTTGTCGATTTCACCCGCGAGCTGTCCGTCGACAATGCGATCGTAGCCGAGCTGGACGTTCAAGGTATAGATCTCGAGTCGCTGATCGGCCGCACCGTCTATGTCGACAATGACGGGGAGCGCAACGCCGTCTATCCGATCCAAGGAATTGCCGCTCTCGGCGGCGGCCGGTACCGGCTGGACATCGGGGATCTGACGCTCGTGCGCCGGTATGTCGATTCGGAAGATTTCAGCAAAGGCTACGTATACGATTTTGCGCCGGGCGCCTCGCTGCGCATCCCGCTCTCGGCGGAGAAGCGGGTGCTGGCAACGGTCGCCTCGGCTACGGGGGAGAAGACGAACGGCTGGTATACCGGTGATGTTACGGTATCGCTAAGCGTATACGGCGATACGGCCGACGTGCTGCGCACGGAGTACAGCCTGGACGGCGGAACGAATTGGCAGACGTACGGCGAGCCGGTCGTGTTGATTGCGAGCGGCCGTTATGAAATGCTCTACCGCTCGGTCGACCTCCAGGGTCAGGCGGAGGAGGCGAAGTCGATCGCCATCTCCATCGACCGCGACGCTCCCGCTTATGCGTTGACGGTGAACGGCATGCCATACGCGGAAGGGACGGTCGTGGAGGACGGCCGGCCGGTCCGTCTGGAACTGACCGCCTCCGATCCGCTGTCGGGCGTTGCGAGCAAGGCGTTCACCGTCACCGACGCCGTCTACGGGAACGGCACGTTCTCCGACGCGGCCGAGGTCGACTGGGCGGGCCGCCCCGGACCGCACACCGTGCGGGTGATGGTCGAGGATGCGGCCGGAAATGCGGCAACCGCTCAGCTGACGATTCGGGTGACGACGAGTCTCGAATCGATGAAGGCGCTGCTCGACCGATATATCGCGGCCGGTGACGTTCGCGGACCGCTCGTGCCGCAGCTGCGAAACGCGCTCGACCAGGCGGCGCACCAACTGGGCAAAGGCGCGACCAAGCAGGCGGCGCATCATCTGGAGCGCTTCCTCGGTCATTTGAACAACGGACCGATGCAGCAGCACGTGTCCGCGGCGGCCAAGTCGGCGTTGGATGCCGACGCCCGCTATTTGTTGCAAAGCTGGTCGGAGGCGTAAGCCGCGCCGGCGTTGACGCCGGGTGTCCTATTATTCGCCGCACGGGCGGGCCGACACGAATGACGTGTCGCCCGCCCGTTCGGCGTTTCCGGACGAACCGCCTCTCGCGCCAGGCCGTTGTGTGCCGGCTTGACCGGCTCGGCTTGACTGTCCGCGCCGGAGCGAACTATACTTTCGTTAAACGTTTAAACGAACGCGGTGCCAGGAGGGAAGCGTATGGCGGAGCACAAGCAGCCGACCGTATTCGACGTGGCCAAAGAAGCCGGCGTGTCGACGGCGACGGTGTCGAACGTGCTGAACCGGCGGGGCGTGCCGCTGAAGCAAGAGACGATTCGCAAAGTCGAGGAGGCGGCGGCCCGGCTCGGCTACCGCCGCAACGTGATGGCCGCGTCTTTGAGCCGTCGCAAATCGAACGAACTTGGCCTGCTGCTGCCGGCGTTCGGCGGATATTACGGCCTGTTCGCGCAGCAGATGGAATATACGGCTTCCGCCTACGGCTACCATCTGTCCGTATTTTCCACCGATCTCGACTCGCGCATCGAGCGGCGGCTGCTGGAGAGACTGCTCGAACGCCGCGTAGACGGGCTGTTTTGCCATGGGCTGGCGATGTCGTCGGATTCGGTGCGGAAAGTCGTCAACGACGGGACGCCGATCCTCTTTTTCAACTGCTGGAACGAATTGAAGGACATCGCCATCGGCACGGTCAACCTGGACGTCTACCAGGCGTGCGTCGACGCGATCGCGCATCTGTATGCACAAGGCTGCCGTTCCTTCTTCTACTATGGGCTGCGGCGAATGCACGCCACGGACGAGCAGCGTCGGGCAGGCATTCGCGAAGGACTGCGCAGGCTAGGCCGGGATTATCCTTCGGCCATGATCGATTCGGCGGATATCGCCGATTTGGAGCTGGCTCGTTGGCTGCTCGAGCGGAGCGAGGGCGCGGAGCCGGCCGGCGTCGTCTGCTTCGACGACTGGCGGGCGTTCGTCTGCATGAACCGGCTGATCGAGCACGGCTGCGCCGTACCGGAACGGTTCAAGATCGTCGGGGTGAACAACGAATTCATTGCGGAGCATTCGTATCCGGGCATGACGACGTTCAACGTGCCGTACGAGCATCAGGCCGAGCTGTCGTTTCGCTGGATGCTGTCGCATCTGGGCGAACAATTGCCGCCGCAGGAGAATGAAGGCGCCGGCTTCCGGCTGCCGGAGCCGGGGACGGAAGTGAAAGTGCCGCTGACGCTGGTTGCCAGAAAGTCCACGGCGAGTCATCCGTAACGCCGTTGTCGGCCCGGTGCACGATTTGCACGACAAGCACGACATGCACGATTTGGGCCAAAATGGTCCGCTCCCGCGTACGGAAATGACCGGTCTCCGTTATGCACCCGTCTTATAATGAAACCAAAGACGGAGTCGCAACAGCGCCTCCCGGGGAGGACGGGGACGTATGGGAAACAAACGCGGAAGCACCTACTATACGCCGGAACGGGTACGAGCCGCCCGGAGCAACATATCAAAGACGGAATGGGGCAGACGGCTATTGGAGGAGACCAAGGCCAAAGCCGACTTTTATGTGCGGCTCGGCTGGGAAGCGCTGTGGAGCCTGCCGACGCCGCAGACGATTCCGCGCAGCTATGCGGTCAATCAGCGTCTGGGATGCCCGGTATGCGGCGAGGCGCATCATGCGTACGGCCGATGGCCCTGGATCGCCGATCCGATTCGTCGCCCGTGGAAGCTCGAATGCCCGAACTGTGCGGCCGTCTTCCCGACGAACGATTTCGCCGCCTACTACGAGAGCGGCCGGGACGAGCGCGGGTTGTTCCGCAAGGAGCTGGCCGACGAGCGGCATTTGCGCAACGTGCTGGCGCCCGAACGGGGAGAGCGTTGGGGCACGGACGACGGGACGGGCTGGACGGACGACAACGGCGATCGGTGGACGTTTGTCGCATTTTATAACCATTGGAAAGTATGGAAGGCGATGGTCGACCCGCAAGGAAACCGGTTCCCGCCGACCGACGCGCCCTGGGGACACGGCGGCATGATCGACAACGGCCTGGCCCAGCTGCGCGACGCCTATTTGCTGACGGGAGATAAGCGCTATGCGCTCGCCGGCGTCGTGCTGCTTGCGCGCGTCGCCGACGTTTACCCGGAGCTGGACGTCGGGGCGTTGAAATGGGAGGACGGATTTCTCAACTCCCACGGCATGAGCGGGCAAGGCAAGGCGGTAGGCAGCATATGGGAAACCGGTCTCGTGAAAACGTTCGTCACCGCCTACGACGCCTTCTACCCGGCGATCCGGGACGGCGGGAGCGAGCTGGCGGCGTTTCTGAGCCGCAAGAAAGGCTGGGACCGGCCGGGCGATCCGGCCACGATCGCGGACCGCATATGCGATCATATCGAGAACGGCATTTTGCGCCAGGTGTATGAGGGCGTGAAAAAAGCGCAAATTCGCGGCAACAACGGCATGCATCAAAGCGCGCTCGCGCTGGCCGCCGTCGTGCTCGACGAAGAAGGGACGACGCAGGAGTGGCTCAACTTCGTCTTCCGCGACGGCGAAACGCTGCCGCCCTCCCGGGGCGGGTGGGCGGTTACCGGCGGCGACGTCGGCCGCTTGCTCGTGCGCGATGTCGATCGCGACGGCTTCGGCAACGAGGCGTCGCCGATGTACAACTATTTGTGGGTCGAGACGTTCAAGCAGCTGGCCGACATTTTGCACGGCTACGACCGGTATCCGCAGGGCGACCTGTACAACCATCCGCGGTTTCGGCAAATGCTGCGGGCGCCTGCCGCGCTCATCATGGCCGATAAGTACGTGCCGAACATCGGCGACTGCGATTCGGCGGGCAAACCGGGACGGATCGCCAGGCCGGAGACGATGGCTTCGGCTTTTGCGCGGACGAATGATCCGCTGCTTGCCCGGATCGCCTACCAGTTGAACGGCAATCGGACCGATGGGTTGACGACGGACATCTTCAATCCCGATCCGCAGCGTCTGCAAGCGCGCATCGAGCAAGCGGTCCGCGAACACGGCCCCCTTCCATCGCGCAGCGTCCATCTGGGCGGATACGGATTCGCCGCACTGCGTGACGGCGAAGGGGAACGCATGCGCGGACTATGGATGTATTACGGCCGCAATTTCGGGCACGGCCACAAGGATACGCTGAATATCGGCTTGTACGCGTACGGCCTCGATCTTGCCCCCGACATGGGCTATCCGGAGAAATGCGACAATTCGCATCAGAAGACGCATCATTGGGACCGCAACACGGTGTGCCACAATACGGTTATGGTCGACCGGAGCAAGCAGGGCGATTCGGTCGTCGGCCGGACGATTCTGTTCGCCGGCGGCTCGGAGGCCCAAGTCGTCGAGGCGGAAGCGCCGCACGTTTATCCGCAGACGACGACGTACCGTCGTGCCGTCGTCCTCGTTCGGATCGACGAGGAACGCTCGTATGCGGTCGATGTGTTCCGCGTCAAGGGCGGCGGCGAGCATCATTATTTGTTCCACGGTCCCGAAGGAGAGACGCGGACGGAAGGGCTCCGCCTCGTGCGGCAAGACAGGGGGACGTACGCCGGACCGGACGTCGCCTTCGGCGAGCCGTTCGACGCCGACCCGTCCGTGCCGCTGCCGCAGTACCGGGGGAGCGGGTTTCATTATTTGACCGGCGTCGAGCGGGACGCGTCTCCTCCGCAGCAATTTGCCGTCGAATGGATTGTTCGCGACACTTGGGGCGCCTCCGGCCAGGCGGACGGCGTCCGGCTGAGGCTCGAGTTGATCGGCGCGACGGACGAAGCGGCATTGGCCGACGGCGAGCCGTCGCAAAACCGTCCCGGCAACCCGTGTCGGCTTCGCCAGCTGCTGGCAAGGCGCCGGGCGGGGGAAGGCGGCAGCCGGTTCGTTGCGGTCATCGAGCCGTACCGGCATGAACGGGCGATCCGTTCCATCGCCCCTGTCGCCATAACGAAGGAAGGGCGGCAGCCAAGCGATGCGGATGCGCTCGCGTGCGAAGCTTTAGGCGCCGTCGCCTTGAGAATCGAGCATGTCGGCGGGCGCGTCGACTATGTCGTTCACTCGACGGACCCGCTCGCCGACTTCGTCGTTGACGGCCGCATCGCGTTTCGCGGAGCCGTCGGCATTTACGCGGAACAAGACGGCGAGCCGGTATTCGCATTCGTCGCGGGCGGCAGCCGCATCGGACCGGCGACGAAGCCGACGATCGACGGCGCGCTCCCCGAGCTCGCGGGGACGGTGACCGGGTTTACGACGGAACTGGCGCTGCACAATGAAATTCGCGTTCGCTTCCACGAAGCGCCGCCTGACGTCCTGTCCCGGTTGGCAGGGCTATATATTCATGTGAATGGAACCGGGCGCAATCCGGTGTTCCGGATCGAAAGCTGCGAGCTGCGCTCCGGCGGCGAAGCCGTGCTCGGCATCGGCAGCGTGTCGCTGATCGAGGACTGGGCGGACTCGCCGGAACCGTCGGCCAACCGGCCGGCTGAGGATGAGGTCGAAGCCGCGGCTGCGGCCGAAGCTGCTGAAGAGGACGAGGCTGCCGTGGCAGCTTCCGAACGGCAGCCGTACAAGTACGCGATCGCTGTCGGCGATCGGTTTACCATTCCGCTGCATGCGTCGTGGAGGCGCGTTCCCGGGAATTGATGCCCGGACACGGCCGTAAGCCGAAAAGACCGTACCCGATTCGATAGACTCCCCTCATAGTAGGCCTGAACCGACAAAAATCAGGGCTGACTGGAGGGGTGTCGATCCATTTATCGAAGGTACGGTCTGTTCGCCAGAGATCAATCCGGCGGCGGCGGGCTCTTCGTCCAGGCTTCGTCCAGCAGCGACTGGCCTTCCGTCTGGATCGCCCGCACCGCCTCGTCGGCCGATTGGAGGCCGCGGACCGCCTCATCGATTTCGCGGATGACCAGCTCCTGGAACGGCTCGTAAAACGCCGCCGGCAATGTCGGATACGACTCCTCCTTGCGCTTGAGCATGTAGAACGGCTCCAGGCTGTGTCCATCCTTCGTCGTCGTGAAGGCGGTGCGCGTCGACAGCGTCTCCGACGTCTTCAGGCTGATGCGAGCCGCTTCCTCGCTGTTGAAGTACTCCACCACTTTCCACGCCGCGGCTGCATGCTCCGCATTAGCCGGGATGGCGTAAATCGGCGCCACGTTGAAATAGCGCGTATACTCCGGGTTTGCCGGATCGACGGGCACCGTCACGACATCCCAATCGAAGCCGCCGGTTCCCCACTGCTTCATCCGAAACATTTGCTCGGTCGTGCTGATCATCATCGCCGCCCGTCCCGTGCTGAACAGATCCATCGCCTTCGTCTCTTCAGGTCCATACCGGATCGGCTGGCCATCCTTGTAATAGTAGTACAGGTTGCCGCTGCGGAAGCCCGCGACGACGCGGTTGAACGCGCGCCGCCATACGTCCGCATCGATCGTCATGCGCTTGCCGTCCGCACTTGCGTACGAAGCTCCTTCGGTCGAGGCGATTTCTTCGACGAAGTCGAAGGGCGTCCAATACTTTTTGTGGATGCCGTAAATCCGCTTCTCCGGATCAGGGTCGATTGGGAACCGCTGCGCGAGCTCGAACACTTCCTCCCACGTCATCCGGTTGGTCGGGTACGGTACGCCGTAGCGATCGAACAGCGTTTTGTTGTAATAAAGGGCGCTGCTTGTAAATTCGGGGGCGAGCCCGAACAGCTTCCCTTCGTTGTTCATCTTCAGCTGCTCGATCGCGGCGGGGAAAAAGGCGTTCAGATCGAATTTCGCCTTCCTTGCGAACGGCTCCAGATCGGCGAGCAATCCGTTGTCCGCCCATCGTTTGTAAAGGCTCGCATCGTAGGCGATCACGAGATCCGGCTTCCGCTCGCGGATGAGCCGCTCGTATTCGTCCAGGTAGTTTTTGTCCGGCGTGAATTCCCCGTCCGTCGGGACGATCTCCACTTCCAGGTGCGGAAACTTGACGGCGAAATAATCGCCGTACACCAATTGAAACGACTGTTCATTGCTGAACAGGATGCGGATCGTTTCCTTCTCGGGTTCGGCCGCCGGTCTCTGCGAGCACCCGGAGAGCAGGAGCGGGATCGCAAGAAGCGCCGCCGCGATACGATATGCATGTCCGGTTTTCATCGGAGTGCCGCGGCCTCCTTTCCGAGAGCGGATCGTTCTTCCGCCTTCGCCTGCTCCACAGCTTGCCGCCCGCGTTGCCGGATCGACTCGACCGCGGCGTCGAAGCTTTTGACTCCGTCGATTGCCGCCTTCAGCTCATCGTCGACGATGGAGTTCAATTGGGCATTCAAGTGGTTTCGGGCGACGGAATACGCGCGAACCGAAAGTTCCGGGTCGGGCTTCAGCATGTAGAAGGCGTCCGTCCGGTAGCCCTCCAGCGCTTTCGGGATTCGCTTGCGCGTGCCCTGGGCACCCGGATATTGGACGGCCAGCTTGGCGGCCATCTCTTCGCTGTGAACGTGCTTGATCATCTCCCAGGCGTCCTTCGCGTTCGCCGACCGGACCGGGATGGCGAATATCGTATTCAGCGTGGCGGTGGGAGACATGTCGGGCTTGTTCGGATTGACCGGCTCCGTCACCAGATCCCAGCGAAAGTCGGCAAGACCGTAGCGCTTCTTCGCCTCGACGAGATCGTTGGCCATGGTGAAATGATACAAGCTCATCGCCGCCTCCCCGGTCAGGAACGGATTGCGCTTGTAATAGTTTACGCCCGACACGGGGCCGGACGAAGATTTCTCCTCGTACAACCAGCCCCCCCGGTAGCCGTCGAAGACGTTCTTCCAGATCGTGCGCCATCCGTCCGTGTCGCCCGCCCAGTCGCCGTTAGCGTCGAGCAGGGAAAGCCCTGCCGCAAGAGCCGCCGATTCGGCAACCCCGGAGGGCGAAGCGAGGAACGGGGCGAGTCCGTATACACGGCTTCCGTCTTCTCCGCTGGCTGGAAACCGCTGCGCCAACCGGAGCAAGTCGTCCCAGCTCATCCGGTCGGTCGGGTACGGGACGCCGTAGCGGTCGAACAAGTCTTTATTGTAAAACAGCGCCTCGGACATATAATCGGGGGTCAGGCCGTACAGTGTGCCGCCGCCGAGCTCCCGGATTCCGTCCACGATGCCCGGAACGAATGCCGACAAATCGTACTTGTCTTTGGCGATGAACGGCTCGAGCGACAACAGCTTGCCTTCCGCGGCCAAATTTTTGAACACGTTCGCCGGCAAATAGACGACGTCCGGCTTGTCCCGCTCGATCATCGCTTCATAGGCCGCGGTCATATTCTGCTGCGGATCGTAGGGCGGCGAGCTGATCGTCTCCACATCCATATTCGGATAGCGGATGATGAACGCCTGACCGTATCGGGACATGAACGAAAAGCCGTCCATCCATTGCACCTTGACGGAACGCTCCGTCTTCGTATCGAATAGTTCCGTGTCCGCCTGCCGGTGGAACAGGCCAAGGAGCGGCTCGCGCCAGGCGAACAGCGCCGCCGCGGCGATCATGAGCGCGGCGGCCGTCGTCCAGGTACGCGCCCCATTTCGTTTTGGTCTCACTCCCATTGCGATTCGTTCCTCCACGCTTTTTTTCAATTTGGCCGGCACTCCCTTCGGGTTCAGGGGGAAATGCCGGAGCTCTTTTTCCCAGTCGCTTCGAATCGGTTTCACCTTTACCGCCTCCTTCCCATTCGCTTCCCGCTTTAGTCCAAAAGCTGTTCCTTGAGCAAGATCGGCACCTTCGCCCGCGCCCGATGCAGTCGGGACTTGACGGTACCCTGCGAAATGTTGAGCAAGGAGGCGATCTCGGGTACGGTCAACTGATGGTGGGCGTACAAAAGCAGCGCTTCCCGCAGCTTCTCGGGCAAGTCCATAACGGCTTTCCAGATGTCGCCGTTGGCCATCCGGCTCAACACTTCTTTCTCCGTCGAGGAAGCCGTTTCCGACCTGCGGATCGTCGCCTTCAAGAGCACCCGGCGGGCCCATGCCGATTTGCGATGGTCTTTGGCGACGTTGCGCGTGATCGCGAGCAGCCACGTTTTGACGCTCGATTCCCCGCGGAAGGAGAACATGCTGCAATATACTTTGATGAAGACGTCCTGAAAAATATCGTCCGCCTGATCGAAACGGCTCGTCAGGAAGAACGCGTAGTTCCATACGTCGTTGCCGTAACGCTCCATCAGATCGCGCAGAATGATGTTCTTGTCCGTGCTGTCGGACAGCGTGCTCAAGTACTCCAAACCCACTTTGCGTTCACCTCTACCATTGGACGAGCGCCGTGCGCAAACAGTTCCGTGAATCGTTCGAAAAACGGGACGGGAAAAGCTTGAGGGTTAAATCGGTTCAAGACGTTCGACTCGCAAAAGGGGTTCATGCAGGGGGGAAGGAGGGAGCGGCCGGAAGAAGTAGCTGGAATGAAAAAAAGCCGACGATTGCTCGTCGGCCGCTCGGTGCGGCGATGATGGCCCTTCAGCCGTTCGTGACGACGCCGCCCGTAACGTGCACGAACTGCCCGGAGACGTAGGAGGAGTCGTCCGACGCCAGATAGACGTAGGCAGGGGCGATCTCGAAAGGCTGTCCCGCCCGCTTCATCGGCGTTTTCGCACCCCAGGCCGCTACCTGGTCCGCCGGGAAGGACGCCGGTATGAGCGGAGTCCATATCGTTCCCAGAACGACCCCGTTGACCCGGATGCCTCTGCCGATCAACGACTTGGACAACGACCGGGTGAATGCGACGATCGCCCCTTTCGTGGCGGCATAATCCATCAGCAGCTCGTTGCCTTCGTAAGCGGTCAGCGACGCCGCATTGACGATCGCGCTGCCGGGCTTCATATGGGGGACGGCCGCTTTCGTCAAGTAGAAGATCGAGAAAAAATTGGTCCGGAACGTTCGCTCCATCTGCTGCGACGAAATGTTCTCCAGACTGCTTTGCACGTGCTGCTCCGCGGCGTTGTTGACCAGGACGTCCAATTTGCCGAAATGCTCGATCGTCCGGTCGACTACTTGCTTGCAGAACGTCTCGTCGCCGATATCGCCGGCCAAGGTCAGGCAACGGCGGCCCTTCTGTTCGACGTGCCGCTTCGTTTCCGCCGCGTCGTCGTGCTCATTCAGATAGACGATGACGATATCCGCGCCTTCCTTGGCGAACGCGATCGCGATCGCCCGGCCTTGTCCGCTGTCGCCGCCGGTAATGACGGCCACCTTGTCTTTCAGCTTGCCGCTTCCGACGTAGTCGGGGTTGTCGAAGACGGGCAGCGGATTCATCTGCGACTCGATCCCCGGCTGCCGCTCCTGATGCTGGGCGGGGTACGGAGGAGTAGGTGTCGACGCCATCGGTGGATCGCTCCTTTA
>Ga0310832_100770_pt1 | contig 17796 bp, 15 predicted proteins | sample WT_ome_7_FD_201303 | JGI IMG/M metagenome (GOLD analysis project Ga0310832, IMG submission 201303) | Sorghum-adapted microbial communities enriched on wild type (WT) sorghum from Joint BioEnergy Institute, Emeryville, California, United... ...
TGGTTCAGCGAATTTGTGACCGTTTCATTTTTCATCCCCTTTGCCAATCAGGCTGACAAAGTGAAAAAAAGCATGGCGATTTCGTTTCTGGCGGTCATCCTGACGCTTGTCATTTCCAATCTGCTTACGCTGCTGCTGCTCGGAGATTTAACCGGGAGCTATACATATCCGTTTCTGATTGTGGCCAGGTATATTGACTTTGCCGAATTTTTCACCCATCTGGAATCGATTTTTATGGCCATTTGGGTATTGGGAGCGTTTGTCAAAATTTGTGTCTATTTTTACGTGACGGTGCTCGGCACCGCTCAATGGGCGAATATTCGCGATTACAAGCCGATCGTGTTCCCTATCGGGTTTCTGCTGACGCTGATGAGCTTCTGGATTGCGCCTAATTTGCAGGTGATGACGCACTCCATATCGACATCGATCGTGTTTTCGACACTGACGGTATTGATTTGCATTCCCGCGGTGCTGCTTGGATTGGCCTGGATGAGGAAACAGTGGGAGAAGAGGAAATCGTCCCATTGACTTTATAAACTGAAACTGATATTGTAACAGAAAGCGGTTCGTCGGAAGGTGAGGTCGTGAACAGCGAAATATCGATTGCCATCCACAGCCTCGTGCTGCTGGCTTCCCTGCCCGACCGGATGGCGAGCAGCGAACAAATTTCACGTTGCGTCTGCACGCATCCGGCCCGCGTTCGCAAAGTGTTGGGACTGCTGAAGAAGCTCGGATACGTCGTGACGAAGGAAGGGATCGGCGGAGGGTATATACTCGCCTGCGAACCGGACCGGGTGAAACTGTCCGACATTTATCGGTCGTTCGCCTGCGGCGGGCTCAAGCCGGGCTGGTGCACGGGAGATCCGGATTCGACCTGCCCCATCACCTCGAATACGGACCGGGTGCTCGCGCATTTGTTCGACGAAGCGGAGAAGCACATGGTCATGTATTTGGACCGGCTTACAATCAGCGATGTTTTGGGTCTCGTGCGGCAGTGGGACGAAGCGATCGTTTCGAAGCCGTAGCGCACGACCGATACTTGCCGCTGCATCAACGGGATTCGGTCATCATGCGGACACGGCATATCGGGCGGTCCGTATTTCCTTGAACTTCAACTGTCACAAGATCGATAACATTTCGATGACGGAAACGGAGGAATCGACATGAAGAAGGCAACGCCGAACACGGTACAGGTGGGCGACTGGGTAAGCGGCTTTTCGTTGAACGACGAAGTGATCCGCGGGTATGTGGAATCGATCGATCAGGCGACCGGCCAGGTCAAGGTGCAAGTGTTCGAAAGCGACAACGAAGCGATCGTCGGGCATACGGCGGAAGCTTCCATTCGCCGGGTTCGCCTTCTTCCCGACAAGGCGCCCGACGACGAGGCGGCCTTGACGCAGTTGATCGACCTCGCGCTCGCCTCCAAGGATGAAGCGTGGTTCAAGGAGCTGACTTCGCGGCTTCTCACGTTGCGGGCGGCGCCCGGCGGCTCCGATGCGGGCAGGCGGATCGCGGCCTCGCCAGGCCGGAGATGGTGACAAAAGCGGAAATCGAACGCGGCGGCGATCCGTATGGCGCCAGTGGCGTTAAACGAGGAGGGTGCGCATGGAATCGCTCCCGTGTCAAGGAAGCCTTTGCGCAACCGAACGGTTTGCGTGCAAAGCATCATTTTCGCAGGCTGAGGTGACAGCTGTTGATGGACAAGCAAGGGATGATTCGGATCAAAAAGGAAGGTTGGGACCGCGTGGCGGACCAATTTTTCGAAAGCACGCGGGAGCAGCTCAAGTACGGCCCTTACGCGCCGACGGAAGAAGAGCTGCAATTGATTGGGCGACCTGCGCGGCTTGACGGTTCTCGAGATCGGCTGCGGCAGCGGCCATACGCTCGAATATATGGCGAAGCGGGGAGCCGGAGAGCTGTGGGGCATCGATTTGTCCCGCAAGCAAATCGAGACGGCCTCGCAAGTCGTCTCCGGGTTCGACATTCCGATTCGGCTGATCGAGTCGCCGAAGGAAGGCTGTCCCGATCTGCCGGACCATCATTTCGATTTGGCTGTCTCCCTGTACGCGATCGGATGGACAGTCGATTTGAAGCGTACGCTGGCGAATGTGTATCGTACGCTCAAGCCGGGCGGACGGTTCGTGTTCAGCTGGGAACACCCGGTTTATAGCTCGCTGGAATACCAGGAAGGCAGGCTGAGCTTTTATCGGCCTTATGCGGAAGACGGCTGGGAGAAGCACGAGTCGTGGCGATCGGTGCCGATCGTCATGCACTACCGCAAGCTGGCGACGTATACGAACGAGCTGATCGGCGCCGGTTTTGCCATCGAGCGGGTCGTGGAGGAATCCCGCATTCCCGAAAGCGACAATACCGCCAGCCGGAAGTGGTATAACCCGGAGAAGGCGAGGATCGTCCCGCCGACCGTCGTCTTCCGATGCCGAAAGCCGATACGGGATTGAATCAACACCATTCGAACAAGGGGCAAACGATCGTGTCGATGCTGAACGTGTTGGACAAAGGCTATGTAAGATTGGTCGATCATATGGGTTCCGACCTGACGGTGGTCAACTCCGCCCGGGTTTCGTACGCCAAGGAATCCAAACAATTGAACGAGAAAGACGTCAAGCTGATCCGGTTTCTGGCGAGGGAAGGCCATACGTCGCCGTTTCGCCATGCGATTTTGCAATTCGAGATTTATGCGCCGCTCATGGTGGCCAGGCAGTGGTGGAAATACGTGGTGGGCTCCGCTCATTACGAAGGAACGGGCGACAGCCTGGAGGCGTGGAACGAATCGAGCCGCCGGTACATCACAGAAGAGCCGGTCTTCTACATTCCGTCGGAAGGCGAGTGGAGGAGCAAGCCTGAAAATTCCAAGCAAGGCAGCGGCGATCCCGTTCCCCGGGAGATCGGGGTCAAGCTGACGGCCGAGCTGATGCGGTTCGTCGACGAAGGCGTCCACAAATACGAGCAAGCGCTGGAAGCCGGCGTTTGCGCGGAGCAGGCGAGGCTGTTTTTGCCCGCCTATGGCATGTACGTCCGTTGGTACTGGACCGCATCGCTCCAGTCCGTCTGCCATTTTCTCAACCAGCGGCTCGAGCACGACGCGCAAAAGGAGATTCAGGAATACGCCAAGGCGATTCTCGAGCTTAGCAAGCCTCACTTCCCGCATGCGTTGCAGGAGCTGGTGGGGAAAGACGCGAACTCTTGATGCTTCATTGGAGAGATTGTCTTGTAGATCCATCAAACTGGGAGGTGCTGACGGTGAACGAGCCGATGCTGAAAAAAGCGATGGATACATTGGAATTTCTGAGTCAGGACGCCGCGGCGCGGATGGCCTACAATGCCCGAATGAAGGCGCTGAGCGATGAAAAATCTCGAATCGAAGGCGCGCTGGAGGAAGGTATTGCGAAAGGCATAGAGAAAGGGATAGAGCAAGGGATAGAGCAAGGCATAGTGCAAGGCAAAAAGGAAACCGCAATCAAGCTCCTTGCCTTGGGGGTCGATATTCGGACGATCGTAGAGGCAACGGGATTGTCGGTTGAACTGATTAAGGCATTAAGTTCGGTTCAGTAAAAAAAGCATACAACAGCTGTGGCTGTTGGGCAATGGCTGGTTGCAATTGAATTACAGGTGAGTCGCTCATGGTAAGCGCCGCAAGTCTTCTTCGGGAGACGCGGCGCTTTTCAATACCGGATCGTCACCTCGATGTCCTGGCTGTAGTTGCCGAACCGCTTGCCGAACAGGCTGACACCGCCGCAATGGGCGGAAGTCGGCAACGATGCGATGCGCAGCAGCAGCTCCCGGCCTACCTTGATGTCCAGGTCGCCGATCGTGACGGAGCTCATCCGCAGGCCGTCGATAAACGCACCTTCCTCCGTCACCCGGATCGTCTTCAGCAGCCCGTGCTGCGTGTTGCCGGCCCACCAATCCGGCGTATAGACGCCTTTCTCGCTGCCGTAATCGCCCGGGCAAGTCCATGTGCCGAGCACGACACCGTTCAGGCTGAACGTAATATCCGAGGGCCAATTCTCGTTGTACCTCGGGGCTTCCGAGCAAATCTCCAGCGAAATTTCCAGCTCGCGCGCCGTTTGGCGGCCAACCAAATAATTCGGGATGCGGTATTCCACAAACCCCTCCGCAAACCAGAGATGCTCCGCTTTCACATGCTCCATATCGGCAAAATAGCGCGGATCGTCGACCAATCCGATCCGCCCTTCGGCCGAGACGAGTCCGCACGTCGGTTTGACGTCGTATGCCGCGTACTGGCCGACGGGAATCGATACCGTATACCGGCGGTCGGGCTCCGTCCGCGCCGTCGCTGATTCCGCCATGCGGCGGAAAACAAGGGTGACGCGCTCCGGCTTGAGCGAGCACAGCTTCTGCGTGCCGCGCACGCCGGCGACGCTTTCGCAATGGACGATGCCTGCTTCCTCCATCTGCTGCACGTGCTTCGTCACGACCGCCGACGAGACGCCGAGCGTTTCGGCCAATTCCTTGATGTTGCGCTTGCGCTCCATCAGCAGCTCGATCATGCGCAGCCGCGTCTCGGAAGCCAAACATTCGAAAAACTTCAAATGGCGAGCCGCCACGTCCAATTCCATCGACATCCACACGTTCCTTTCCGATGCCTAAGATTCCCTATCTATTATAGAGGCTGAAGGTTAATGAAACAACCGGAAGGTTAACGTAACATATAGTTAACTTAAAAGCTAATTAATTAATTTTATGTTGACGTATTGCCAAAATGCGCCTTATAATTCTCGTGAACAACGAAATTAATCATTAATCTACAAGTTAACCAAAGGAGAGGTTGCAATGTCGGATGCATTGCCGCGGCCGGAATATCCGCGCCCGCAGTTCGAACGCGACGAGTGGCTAAACTTGAACGGAACATGGGAATTCGCCTTCGACGACGACCGGATCGGCGAGAAAGCGGGTTGGCCATCGGGCAACGTCGCTTTGCCGCTTAAGATTCAAGTGCCGTTCGTCTTCGAAAGCAAGCTGAGCGGAATCGGGGATCCGCGCTTTCACGACGTCGTATGGTACCGCCGAACGGTCCAACTGCCCGACGCATGGGCGGGCAAACGGATCAAGCTGCATTTCGGCGCTGTGGACTACAGGGCGGACGTTTGGGTCAATGGCCATAAGGTTGCCGAGCATGAAGGCGGACATACGCCGTTTACAGCGGATATTACGCTCGCGATTGCCGGCGGGGAAGCGGTCATCGTGGTGCGCGCGGAAGATTTCGGCCGGGACATGACGATTCCGAGGGGCAAGCAATACTGGAGGGAGAAGTCGGAGGGCATTTTTTACACCCGCACGACGGGAATTTGGCAGACGGTTTGGCTGGAAGCGGTCGACGAGACGCATCTGGAGCGTGTCCGGTTTACGCCGGATATCGATCGCCAGCAGATCGGAATCCGTTGTTTCTTCCGGGGGTTGCGGACCGGCGCGGACAATCGGCTGAACATTCGGATCTCGTTCAAGGGCGAGACGGTTGCGGAAGAAACGGTGCACGTCCGCCACAACGAGGAGTACCGTTGGATCGGGTTGTACCATTTCCACGACCACGGTCAAGATCGGTGGTGGTGGCCGGAAAGGCCGAATTTGTACGACGTGCGCTTCACGCTCACCGTCGACGGTGTCAAGACGGACGAAGTCTCCAGCTATTTCGGCATGCGCAAAGTGTCGATCGAGGACGGCAAGCTGTGTCTGAACAATCGTCCGTACTTCATGCGCCTCGTGCTCGACCAGGGGTATTGGCCGGACGGCGTGCTGACAGCGCCTTCGGACGAAGCGCTCGTCCGGGACATCCAATATACGAAGGATATGGGCTTCAACGGCGTGCGCAAGCATCAAAAGGTCGAAGACCCGCGCTATTTGTACCATGCGGACCGGATGGGGCTGCTCGTCTGGGGAGAGGCGGCAAATGCGCCGGATTATTCGGAAGATTACGTTCGCCGGTTCACGAAGGAATGGACGGAAGCCGTCGAGCGCGACTACAATCATCCGTCTGTCGTCGTCTGGGTGCCGATCAATGAGAGCTGGGGCATTCCGAACGTCCAGATCGACAAAAAGCAGCAGCACCACGGGCTGACGATGTACCATTTGACCCGTTCGCTCGACGATACACGGCCGGTCGTTTACAATGATGGTTGGGAACAGATGAAGACGGACTTGCTGACGATCCATGACTATGAATCGCGACGCGAGGTGCTGGCGGAGCGTTACTCCTCCGTGGAGCGGGCGGTGAGCGCCATGCCGGCGGGACGCCGAATGTTCGTCGGGGGTGCGTCGTACGAAGGCCAGCCGATTCTCGTCTCGGAATTCGGCGGCGTCGCGTTCAAGAAGAGCGAGTGGGAAGGTTGGGGCTACTCGGGCGCTTCCACGGAAGAAGAGTTCCTCGAGAAGCTTGCCGCCGTCGTCGAGCCGCTTCTGCAATCGCGGACCGTGCAAGGGTTCTGCTACACACAGCTGACCGACGTGGAACAGGAGATCAACGGGCTGCTCACCTTCGACCGCGTGCCCAAGGCGCCGCTTGAGAAGCTGAAAAGCATATTCGGCGCTCCGCGTCAAAACTTCTGAACCATGAGCAAGACGCGTCCGTCCGCTCGTTCCGTTTTTATTCCGTATTGCAGGTAAAAGTTGCGGGTGTCGGAGGATTTCAAGCAGTTTCCTGGCAAAAGCTCTAGAATCGGGTCGACCGACACGGAAGGCGGGGAGGCGTGGAAGTGAAAGAACGCTTCGAATATCCGGATCGCTTGAGGCGGATCGGTCAAGGCCGCACGGCCGACATTTTGGATTTTCGGGACGGGACCGTGATCAAGCTGTACAAGGAATGGGTCCCGAGGGAAGACGCGCTGCGAGAATTCGAGGTCGGTCGCCAGGCATACGCACTCGGCATCCGGACTCCCCGGCCGATCGAATGGGTGGAACGGGACGGCAGAATTGGAATCGTGTTTGAAAAGGCAGCGGGACCGACGATTTTGCAGCTTCTGCTCGCCGGCGGATCGGACGAAGATGTTCTGATCGATCGTTTCGCAATGCTGCATGCCGAGTTGCATCGCCATACTGTCCCGGCTGATGCCATTCAAGGCCTCCCGGCGCAAAAGCAAACGCTGGACGCGCAAATCCGGACCGCTTCCTTCCTGAGCGAAAGCGAGAAAGACCGAATTCGGGACATGCTGACGCAGCTGCCCGCAGGGGATCGGATTTGCCACGGAGATTACCACCCGGACAACGTTTTGCTGGGCGCCGAGCCTTGCCTGATTGACTGGATGGCGGGCAGCATCGGCGATCCTGCCGGAGATGCGGCACGTACGGTGTTGCTGCTGCGATTCGGCACCGTTCCTGAAGAGATGCCACAGCTTGAGAGTCGTCGGCTGGAACAGCTTCGCACCTGCCTGGAACGGGTTTATCTGGAGCGGTACGCCGAGCGGTCCGGGTATCGGCTTGAGGATGTCGAGCAATGGCTCGTGCCGGTTGCTGCGGCCCGGCTGGCGGAAGGAATCCCCGATGACGAGAAGCGAAGGTTGGCCGGATGGATTCGGGCCCGATTGGGCATTCTTGGATAAAGGCGCAAGGGGGGAAGCGAGAATGTCGGTGGACGAATCGATTCATCTCGAACCGTACGACGAGCGTTGGGCGGAACGGTTCCGCGAAGAGCGGGACGCCCTTGCCCGAGAATTGGGCGGCGATGCGGCCGGCATCGAGCATATCGGCAGCACGGCCGTTCCGGGACTGGCCGCCAAGCCGATCGTCGATCTGATGATCGGAGTGCATGACTTTACGTCGGCGGATCGGATCGTCGCCAAGCTGTGCCTGCTCGGCTATGAATATTTGGGCGAGGCCGGCGTCCCGGGCAGGCTGTATTTGCGCAAAAGGAGCGCGCGCGACTTCAACGCGCATATCGTCCTTCACGGCGGCGACCATTGGAGCAACAACCTTGCGATCCGAGACTACTTGCGGGCCGACGCCCGGGAGCGGGAGCATTACGAAGCGAGGAAAAAAGATATCGTTCAGAGTGGTGCCGTTACGCTTCTGGACTACTCCGAACGTAAAAGCGACTTCATCGCCGGTTTGCTGGAGCGAGCGAAAGCTTGGTCGGCCGCCCGGGGAAACGGAGCGGACACAACGTCCCCTTGACAGGCTCAAATGGAAAAAATATCTCCCCTTGATCGTCTTCATTCATCCCTTTGATGGCTCAAACTGGCCGTCGGAGGGTTTTTTGCTTCGCGAAAAGCCTGAAGCAGCTCCCCGACTCGTGAAAGCGAAGCGCTGCGCAACCGAGCCGCCGACTGGGAAACCGAACCCCCTGATTGCCTGCATCCGCTCAAGCGCCAGTGACGTCCGGTTCGGCAAATACCGTCCGCACGGAGACTCGACAAACCAAGCCGCTTCCCACCTTTTCACTTTCGTATTCGAAATGAAGCTGTGGTACACTGTCTCTTGAAGCTTTCGCAGCAAAGGAGACAGCCGCCATGCGCGCAAAATCCGTTTTCGATCGGATTCGGCATATGCGAATCCGCCATAAGCTGTCGCTGCTCATCGCCTTCATTATCGCGCTGTCGCTGCTGTTTACGATCGCCGTGCAGCAGTACGCGTTTTCGATCTACGACGGACAAATTTACGACAAGTCGTCGCGGGTGCTCAACTTGTCGTCGTCCGCCATCGAGACCGAGCTGAAGCGGCTGCAGCAGCTTTCGTACAGCATCGCCACCGATGTGACGATCCAGGGCTGGCTTGTGACGCTCAAAGAAAGCGTTTCCGATTACGACCGGCTGATCGTCCGCCAGCATCTCGTCGACCGGTTGTTCAGCTTCTCCGGCTCGGAGAAATATATGTATTCGATCCAGCTGTTCGACGCCCGGGGAACGGAGCATGACGGCGGCAACATCGTCAAGCTCGACCCGAACAAAAAGCAGCGCATCCTGAACACGGCGGCCGAAGCGAATGGGGAAAACCGCTGGATTTATCCCGACAGCGGCGATCCCGCGCTCATCGCATCAAGGGTGATTCGCTCCTACCATAATACGAACTTCGACCTCGACTATTTGGGGACGCTCGTCATTCGCATCAACATCGAACAGATTGTGCGCGATCTCGCTTCCGAGGAAGGGGATTTGGTGCTGCTGTCGGGCAGCGACGTCATTTATCCGCGACAGCCGTCGCTCGATGTCGCCAAGCTGTCGTCTCCGACACTCGATACCGAACGCGGCTACGCGATCGAGCAAGTGGACGGAGAGCGGTTTTTCATCGCGCATATCCGTTCGCGCAACACCGGCTGGACGTATCTGAACGTCACGCCGTTCAACCAAATTTTCAATCGGATCGTATTCATCAAGCAGCTGGTCGTGCTCGTCTTCGTCGGTATCTTCGCGGTCGTCATCACGCTCGGCATCCGGTTCTCGCGCGGCATCACCCGTCCGATCGACGATCTGATTGCGCGGATGAAAATGGCGGAGAAGGGCAACTTCGAAGAGGCGCATCTGCTCGCTCCCGGCGACACGAGCGTCGCGATGGACGAGATCGGGCTGCTTCACCGGACGTTCCGGCTCATGATCGAGCGGATCAACCTGCTCATCCGGGAAAACTATGCGAACCGGCTGCTGCTCAAGGAGACCGAATTCAAGGCGCTGCAAGCCCAGATCAACCCGCATTTTTTGTACAACACGCTGGAGTCGATCAATTGGATGGCCAAGGTGAACAGGCAGACGGAAATATCGGCGATGACGGAGTCGCTTGCGTTCCTGCTGCGCAACGCCATCGACATGAAGCAGCCGATGATTACGCTCGGCGAAGAGCTCGATATCGTCCGCAGCTATGTGACGATCCAGCAGTACCGATACGAGGAACGGCTCGTCTTCGAGCTTGACGTACCCGAGACGTTTCTGTCCCGGACGATTCCGAAGCTGACGCTGCAGCCGTTGCTTGAGAACGCGATCCATTACGCCCTGGAGCCGACGATCGAGCCGTGCCGCATCTCGCTGCGGGCGTACGAAACGGAGGAAGGCTTCTTTATCGCCGTCGAGGATACCGGTCCCGGCATGCGGCCGGACACACTCGAGCGGCTGAAGAACGGCGAACTGAAGGCGAGAGGGAAAGGGATCGGCTTGCTCAACATCGACGAGCGGATCCGTCTGGCATATGGAGACCGCTACGGACTGCGCATCGAAGGCGGGACGGGCAAGGGCGCCCGCGTCGTTGTCGCGCTTCCGGGCGATGCATCAGGAGGGACGACACATGATTAAAGTATTGCTGGTGGACGACGAACGCATTATTCTCGACGGCATTTCCCGCATGGTCGACTGGGCTTCGCTCGGAACGGAGCTGATCGGCACGGCGCGCAACGGCGTCGAAGCGTACGAGCGGATCAAGAGCGATTCGCCGGACATCGTCATCACGGATATCCGGATGCCCGGGATGGACGGGCTTGAGCTCGTCCAAGCCGCGCATGCCCATAATCCGCGCATTCGCTTCGTCGTGTTGTCCGGATTCGGCGAATTCGACTACGCCAGCCGGGCGATGCAGTTCGGCGTCCGGCACTACTTGCTGAAGCCGACGAACGAAGCGAAAATCGGCGAGGCGCTTGCCGAGCTCGTCGAGGAGCTGCGCCGGGAGGAAAGCCGCGAGTCGTTCGTCCGCTCGATGCGGCAGGAGCTCGACAAAGTGATGCCGCACGTCAAGGAGCAGTTTCTGAAGGAGTTCGTCACGAACAAGACGTACGGCACCCGGGATTGGAACTATTACCGCAGTCTGTTCAAACTCGACTCCGATTACCGCATTCGCCTGCTGTTGTTCCGGCTCGAAGGCGCGTTCGAGTTCGAACACCTGTTTGCGATCAAAAATATCGCCGAGGAGCTGCTGGACAAGCCGTTGCTCAGTACGACGATCGGCGATCATGTGCTCATTGCCATCGAGGACGCGGGCGAGCCCGGCGTGCTGCTGGAGCGGCTCGGGCGGATTCGCGATACGTTCCAGACGTATTACCGGATGGACGCCACGATCGCCGTCAGCGAGCCCGATCAAATCGTGAACGCCCGCAGCCTGTACAAGGAGACGCTGCAAATTTTGAACTACCGGTTCTACCTCGGTGAAGGAAGCGTCATTACGCGCAAGGACACGTCCATCGCGAACGTCGAGCGCGGCCGGGAATTCGTCTTCGACGAAGAACGGCTCGCCATGCCGATCAAGTCCGGCCATCGCGAGGAAGCGGCTGCGGCGCTTGCCGAGTTTATTAACGGCTTGAAGGAGGCGCAGCTGGACATCGACGTCACGAAATCGTACGTCATCCAGCTGTTCGTCTCGCTGGTCCGGCAGTGCGACCCCGAGCTTCGCGAAGATTATTTCCGGCAAGTCCCGCAGATCGTCGACATGACGACGCTGCAGTCGATTCAATCGTTTCTGGAGCGGATCGTCGCCGAGATGGCCGAGCGGTTTTACCGGCAGCAGACGGTCAAACATAGCGCCATTGTCAGCCGGATGATGGCGATCGTCGAGGAGCAGCTCGGCAACCCCGAGCTGTCACTGCAATGGGTCGCCGGCGACATGCTGTACATGAATGCCGATTACTTGGGAAAACTGTTTCGAAAGGAAACCGGAGAGAAATTTTCCAATTTCGTGATGAAAACCCGGGTTCAGCGGGCGATGGAGCTGATCGCCGCAGGCGACATCAAAATATTCGAGCTTGCCGAGCGGCTCGGCTTTGGCGACAACCCGCAATATTTCAGCCAAGTGTTCAAAAAGTTCGCCGGCTGCACCCCGACGGAGTACATGAAATCGGTCGGCACCACTGGTTTTTGAACAAACAAACCGGTTTTTTGGATTCAACGTCCCTCCCCGGATGCCGGATAATAGATCATGAAAGCAGTACCAAATTGCCAATCCACATCGTAGGGGGAGGAACAAGCTATGAAAAAGGCGGTTGCTTCATTTCTGACAGCGGCGTTGCTGCTGGCGGCTTGCGGCGGAGGCGGCGGAAGCTCGTCATCTTCGACGGACAACCAGGGAACGGGGTCGCCCGGTTCGGGGACCGCTTCGTCGGGCTCTGACAAAGCTCCGGTCACGCTTCGCGTCGCGTGGTGGGGCGGACAGTCCCGGCACGACTACACGCTGAAAGTGATCGAACTGTACAAGCAAAAAAATCCGCACGTCCAGATCGAAACCGAATACGCGTCGTTCGACGATTACTGGAAAAAGCTCGCTCCGCAAGCGGCGGCGAACGGACTGCCCGACGTGTTCCAGATGGACTACTCCTACTTGTCGCAATACGGCGGCCGGGGGCAGCTTGAAGATCTGGGGCCGTATACAAAGAACGGCACGATCAACGTTCAGGACATCAACGAGAACACCTTGTCCGGCGGCCGCATCGACGGCAAACTGTTGGCGATGAACCTCGGCTCCAATGCGCTCGGCCCGACGGTTGATCCGCAGATCCTGCAGGATGCCGGCATTACGCTAAAGCAGGATTGGACGTTCGCCGACCTCGATGATATCGGGGCGAAGCTGAAAGCCAAAGGCAAACTGATCGCCTCCGACCTGCGGCATGATGTGTACTTCCCGTACTATCTCCGCTCGCAAGGCCAGCATATGTACGCCGCTGACGGAACTTCGCTCGGCTATACGGACGACAAGTATTTCATCGACTACTATACGATGTACCAAAGATGGTATGACAACGGCTATTTTCTGCCGCTTGACAAGCTGGCGCAGAAAAAAGGTACGCCGGAAGACGACGAGATGGTGCTCGGCAACGCCGCAATCTCCTTCAGTTGGTCCAACCAGTACATCCTGGCGGCGTCGACGGCGAAACGCCCGCTCGATATCGTGCCGCTTGCGCAATGGAACCAAAACAAGCCGCTCTTCCTGAAGCCGAGCATGTTTTTCTCCATCGCCAAGTCGTCCAAGGTAAAAGAAGAGGCGGCCAAATTCATCGACTTCTTCATCAACGACATCGACGCCAACAAAATTATTATGGGCGAGCGCGGCGTGCCGGTGTCCGGGAAAGTGAAAGAAGCGCTCAAACCGTTGCTGACGCCCGACCAGGTCAAAGTGTTCGACTACGTCTCATGGGTTGAGCAAAACAGCAGCCAGATCGATCCGCCGAACCCGGTGGGCGCCGTCGAAGTGGATAAACTGCTCAAGGATATAGCGGAGCAAATTTTGTACAAGAAGCTGACGGTGGAACAAGGCGCGGCCAAGTTCCGGCAAGAAGCGAATGCGATTCTGGCGAAAAACAAAAAGTAACCGATGCCCGCGGACGCTCCCCGACTTCATTTCGTTTCGGACGAAATCGGTCGGGGAGCCGGTCCCGGCCCGCGACACGGAGGTGAATCGAACGTGAAGCTGAGGGACAACGACCATGTCGTCGGGTACGTATTCGCCGCCCCGTTCATACTCGGCTTTTTGATTTTTACACTTTACCCGATCTTCTCTTCGCTGTACTATTCGTTTACCGATTACAACTTGTTCGAATCGCCGAGATGGGTCGGATTCGACAACTTCGAAAAAATGTTTACCGCCGACGACAAGTACTGGAAGTCCGTAAGCGTGACGCTGACCTACGTGCTTGCGAGCGTCCCGTTCCGGCTTGCCTTCGCGCTTGCCGTCGCCATGATGCTCAACAAGGCGTTCACCGGCATCGGACTGTACCGGTCGGCCTATTATCTTCCTTCGCTGATCGGGGGAAGCGTGGCGGTTTCGATCATGTGGACGCAAGTGTTCGGGGATCATGGACTCGTCAACTCGGCGCTGGCGCTCATCGGCATCCATACCGACACGTCATGGATCGGCAATCCGTCCACGGCGCTCTGGACGCTGATCGCGCTGTCCGTTTGGCAGTTCGGCTCGTCGATGCTGATCTTTCTGGCCGGTCTGAAAAACATCCCGAATTCGTATTTCGAGGCGGCGAGCGTGGACGGCGCAAACGCCATTCACCGCTTCTTCAAAATCACGTTGCCGCTGCTCAGCCCGATCATCCTGTTCAACCTGATCATGCAGACGATATCGGCGTTCATGACGTTTACGCCGGCTTACATCATCTCGCGGGGCGAGGGAGGGCCGCTGGACAATACGCTGTTGTACTCGCTCTATTTGTACCGCAGGGCGTTCCAGTTTTACGAGATGGGGTATGCGTCGGCGATGGCATGGGTGATGCTGCTCGTCATCGCGGTGATTGCCCTCGTGCTGTTCAAGACGTCGAAATATTGGGTTCATTACGAAGCGAAGGGGGAACGGTAAAATGGCAGCCGGCAAAACGATGCATGCCCCCGCATCCGGCGTCCGTGCCGAACGGCGGGCCCGGGCGTTCTCGGCCAAGCCGATTGTGTATCATGTGCTCGTCGGCGGTCTGGCGCTCGTCATGATTTATCCGATCCTGTGGCTGATCGCCAGTTCCCTCAAGCCGAACGACGAAATATTCGCCAACGCCTACAGCCTCATACCGAGCCGGTTCGCCTGGGAAAATTACGTCACCGGCTGGCGAGGCTTCGCGGGCAACACATTCGCGACGTTTTTCCAAAACTCGCTGCTCATCTCAGTCGTCTCGACGATCGGCGCGGTCGCCAGCTCCGCGCTCGTGGCGTACGCGTTCGCCCGCATTCCGTTCGCGGGCAAAGGCTTCTGGTTTTCCTGCATGATGATGACGATGATGTTGCCGCACGACGTGACGATCATTCCGCAGTACGTGCTGTTTGCCAAGCTCAATTGGCTGTCGACGTTCAAGCCGGTCATCGTGCCGCAGTTTTTCGCCGTGCCGTTTTTCATCTTCCTGATCATGCAGTTCATCCGTACGATCCCGGTCGAGCTGGACGAGGCGGCCAAAATCGACGGCTGCAGCAAATACGGCATCTTCTTCCGCGTCGTCATGCCGCTGATCGTTCCGGCTCTCATTACGGCCACGATTTTCTCGTTCTACTGGCGGTGGGACGACTTTATCAACCCGCTGCTTTATTTGAACAAGCCGGAGCTGTACCCGGTGTCGCTGGCGCTCAAGCTGTTTCTCGACGGCGAATCGCTGAACAACTGGGGCGGCATGTTCGCGATGGCGACGTTGTCGCTTGTGCCGATTCTGATCGTCTTCCTGTTCTTCCAGCGCTACATTGTGGAAGGAATCAGCACGAGCGGGCTGAAAGGGTAACGGTTGATTCAAACCGGAGCCCTTTTTTCTTGTTTTTAGGGCCTCATCAAAAAAGTGCAATAGCCGGAAAATGTGTGCCGGTCTATAATGAAGCCCGTATACGCTGTTTGGATGAAGCAAAGGGAGGCGGGCTAAACGATGACGAAACCGAACGCGACGCCGTTCATGGCCGGGAAGGTGGATATAAGGGCGGCGGGGCCCCGCTGCAAAGTGCTCTTGGGCGATCTGAACGGCGACGGCCGAATGGAGCTGCTGCTTGTGCAGCCGGACAACCGGAAGGACGTGCGGTACATTCCCCATCAGGTGCAATGCTTGACCGCGTTCGATCTGGATGGCCAATTGCTCTGGCAAACGGGTACGCCGCATGCGGACCCCGGAGGTCCGGGCTCGGACTACCCCGCGCAAATCGCAGACATCGACGGAGACGGCATGCTCGAGGTGGTGTGCGTCATGAACGACCGCTTCGTCGTGCTGGATGGGAGCACCGGCCGAATGAAAGTTTCGCACACGCTGCCGCATCCGCAGGCGCACGATTGCATCGTGATCGCCAACCTGACGGGCGGCGCCTACGCCGGAGATATTCTGCTGAAGGACCGCTATCGCAACGTGTGGGCGATGGACCGGAATTTCAATTTGCTATGGAAGCACGAGGGCAATCCCGGGCATTTCCCGTGGGTGTACGATATCGACGGAGACGGCCGCGACGAGGTGATGGCGGGCTACGACATGCTCGATCACGACGGCCGCCTGCTGTGGAGCTGCCATGATCTCGACGACCACGCTGACTGCATCTGGGTCGCGGACGTCAACGCCGACGGCGCGCCGGAGCTTGTCATCGGCGGCAGCGTGACCGTGCTGTACGACTTGCGGGGCAACGAGCTGTGGCGCTACGAAGGCTCGGTGGAATCCCAGCATGTCGCGCCGGGACGGTTCTGCCCCGATCTGCCGGGCTTGCAGATCGCCGGCCTGGACCGCGTCGTGCGCGGAGACGGCAAGAGCGGACGCAAGGGGAAGGACGCGCTGTTTTTGCTGGACTGCGAAGGCCGGGAGTTATGGAAGGAAGACCGGAAAACCGACGGCTGGCTAACGATCATCGAGCCGCTGCGCGGTTGGACGGAGGACGCTCCGGATTACATTTTGGCGTACCGGCGAGGGGGCGGCTTGCCGCCTGCTCTGTACGACGGCCGGGGAGACGTCGTCGTGGCGTTTCCTTCCGAAGGGTACGCCGTTCACGCCGACCTGCTCGGCCAGGGAACGGAGCAAGTGATTTTGTACAACGACGAAACGGCGGCGATCTACTCCAGCCGTCCCATTGACCTGAAGGCGGCTCGTTCCGGACGTCCTTTGCCCCAGCCGAAGCGGCTGTACAGCTCGACGCTGTATCCCGGCGGGGAAGTGCCGCTCGGCTAGCCGGCAATCGCAACGATCGGCGGAATCGGAGCATGCAAACATAGGAGTGAAATCTGTTTTTTGTGGACCAAAAGCAATCGATCGTTCGGCAAACCCGGACGGTCGATTTTTTTTGCGGCCGAACTGCAATTTTCGTTGGACTTGGACCGGCCTCCCTGCTATACTTTGTTATGACAATGATATTCATTATCAATTAGAACACGGATAGGGGCGACAGAAAGTGGTTCGTAACAGTTGGCGCAAGACAGGTTTATTCACATTCATGGTCCTTATGCTTATTCTGCTGGCGGCATGCGGAAGCGGAGGCGGCTCGCAGGCGGGGGACGATGCGGGCACGAACGGGGCGAACCAAAGCCAAAGCGGCTCCGCTTCGAATGAGAAGGAAGGCGCCTCCGACAAAGGCGCTGCGGCGGGAAGCGGCGAGACGATCACGTACAAAGCCTTCAACGGCGAAATCCAAGTGCCCAAAGACCCGAAACGCGTCGTCGAAGTATCGGACAACTACGTCGGCTACTTGCTCAAGCTCGGCATCAAGCCGGTCGGCGTGAAGAAAGCTTCGATCGAGAACCCGTATTTCAAAGGGATGCTCGACGGCGTCGAAAATTTGGGCGACGGGAATTCGGTGGAGCAAATATTGGCGCTGCAGCCGGACCTGATCATCGCCCCTTCCTATATGGATGCGGCGCTGCTGGAGAAGCTGGCGCAGATCGCCCCGACGGTCGCGATCGAGTACGGCAAGCTGCGGGTGCGCGAGCAGATGCTTGAGATCGGCAAGCTGACGAGCCGGGAAGACAAGGCGAAGGAATGGATCGCCTCCTGGGACAAGCAAATCGCCGAAGCGAAGCCGAAAGTGCAGGCGGCTGTCGGCGACAAGACGGTTTCCATCCTGCAGCCTTATGCGAAAGGCATCTACGCGTTCGGGCACAACTTCGGCAGAGGCGGCGAAATCATTTATACGGAACTGGAGCTGAAGGCGCCGGAAACGATTCAAAAGGAAGCGATCGATAGCGGTCAAGGCTGGGCCAGCCTGTCGCTCGAGAAGCTTCCCGACTACGCGGGGGACTTCATCTTCACGAGCCCGTGGACGGGAGACAACGCCGACCCCGAAGCCGTCTACGGAAGCAGCATCTGGAAAGGGCTTCCGGCCGTTCAAAACAACCGCGTTTACCGGATCGTGCGGGAAGGCTCCTTCTTCAGCGACCCCGTCTCGATGGAAGGACAGCTGAAATTCATCGTCGACAGTTTGACCA
>Ga0310832_100772_pt1 | contig 17784 bp, 17 predicted proteins | sample WT_ome_7_FD_201303 | JGI IMG/M metagenome (GOLD analysis project Ga0310832, IMG submission 201303) | Sorghum-adapted microbial communities enriched on wild type (WT) sorghum from Joint BioEnergy Institute, Emeryville, California, United... ...
CACCTCGCGGCGATCCTGCCGCCGGCGGCCGACGCCGACCCCGAGCGGGCCCGAGCGGTCAATGTGGACGGTACGGCCACCGTGATCGCCGCGTGCGAGGCCCAGCCGACGCCGCCACGCCTGCTGTTCACCTCATCGTTCAACGTGCACGGGTACACAATGGACCGTCCACCGCCGGTCCGGGCCGACGACCCGCTGGTCCCCACGAACCCGTACGCCGAGCACAAGATCGAGGCGGAGGCGTTGGTGCGTGCGAGCCGCCTGTCGTGGTGCATCGTGCGCCTGGCCGACGTGCCCATCCTCGGCCTGCGGCGACCGCCGCGCATCATGTTCGACAACAACCCGAACGGCCGGATCGAGGCGCTCGACCCCCGGGACGCGGGCTTCGCCCTCGCCCAGGCCATCGAGACGCCCGAGGTGTGGGGCCGCGTGCTCCTGCTCGGGGGCGGTCCCAGCTGCCAGGTCACCTATCGCGAGTACATCTCCCGAATGCTGGCGGCGATGGGCATCGATCCGCTCCCGGACGAGGCGTTCGGCACCGACACCCGGTACCCGACCGACTGGCTGGACACCGCCGAGAGCCAGGCGCTGCTGCGGTACCAGCGGCACAGCCTCGACGACATCGTCCGCGAGGTGGCGGCCCGGGCCGGCTGGCGTCGCACCCTCGCGCGCACGGCTGCCCCGCTCATCCGGGCCGCCCTGCTGCGCTGGTCGCCGTACTACCGCCGCTGACCGTACGGCCGTGGTGATCGGCTGCGCCGGCCGCTGAGCCGCTGAGTGTGGAGCGGTCAGAAGCGCTGGTCCATCGACCGGCCCAGGGCGGCCCAGGCCCGGGCGACCGTCTCGAAGGTCTCGTCCTCGGGCAGCCGGCGCAGGTCCTCGATGATGTCCTCCGGTGCCTTGGACTCGCGGGCATTGCGCAGCAGGTCTTCCCGCTTGGCCGGGAAGGTGGTGCGGGCCAGGTACCGGCCGAACCGGGAGCGGGCGTCGATCTCCCGTGGGGTCATGACCAGCGGCACATCCGAGCGGGAGATCGGGTCGTCCTCGGGGAGGGCCGTGATCTCGGGCTCGCCCTCGATCGGCGGGTCCTGCTCACGCCATTCCTCGGCGCGCCCACCCGCCGGCGAGCCGCGCAGGTGTCCTTCGACTTCGCGCTCGAGGTTCTCGTCGAGGCGGGGCGGGTGCTTCCTGCTCTCGCTCACGTGGTTCACGCTACCCACGGCCCGGGCGGCAAACCCCGCAAACCAGAACGTACCGGCGACTGTTCTGCCCGGTTTAAGCCGATTTGTTCCTGGTTGGTGGTTCGGCGCTCGCCGCCCGACTCGCCGAGGAGGTATTCGTTGTGGATCTCCCCGCTGGCTGTGCTACTGTGTACGCCGTTGCCGTGAGCGCCGCTAGCTCAACTGGCAGAGCAGCGGACTCTTAATCCGCGGGTTCGGGGTTCGAGTCCCTGGCGGCGCACCAACAGGCAGAACGCGGTTCGAAGGCGTTTGCCGGCTGTTCAAGAGCAACGTACTGCTGCCGCCCCGCGAGGGCGGCGTTGTTTTGTCCGTCAATGATCTCCTACGGCCGGTGCCGGACTGGCTGGACCCAGCCCCGCGCCCAGACCGAGCTCCCGGTCACTGCCTCTTGGACGACGGACGTTCGCTGTCCGCGAAGTGTCAGGCGGACATCAGCCTTGCTGGACTACCCAACTGGACGGCACGTAGATCGTGTCGCCTTGGGGGTCGTAGAGGACCAGGTCGTGCCGCTCGGCGAGTCGCCCGACCACGTGGATCACCTCATTGTCGGCCGACCAGCGGATGTGCATGATGACGTGGTCGATGGCGGTGCTCAGCGGCGTGCTCGACCACGGTGAGTTCTGATCGTAGGGCGGGTGGTCGGGGTAGACGGCGCACAGCTCCTCGTAGAACCGCATGATGCGCTCATCGATGTCGCCCTCGACGTGGTCCATCCGTTCGTAGCACTCGTGTATCAGTGCCCGAATCGTCGCCTCGTCGGAGCCAGGAGCTACCGCGAAGACCGCTAGATCAAAGGGCATGACTACTCCGGTTCCCGCGCCGCCGTCAAGGGGCCGACCGCACGCACGGCTCAGTACACCTCAGCCACAGGTGCGGCGTGGTGACCGTCGCCGCGGCCTGCTCGCCGACGATACATCGGCGCATCCCGCGACGAAACATGGTCCCGGCCCGGCTGATCGTTGCCGCCGGACGCCGAGCCTTCCGGGTGTGCCCTGGTGGGCGGGTGGGACACCACATCGTGGATTTCGCGCGCAAAGCTCCCCCCGCCCGGCGTCCACTGCGGACTGTGCGGCCGCGGCCAGCTCACGCTCGCGGGCAACGGTTCGGGCTGCGCCGGCCCGGCAGCGGCCGAGCCGTACGACCAGCCCGCTGACCACGGCGAGGACCATGATCTCGATGAGCAGCAAGCGCGACCGGATTGGGCGACGATGATCGCCTTGTAGTGTGTGAGCACATGAGGAAGATCCTGCAGCGATCGCTCGGTGGGCCCGAGGTACTTGAGTATGTCGAGGCGGACCGGCCGGTTCCCGGGCCGACCGAGATCCTGGTGGAAGTGCGGGCGGCCGGCGTCAACCCTGTCGACTGGAAGGTGCGCACCAATGGCAGTTTCCTCGGTAACCCACCGTTCACAGTGGGCTGGGAGTTGGCCGGCGTCGTTGCTGCGGTCGGAGTCGGGGTCACCCGGTTCGCGGTCGGCACCGGTGTTCGGCATGCCGAAGTTTCCCCGCGAGGCGGCCGCGTACGCCGAGTTCGTGACCGGACCCGCGCGTCATTTCGCCCGCCAGCCGCCCGAGTTGACCGCCGAAGAGGCGGGTGGCTTGGCGTTGGCCGGGCTGACCGCCTGGCAGGTGCTGGTCGAGACCGCTGACATACAGCCGGGCCAACGGGTGCTCATCCCGGCGGCCGCTGGCGGTGTCGGCCACCTCGCCGTGCAGATCGCCAAGGCGCGAGGCGCTTACGTCATCGGGACGGCCAGCGCAACCAAGCACGAGTTTGTGCGCGGACTCGGCGCCGATGAGGTCATCGATCACTACACCGATGACCCCGGCGACGTCGTACGGGACATCGATCTGGCGATCGCGACGGTGGCGGGGCAAGTACCGGCGCTGCGCCGTACCCTACGGCCGGGCGGGGTGATCGTCGCGCTCAACAGCGCCGACGCGCAGGACGTCGTCGCGGCCGGTGGCCGGTTCCTACTGGTCGAGCCCGACCGTGTCGGGCTCGAGGCGCTGGCCCAACTTGTGCAGGCCGGCAAGCTGCGGGTCCACGTCGAGCGGGTCTTCCCGCTGGCCGAGGCCGCCGCCGCGCATCGGCTGAGTGAGACCGGCCGTACCACCGGCAAAATCGTTCTGAGGCCTTGACCGGGTCGAGACTATCGACCGAGTTCGACGTACAGCATGACCAGCAGCCCGATCAGGTTGACGGTGCCGTGGACGGCGGCGGCCACGACCACGCCTCGGGGGCGGAGTGCCACCACAGCCAAGGGAACAGCGAATATCGCGACAGTCAACAAGGTGTATGGCTGCCAGCCGTGGTACAGCGCGAACAGGATCGCGTTCGCCGGCACGGCGAGGGTCGGACGGCTCGGCAGGCGCGGCAGGAGGAAGCCTCGGAAGTAGAGCTCCTCGGTGATCGGACCGATCACGACGAAGCACAGCAGCCAGCCGGTGAGGGTGATCGCCGTCTGCCAGGCCGGGCGAGCGCCGGGGGTTCCGGGGTCGAGGTTCCACCAGGCCGGCAGCACGCCCTGCATCGTTCGATGCAGCGCCGGTTCGAGCCACTGCACCAGGCCAGGCGCCAGGACGGCGGCGGCGAGCGTCGGCAGGAACAACACGAGAAATCGTCGAGCATCTGGCCAGCGAACGTCCACGGTGGAGCGGATGCGGCCGTCGGAAGCCCACCGCCGGATGATGGCGAGTTGACTGGGAACAAGGACGAGCAACACGGCCGCGAACATGCCCCATACCGGGGGGAGGCCGGCCTGTTCCAGCATCGGCGCGGTCGCGATGAACAGCACGGTAGCGGCGGTCCCGGGGGCCAGGTGCAGCACGATCGAGCGGGGCCAGCTCAGCGGCGAGGTGTGGAGAACTGTCATGCGATGACAGTGGGGCCTAACCTACTCGATATGACAGCCTTAGATTCGAGTAGCCCCGGCGTCCACACCGTGGCCGACGTGACCGCAGCGCGTATCGTGCTGCAGCCCCAACGCCGGCGGTTTCTCGAGCCCTTCCTCGGACGGGACCGCAGCCCGGCTCAGGTTGCCCGGGAGTTGGACGTCCCCGTGGAGCAGGTCGCGTACCGGGTCCAGGCGATGGTGCGGGCCGGTCTCCTTCAGCCGGTGGACACGCAGGCCCGGGCGGGCCGTCCCATCACGCGCTACCGCGCGCCGGCGGAGATCCGTGCTCCGTTGATGGTTCTGCCCGACGGCGATGCCCGTGACTTCTTCCGGTTGATCGACGAGTCGATGCGGGAAGCGTTCGTGACCGCCCTGGCCAGGTTGGCCGGTCGGGCGGGCCTCGGTGACTGGTACGTCCGGCTGTACCGGGACGAGGCCGAGCGGATTCGTCTTGACCTGGCTGCTGGCGAAGGGGGTTGGGAGCCATCCATGATGCTCGACCCGCGGCACCCGTCGGTGATGTTCAACTGGGTTTCGCTGGACCTCGATGCCGCCGCCGCCAAGGCGTTGCAGGCCGAACTCTTCGATGTGCTGCGCCGTTGGTCCGAGCGGGTACCGCCGACCGGGCGGAGGGCGACCCATCAGGTCGGCCTTTTCCTGACCCCCCTCCCCGGCGGCTGAGGCCGGGCGGCTACGGGGCGGGCCCCGGGCGATGCTGATGGGGCATCCGTGTTCCGTGTGGCGCATGGTGCCGCGGCCCTTGTGCCCACCGGACGACGTACGCCCAGCAGATGTGACGCTGCGCTCTGAATGGCCGCGACGGAGGGGGATCCGTGTCACGGTTGACGCGCCACGTCCCCGCCGGAAGAGCTCGCCTATGCGAACCCCTCACGAGCCGCGCGGCCCCGCCGCCACGACGCGGGCGTGCGGCGGCGCCGCCGTCGGACGCACCGCCGCGACGCTGATGGCGTCCACGATCGCGACCTCAATCATGGGGTTCGCCTTCTGGATCGTTGTCGCCCGCTGGTACCCGGTCGAGGTGGTCGGGCGCGCCTCGGCGCTGATCGCCTCCATGACGCTGATCGCCAGTGTCGCGCAGATCAACCTGGTCAACTTCTTTGCGCGATTTCTCCCGACGGCGGGCGGGAGGACGACGCGGTGGGTCACGGTCGGATTCACTACCGTCGCTGTCACTGCAGGCCTCCTCGCCTCCGCCTTCCTCGCGCTGCGACTCGACGGCGGGCTCGCCGGGGCTGGCTGGGGCTTCGCGAGCCTGTTCGTCGCCTCGGCGGCACTGGCCACGGTCTCGTACGTGGCCGACGGCGTGGTCACGTCGCTGGGACGCGTGCACTGGGTGCCCCTGAAGAATGCCGGCACGGTGACGAAACGCTTGCCGGTGTCGGTCAGCAGTCGATGGAGGTCGTACGGATGCCGGGGGCCCGTGGACAGCAGCGCGAGCACCGCCAGCGCCGCGAGGTCGCGATCCTCACGCTCGAGTCCTTCGGCGTCAGGCACGCGAGCAGTCTATCCAGCCGCGCCCCGGGCCGAAGCAGCCTCGGTTGACAAGACCGTCGGCCGCCGGAGGCCGGGGCACGGGTGGTTGCCAGTCGTCAGTCGATGGGATCCCAGTGGTTGGCGTATCGCAACAAGGATTGGGCGAGGTCGGGGTGGCTGGCGGCCCAGACCGTGTCGAAGAAGTACTACTGCTGGTAGCCGAAAAAGTCGTCGCAGTGCATCGCCATCTGGGCGATGTGCTCGCCTATCCGTAGCAACGACGCCTCCGGGCGCCGGCCATCGGTGAACTCCGCGGCGTCGACCAGGTCCGTGGCAAGTCGGTGGGCCGCCTCGTGTTCGTCGGGCAGTCCGGGCCACGGTTGGGCGTTGAGGTTGAATCCGGGCCATCGGTTCGCACGTGCCAATGCCGCGCCGAGGTCCGGCTCATTGGGCGTGACGAGCGCACGCAGCACGCGCAACTCCGGCGGCCAGCCGGCAGTCACGGAGGGATCGACTGCTATCAAGCGATCAGTCAGGGCCGGCAGGGCGGTCCCGGGGAACGCGAACGGCGGCATGCGGGCGTCATCGTCCGTGCGCACCCGCAGACTGTGGTCATCGAGACGGATGTAGTCGGGACCGCCCTCCACGTAGAGATGCTCGTGCAGCAGGCACCGCAGTTCGTCCGTCGTGCTCGGCACGGGCAGCCTGTGCTCGCTGGCCCCCGTAAAGATCGATTCAAGCCCATACATATCGCCGCCCAGTTCGGCCTCCACCCACGCCTGCGGATCGTCGGCTGCCCAGCCACGCTGAAACCCGCCCAGCACCGTCTCGTCCGGCAGCACACGGACTCGTCGGCTCAGCGGGCCCTCGTAATGTGACCGGTACACGAACCGCATGCAGCAGACCATAACCGTTCGGCTTCAGTGCGCCGACGAGTGCTCGGGCGACCAACTCGTGAACGGACAATCGAAGATACGGCCTGGCTTGCCTTGGACGCATTCGATCAAGCCAGTGGCGAACTGAGGTCAGGGCCTCGGTCGGGCACGGTGGTACTAATCAATAATTAGGAATATCTCTAATCATAGTCCTTGATCGTGGCAGAGGTCGGCCAGGAAGCTAGTCGCGGCACAGGATCTGTCGCATGATGGCGGCCACCGCGCCCGTGGGATCGGCGACCGGATCGGCGGCCGACCAGGCGAGCACGCCGTCGGGCCGCACCAGCACCACGCCGCCGGGGCCGATGCCGGTGGCCTGCGTGAAGGCCTGCGCGTCGGCGACGAGGTCGGCGTCGGGGCCGACGCGGTACGCGCGCAGCCGGACACCCAGCTTCTGGGCGACGGCGTCGGCGGCATTGACCCACGCACCGCCCTCGGGCCCGGCGAGCAGGACGAGGCTGTCGTTGGCGACGTCCAGCAGCGAGGCCGTCGCGCCGTTCCACGTGATCGGTATGTGCGGCAGGCGGGTGCCGAGCCGTCCCGACGGTGTGCGTGGGTCGTCCAGCGGGGGTGCGGCCGGGTCCGCGACGCTCGGGGCGACCGCGGCGGAGTGGTAGACGATGCCGAGCTCGATGGACGCGTCGTCCAGTGGCGGAGCCAGGTCATCCTGCGGCAGCGTGGAGTCGACCCGCAGCACATACCGCGTGTAGGCCTGCTCGACGGTCAGCGCGGCCGCGGGGCGCCGCTCGGCGTCGTAGGTCGCGAGCAGGCCCGGCCCGGCGGAGCCGTCGAGTACCGCGGCGAGCTTCCACGCCAGGTTGTGCGCGTCCGCGATGCCGGTGTTTCCGCCGAATCCGCCGGTGGGTGGCATGACGTGGGCGGCATCTCCGACGAGCAGGACTCGTCCATCCGAGAACCGCTCCGCCCAGCCCGCCTGGGCATGCCACGGCTGGACGTTCTCAATCTCGATCGGTACCTCCGGGCCGCAGCCCAGCGCCGTCCGGACGTACTCGACGCAGCGTTCCATGGTGGCCCCGGCGGCGATGTCGGTGGTGCGGTTGCTCCCATCCGCGTCGCTCGTGACGAACACGGCGAGGAAGCCGGAGTCACCCTCGATGGAGAAGCGGAAGAAGCCCAGCAACGTCGGGTGGTTGACGTAGACGACGCTGAGGTTGCGCCCCCGCAGCATCGGCCGCACATCGGCCCGGAAGTAGATGGTGACGCAGTGGGCGAAGCTGCCCCGGCCGAGCATGGGGATGCCGAGACGCTGGCGGATGGAGCTGTGCGCCCCGTCGGCGGCGACCAGGTACTGGGCGTGGATGAGCTCCTCGTCGCCGCCGTCGCGGGGCCGGATGATCGCACGGACCCCGTCGCTGGACTGCTCGAAGCTGACCAGCTCGGTGCTGTATCTGTGCTCCGCACCCAGGCTGGCGGCACGCCGGCGGATGATCGGCTCCAGGCCGACCTGCGTGATGAACAGCCGCGACGTCGGGCTCAGGTCCTCGACGCCTTCGTTGTAGGACTTGAAGAAGTACTTCAGCTCCTTGCCGCTCAGGCTCTCCACGGACACGATCGCGCCGCCCTGGACGAACTCGCGCGCCGCGGCCTCCTCGATCTCCTGCTGGAGGCCGACACTACGAAAGATCTCCATACTGCGCTGGTGGAAGGACGCCGCCCGGGGGTGGATGGCCGTCCCCCGGTGCCGTTCCACGACCAGGTTCGGCACACCGCGGGCGGACAGGAGCAGCGAGGTCGTCAGTCCGACGAGGCTTCCGCCCACGATCAGGACGGGTATCTCACGCTCATGCATCGCGGCCTCCTCGGGTCGTCCGGCGACATGACGCCGACCGGTGTTCCGGTCGACGGCATGACGCGGAGCGGTATTTCGTCAGGCAAGCATTGCATGATGCAAGCGTCGGGGGAACCCCTGCAGTTCAAGCACTCTGTGCAAGACTTGCCGCGTGCAAGGTGCCAGGAGCGTGTTCGCCGATTCGACCGCCGTCGCCGAGGATGAGTTGCGGGCCTTCGAGGTGGCCACCCGGGATCTGGTCGGGTTGGCGCTGCGCAGCCTGTCCGCTCTCGGCGGGCGGGTGTCACTGCCGCAGTTCCGGCTGTTGCTCGTTCTGCACGAGCGGGGACGCCTACCGTCGAGCCAGGTTGCCGACGCGCTCGGGTTGGTCGGATCGTCGGTGACCCGGTTGGCCGACCGGCTCGTGGCCGCCGGCTACGTCGTGCGCGGCTCGGATCCGGGCAACCGCAGCATCGTGACGCTCGACCTCACCCGCCGGGGGCGGGCGCTGGTGCGCAAGGTGATCGCCCACCGGCGCACGGAGCTGTCGCGGCTGCTGGCGAAGATGGGTCCGGAGACCCGGGCGGCGTGTGCCCGCGGTCTGACGGAGTTGCATGAGCTGATTGGCGCGGAGTTCACCGTCGGCCGGCCCAACTCGATGCCGCTGGGGCGGCTGGCGAGGCGGCTGCCGTAAAGCAAGGCCGGTCGTGCCTCTGGCACCGCGAGCCGCCGAACCCTCCGGAACGGTTCACCGGCGAGCACCGCGGCCTCAGGGCGGGCGAAGCGACGATGCTGGGCAGACCCCGCCCCACCGGTGGGCCTGCCCAGCGAAGATCCTTAGTGGACAGAACCTGGGAACTGGCGCCAGATGCCGAAGCTCAGAAGATCGGCCATGGCCAGGATGTGTTGGTGGATTTCCTCGTAGTCCGCGACGCTGGCCGCGTAGTCACCCGCGAGCTCGTGGGCGGCTTCGGCCAGGGTCTGATCCAGGTGCGTCCTCATGGCCGCACGCATCGTGTCCTGCGGCCACCAGCGCGGGTTGGCCGCGGCGAGGAAGTCGGCGATGTCGTCCGCGTTCGCGTACCACCGGGCGTTCGCGTCGTTGAACGCGTCTGTGTTCCCGGCCTTCGCCGCCTGCAGCAGCTCCACCGCGATGGTGATGTGGTCGTGGAGCAGGGCGGTGAGCTGGTCTCCGGCGGCCTCGCCGTAGTACGGCTTGATCGCGTTGCCGATGTCGACCTGGTTCTGCAGCAAGCGAGCCGCGGTGGCATCGAATCCGGGTGAGCCGTTCGCGAAGGTGACGATCGCCAGCCGGGTCCACGTGACGTGGTCCTCCCAGAGCTTGCGCATCTGGTCATGCAGCGCGACTTGGCCAGCCGTCCGTGGGACATTCGGAACGCCATGCCCGCCGGGAACGCCATGTCCACCTTGGTGTGCGGCGGCGTCAGGAGCGGGTGGCGGGGCCGCGTCGGCCGAACCCCGGAGTACGACCGCGGCCAGTGTGACCAGTAGCGTGACGGTTCCGATCACGGCGACCGCGGCTCGGCGGCCGATGAGCAGGGATCTCATGGCGTGCTCCGGTCACGCGACCACCACCGCGCCGTTGGGAACGACGCGGCGAGACGGGCCAGGGCCAGCGCGCCGACGAGCAGACCGAAGTCGCGCAGCGCGACATCGTAGTAGTCGCCGATCAGCAGCAGGTTCACGATGATGGCGAGCAGCCATGCGGCGACCACGTACCCGCCGATGCGCGGCAGCACCGCCACCAGCAGGCCAGCGACGATCTCGATCACGCCGACTGCGAGCATGGCCTGGTGCGCCGAGCCCGGGACGAGACGGTCGATGCCCGGAGCGAGATACCGCTCCCAGTCGGTGAGCATTTCGAAGAACTTGTCCAGTCCAAAGAGGATCGGCGCGACCGTGAAGACGGTGTGGAGCAGGCGGAACGCCTGTTTCGTCGACCGCGACCCGAGCTCGCGCTCCTCGGTGGTGCCCGTGGTTGTCATGGACCCTCCCATCGCATTTTCTAAGAGACGATACGATGGACGTTAGAAGTGGAACCTTCTTACGTCAAGTGCAGTGTCTTTTAGAAACGGGCCCGTGATGATCGAAAAGCTGGTCGCGAAGCTGCGTCGCATCGGCACCCTGGCCGAACCGGCCCGGCGTGACCTGTACCTGTACGTCGTGGCGCAGGCGGAGCCCGTGAGTCGTGATCAAGCCGCGGCCGCTACCGGCCTCGCCCGTCACGTGGTGAAGTTCCACCTCGATCGCCTGGTGGAGGAGGGCCTGCTGGAGGTCGAGTTCCGCCGGCTCTCGGGTCGTCGCGGACCTGGTGCCGGCCGGCCGGCGAAGCTGTACCGACGGGCCAGGCAGGAGATCTCGGTGAGCCTGCCCGAGCGCCGCTATGAGCTGGTCGGTCGGATCTTCGCCGACGCCATCCGCGACAACGCCACGACCGGCCAGCCCATCGCGACCGCGGTCGCCCGGGCGGCGGCGGCCGCCGCTCGTCGCATCGGGGATGAAGTGCGCGCGGAGGCCGGTGGTGAGGCCGTGTCACTGGCCGCGGTCCTGGCCTCCTGCGGCTACGAGCCTCGAACCGAGGGCGATCAGATCGTTCTGGCAAACTGCCCGTTCGACGCACTGGCCCAGCACGATCGGGAGCTCGTGTGTGGCATGAACCTCGAGTTCGTCAGGGCGATGACGCGCGAACTGGATCTGGATGACATCGAGGTCGCGCTGGACCCAGGGGCAGGCCGGTGCTGCGTGACCCTGCGCCAGCCCGCGAAGTAGCGCCTTGCATTACTCCGCAGTGGACGTTTGGCAGTAGTTCGTCGTCACTCGACAGTGGACAGAAGGGGCGGTGCACCCGCGCCGACGGTGGGGCCAGCACGTCAACAGTTCCCTGCCTGTCCTGCCTCGTCGGGCAAGGTCGGCTGCCCCACGTCGGGAGAGGTCGGCTGCCCCTCGTCGGCAGGCAAGGTCGGCTGCCCCAGGGCGCGGGCGTACGGGTCAGTCGGTCGGGCGGACGGCATCCAGGCCGGGGGTCGCTGGCGGCTGGCTGGGTGCCGGGGTCGCGCCCGCGGTGGTCGACGGCGGCGGGGTTCCGGTCACGGGATCGACGCCGATGGCGTCGGCCAGATCCGCAGGCACCGGCAGTGCCGAGCCCTTGACGTACTCCGACCAGGGGAGGTTCCACGCGGTCCAGCCGTTGCCCTGATCGAGCGTGTCCTCGGTGTCCCTGACGATGATCGGGTCGCCAATGTGGGCCTGGTCGAAGAGCCACTTGGCGTTCGCCGGTGAGAGGTTCAGGCAGCCGTGCGAGACGTTGTACTGGCCCTGAGCACCGACCGACCACGGCGCTGAGTGGATGTACTCGCCGCCCCAGGTCAGCCGCATCGCCCACTGCACGTCGACGACGTACGGGTCGGCCGATCCCCGCGTGTCGAAGGTGGCCTGCGGTTCCTTGCTCATCACCACCATGAATCCCGACGACGAGGGAGTGCTCGGCTTGCCCAGGCTGACCGGCAGAACACGGACGAGCTGGTCGTTGATATAGACCTGCATGTGCTTGGCTTTGTTGGGGACGTACATAAATACCTTGTTGCCGACGGTAACGGTGGCGCTGCGGTCGGCGTCGCCGACGGTCCCGTTGCCCATCGGTACTCCGGCGAGGTTGGAGCGCACGGTGATGGTGGTGCCCGGCTTCCAGTAGTCCGGTGCACGGTACCAGACCTGGCTGCCGGTCGGGTCCCATGACCAGGCGCCCGGTTGCGGCGGGTTGGTCTCCACGGACAGGCGTTTCTGGATCTCTGGACGCGCCTCAGGCGGGATTTCCTCGTCGAACTCGACGGTGATCGGCATAGCGACGCCAACCGTCTGCCCGTCCTTGACGTGCAGCGTGGTCGCGGTGACCGGCCCGGACTCCGCGACCGTGGTCGTGGTCTGCGTTCCCGGGTGGCCGTTCGCGGTCACGGTCGGCGTGTACGCCGTGCTGGCGGCTACCAGGGCCGTGGCATCGTGCTGAACCGGTTGGGAGGCCTGGGTTCCCCCGCCGCCAGCGATCAGACTGAGGCCGGCTATCGCAATCGCCAGTCGCATGAGGCCCATGGTGGTCCAACAGGGCGGGTGCGGTCTCGCGGTTCGCCCAAATCGGTGCCCGCGCCCGGGCAGGCCAAGGCAATCGAGGGCCGCGCTGCGCGCAGCGGGCGTACGGCCTTTTGCTCGGCCGAGTAACGGCATCACCCGAGCGGATGCCATCACCACCAGCACCGCGCGTGAACCGCCATACCAGACGTGCTTCTTCAGCTTCGCGATTACCACGAGCATCCGTAGGTTCCCGAGGCGCGAACGCCACGACCGGCAACGCGCCGGTTGGCTGGGGCGGGCGGCATATGTCGCCACGTCGCCCGCATGGCGGACCGTGGGCGTACGAGCGTCACTGAGAGACCGCGCGTCTGTGGGCGACAGATGAACATATCGAAGCAGACGCTACTAATCCGACTGGCCGCCTCGGTGACGGCCGTCGGCCCCCGTCGTGGTCAGGTCACATCGGGCGTTCCAGCTCACTCTTTGGGCGGCCGCAGCCCGGTGAGGGTGACGTCCACCAGCCGGCCAAGTGGGGTGATGAAGTTCTTCGCCACAACCGTCCTGTTGCTGTACATGCGGACCCTGACTGCTCTCGAGACCACCGCTCGCGCCTGGAGCGGCGGTGACCCGGCATCCCTGCGCGACCTGTCGCCAGCGCTGCACAGCGTCGGAGCGCTCGTCCTGTTGTTGGTGGCCGCGGGCCCAAATCCTCTATCTGGCGGGCCGCCGATCGTGATAGGGCGGAGGTGAAGGAGGCAGGGAGACCATGATGCATGGAGGCTGGGTCGGCTGGGGCTGGACCACGATGATGCTGATGCCGCTGTTGTGGATCGTCCTGACCGGGCTGATCGTGTGGGCGGCGATTCGCCTCAGCCAGCACCAGACGGGCGCGCAGCCGAGGCGGGAGACGCCGCAGGAGATTCTGGACCGCCGGTTCGCCTCCGGCGAGATCGACGCCGAGACCTACGTGCGGGCGCGGGACACACTCGCTGGCCGGGGCTCGGGAACATGATGGTCGCGGCCGGCGAGGTCGGCACGCTTTGGTGAACGCTGCCACCGGTACCGTCTGGCCCCACGCCTGGCGCGGCCGATTCATCGCGATGAGCGACTGACTCCCCGGGCTGTCCCACCCACAGTCCTGACCATCCGCAACACCACCGCGCCGCGCCGTACGGACCTGCTCAGACACGCCAGCGCGTGATGCCGGGTTCTCTCCAGTCGGCTTGCCGAGAATGCCCTACGGTGGGGTCGGGGGTCGATGGATGAGCCAGAAAGGCGAGCACGACGCTCACGTACACCACGGCGAGCACAAGCCACCGGTCGAGCAGCAGCGCGACGCCCACGGCGGCCACGGCGCGCCGGCCGCCGGTCGGCCAGCTGCCGCGCACGTCCATGAGGGTCCGCACCGGGCGCACGACCGCCATGCCGGGCATGACCCGGAGGACTTCAAGCGGCGGTTCGTGATCTGTCTGGTGTTGACCGTGCCGGTCTTCGTCACCAGTGAGTCGGTGATGGGCTGGTTCGGCTACTCACCCGACGTCCCAGGCGTCTCGTGGGTCGCGCCGGTGCTGGGTTCGGTGGTTTTCTTCTACGGCGGCTGGCCGTTCCTGGTCGGCGCGGTCCGGGAGATCCGCGACCGGGCGCCGGGCATGATGCTGCTGATTTCGCTCGCGATCGTCGTCGCCTTCCTGGCTTCCCTGGCCAGCAGCATCGGACTGCTCGACCTCGAGTTCTGGTGGGAGCTGGCCACCCTGGTGACGATCATGCTGTTGGGGCACTGGCAGGAGATGAAGGCGATCGGCCGGGCCCGGGGAGCGCTGGCCGCGTTGGCCGCCCTGTTGCCCGACGAGGCCGAGCGCGTCGCGGCCGACGGCACGACGCAGCGGGTGCCGCTGAGCGAGCTGCGCGTCGGTGATGTTGTGCTGGTCCGGCCCGGCGCGCGAGTTCCGGCCGACGGGCACATCATCGAGGGTGCGGCCGAGCTCGATGAATCGATGATTACCGGCGAGTCGCGGCCGGTGCCCCGTACGGTCGGCGACCGGGTGGTCGCCGGTACGGTCGCCACGGACTCCGCCATCCGGGTTCACGTCGACGCCATCGGCGAGGACACCGCCCTGGCTGGCATCCAGCGCATGGTGGCCCAAGCCCAGCAGGCTGGCGGACGCGCGCAGGATCTGGCCGACCGGTTCGCCGCCCTGCTGTTCTATGTCGCTGTCGCCGCCGCGGTGATCACCTTCGCCGTGTGGCAGCTCCTCGGTCAGGTCAATCAGGCCATCGTGCGCCCGGTCACCGTGCTGGTGATCGCCTGCCCCCACGCCCTGGGGTTGGCGATCCCGCTGGTCATCGCGCTGTCCACCGCGGTGGCCGCCCGCGCCGGGATCCTGGTCAAAGACCGCCTGGCCCTGGAGCGGATGCGTACCGTCGATGCCGTCCTGTTCGACAAGACCGGCACGCTGACCAAAGGCGTCCACACGGTCACCGCAGTCGCCGGGGCCGAAGGCACCAGCGAGGATGAGGTGCTGCGGCTGGCCGCCGGGGTCGAGGCCGACAGCGAACACCCGCTGGCCCGGGCCATCGTCGCCGCGGCCCGCAGCCGTACGCACCCAGTAGCGGCGTCGGAGTTCCGGTCGCTGCCCGGTCGCGGGGTTCAGGCAACCATCGACGGAGTGAGATACGTCGTCGGTGGCCCGGCCCTGCTCGGCGAATGGAACCTGACCGTACCGGCCGAGATCGCCCGCACCACCGAGCGATGGTCGGCCCGCGGCGCCTCGGTGCTCTACCTCGTTCGGACCGACACCCCACCGCGAATCGTCGGGGCGCTCGCCCTCGAGGACGAGGTACGCCCCGAGGCCCGCCAGGCCATCGAGGAGCTCCGACAGCTCGGCGTGAAGAAGATCGCTATGATCACCGGCGATGCCCGGCCGGTCGCCGAGGCGGTCGCCGCCGACCTGGGGTTCCGGCCCGGCGTCGACGAGATCTTCGCCGAGGTCCTGCCGACCGACAAGGACGACAAGGTCGCCGAACTGCAGGCCCGCGGGCTGACCGTGGCCATGGTCGGCGACGGTGTCAACGACGCCCCGGCTCTGGCCCGAGCCGACATCGGCATCGCCATCGGGGCCGGCACCGACGTCGCGATGGAATCGGCCGGCGTGGTCCTGGCGTCCTCCGACCCCCGCGCCGTCACCGGTGCCATTCGCCTGTCCCAGGCCTCGTATCGCAAGATGATCCAGAACCTGGTCTGGGCCGCCGGCTACAACGTGGTCGCGATCCCCGTCGCTGCCGGCGTGCTCGCCTGGGCCGGAGTCGCGCTCAGCCCCGCAGCCGCCGCCATACTCATGTCCGCCTCGACCATCATCGTGGCCCTCAACGCGCAACTGCTCCGCCGCGTCCGCCTCGCATCCGGAGGGATTGCCTAACGCTTTGTCCGCGGTCACTGCAGTGCGACTACGGGCGGCATGAGGAGGCCACCCCGCACAAGTTCTGAAGCCGTAGCTGCGATGATCGGGATCGTGACGGATGGTCCAGGGTCGGCGGTGTGCTGGCACTGCGCTCGGTCATCGACGGACAACGACACCTGTGGATGGTGCGGGGTCTGGCTCGTTGACCTCGACCCTGAGCACGTGCCGCCGGCCGCCCGGTCGCTCCTCGGTCTCGCCCGGCGATGGGGCTTTCCCGACGACGGTTACCGGTGGGATGCGATTGCGCGAGCCAGCCAAGATGATCTCGAGGAAATCGTCCGGGCTTTGCACGACGCCCGGAGGTGGGACAGGGTGATACCCGCCAGCAGGGCCCCCGCACCGGCAGTCGCGATCGACTCGCCGGTGATGCGCATGGTGTTGACATGTTGGCCGCCATCCCCGCGTCCTGCACCGGAACGGAGCTCACCGCGGCGTTGTCCATCACGCCGAACGCCGACCCCACGCCGAGTCCGAAGACCACCAGGGGCGCCGCGACCTCCCACCAGGCCTGGCCAGGCTCAAGCGTGACCAGCCAGAACGATCCGGCGGCGATCAGCAGGGAACTGATCGTCAATATGATCCGGGCCCGCACCCGCCCCGCGAACTGGCCGATGAGGATCGGCAGGACGAACACGGGGGCCATCAGCGGCAGCAGGAGAAGCCCGGCGGCGCTGGGCGAGTAGTCGTCGACACCCTGGACGTACGACGGCAGATAGACCACCAGGATCACGAAGCCGAACACGATCGTGAACGGCTGGGACATCACCGCCAGGAAGGTTGGCCGGCGCAGGAGTGACAGGTCGAAGACCGGCGCGGCGGACCGGCGCTCGACAACGGCGAATGCCGCGATGAACAGTCCGGACCCGATGAAGGAAGCGATCGTGCGGACGCTCGACCAACCGGCCGTCTGCCCCTCGACGAAGCCCAGCGTCAGGAGGAGCAGAGCGCCGCTGAAGGTGGCCAGTCCGGGCCAGTCGATGGGCGTGACCTGGCTGCGGCTCTCCAGCAGACGTGGGCCCAGCGCGACGACGACCACGGCGAACGCCAGGTTGACGAGGAACACGGCGCGCCAGCTCGCCAGGTCGACCAGTACGCCGGCCACGACCGGCCCGAGGGCGAGACCCGCCCCGAACGCGGTACCGAGGACGCCGAAGGCCCGTGCCCGGGCCGGGCCCTCGAAGGTAGCGGCCAGGATCGCCGCGCCGCTGGTCAGAATGCCGGCCGAGCCAATGCCCTGGATCGCGCGCGCGATGTCCACCAGCAGGATCTGCGTGCTCACGGCGCAGACAAGCGACATCGACGCGTAGATGAGCGTCCCGATGAGCAGGGCCCGCCGACGACCGAGCCGGTCGGCGAGGCCGCCCGCGGCGAGCAGCGATGCCGCGAATGTGACGTTGTACGCGTGGAGCAGCCACTGGACCGACGGGCCGCTGGCGGACAGGTCGGTTCCCATCGATGTCAGGGCCACCGCGGGTCCGGTGACCGCGAGAGGAACCATCACGCTCGCCAGCCCGACGGCGGTCAGGGTCGCCGTGGTCACCTGTCGTGTTCTGGAAGAGGTGCCGATCACCTCGGCGGAAACTGCCATGGTTCGCTTCTCTCGACCTCGTTGCCGGTACGCACACTGAGTGGCGAACGGGCCGAGCGCGGCGACAGGGCAGGTGTCTGCCGGTGCGCTCATGCGCCGCGTACGGTCGCGGCGGGCCCGTTGCCCAGCCGCTATCGTCACCGGGCTGACTGCCCCTAGCCAGGCCCGATCCTGCCTGGGTCTCGCGGTACCACCGTCGTGAGTAACCGCCCAGCCGGCAGCCTGCCATGAACGTGGGTGATCCCACGACAGCGCCGAGCGACGGGGCCGCCCCAGGGGCCGACATGCATCGATCAA
>Ga0310832_100774_pt1 | contig 17762 bp, 20 predicted proteins | sample WT_ome_7_FD_201303 | JGI IMG/M metagenome (GOLD analysis project Ga0310832, IMG submission 201303) | Sorghum-adapted microbial communities enriched on wild type (WT) sorghum from Joint BioEnergy Institute, Emeryville, California, United... ...
GCTGGTAATGAACCTCGAAAAGAGACTCCGGGTTCTCTTTTTGCCTCTTTTGCAATGGCTTTGGTCGGCTCTTGCATTCCGCTCCCCCGTGTTGTCTTAAAACGTGACCCGTTCAGCAAGCCCTAAATACAAATAAACATGACATAATGCCTTCGTGTTATGGGTGGTATAGTGATAAAAAAAGGAGGGGTATGGTATGTCCATGATCATGGATCCGGAAGGGAATCTCATTGAAACAGGGTCCCGGGGAAAAGGCAATCCGCCGAAATTTGAAGTGGAGGTCGCAACCATTACCGTTTCCAACCTTGGAAGGTCCAGGCAATTTTATGTCGGACTGTTGGGATTTGAAGAGGATGCCTATTACCAACCGACCAGATGGCTTTCGTTCAAAACCAAAGGCAGCGCATTTTTTGCCATTACGGAGGTTCCAAATTTCCGGAGACAGGCGTCCGAAGATGAAATCGATTTCTTTGTGGATGATATTGAAGAATTATGGAGCCGCGTCAAGGATAAGGCAACCGTTGTCATGGCTTTGGGCAGAACCCCCTGGGGTTCTTACAAGTTTGTGGTTTCGGATCCGGATGGCTACAATCTTGGTTTCGTAAAAAAAGAAAGAACCTGAAGCGAAAGGAATGGACGTATGCTGATCAAAAACTATCACGATTTTGTGACTTCCCTTCTGAATGCGGGCTTTTCCATGGGCGGCGGAAACAGCGAGGGGATTTTTTCTGTAATTCCATGGAGTTGGAACGAAGCTCCGCCCAATGAAACGCCAATCCGTTGGCATACCGGCGATCCGGAGACCGACCCCTGGGAATGGCGGATACGTGTTCTGGAAGAACGGGACGACATTGCTTATGCAAAGCTGTTTTTCAATAAGAGCGGCTATATCACAAAAGAATGGTATCCGTATTTTTTGGCTGTAAGGCGCGGCGGCAGAAGTTTGATCGAAGCATACGAGGACGGCATGGTAAGCTCTTTTGCAAAGCGTATTTATGACGTTGTCTCCAACAGCGAAGCCATTCCGCTTCACGAAATCAAGCAAATCGGCGGTTTCTCCAGAGCGGATTCCCTCAAGTTTGAAAGGGCTCTGGTTGAATTGCAGAGCAAAATGTTCGTTACCATGTGCGGAAGTCAGCGGAAAATTTCAAAAAAGGGAGAGGCGTACGGCTGGTCATCCACCGTGTTTTGCACGGTTGAAAGATACTTCGGCGAAGAAGTCATGATACAGGCGGATAAAATCGATGAAGGGGAAGCCATGGAAATGATAACTCAACAGATTTACAGGTTGAATCCGGCGGCCAATCCAAGAAGGATTGCGAGATTTATCAAAGGGTAGGCAATGACATCCGTCCGCCCGGGTGGACACGAGGCGCTTTCCTTCCGGTTGCTTGAAGTTTCCTTGACATATACAGTAGGGGGGTATACTATAAAAAGAGCTACGGGGGTGAGAGAAGTGGACACGAAGCGGGATGTTGCGGTGCATGTCCATGAGTACGTCGATCACGGTGATCACCGGAGGAGCCATCATTCCGACAAGCTCAAGTCGGATCTGATCACCCGGCTGAACCGGATCGAGGGTCAGATTCGCGGCATCAAGGGAATGATTGAGAAAGACACGTACTGCGATCAAGTCCTCAACCAGATCTCGGCCGTGCAGTCGGCCCTGAACAGCGTGGGCAAGCTGCTGCTGGCCGGGCACATGCGAAGCTGCGTGGTGGAACGGATCCAGGAAGGCGATCTCGAAGTGATCGACGAACTGCTCACCACCGTGAACAAACTGTTGAAATAATCAAGCGGAGGAGATGGTCATATGACGAAGGTTACGCTCAATGTGAAGGGCATGTCCTGCGGACATTGCGTGAATGCCGTGGAGACGGCGGTCCGGCAGACCGGCGCGGCGGGCTCGGTCGATCTGGCGAGCGGCACGGTGACGATCGAATACGACGAGAACACCGTGACGCTGGAACAGCTCAAGCAAGCGATCGAGGATCAGGGCTACGACGTCGTCTGACGCGCCGTACGGTCGGAGTGTGGATGCGATGGAAACGGACCAATCCCCGGACGTGCGGCAGGCCCAATTCCAGATTACCGGCATGACCTGCGCGGCGTGCGCCAACCGGATCGAGAAGGGTCTCTCCCGGCTGCCCGGCGTCGCAAGCGCCAACGTCAATCTCGCAATGGAGACGGCGCGCGTCGAATATTCGCCCTCGGCGGTGACCGTCGAAGACATGATCCGCAAGGTGGAGCAGCTCGGATACGGGGCGATCCCGAAGGAGCGGCGGGAGGACGCGAAGGACCGCCGGCGGCGGGAGATCGGGCGGCAGACGCGCCGGTTCGTCATTTCGGCCGTCCTGTCGTTCCCGCTGCTGTGGGCGATGGTCGGCCATTTCGCGTTCACGTCGTTCATCTGGGTGCCCGTGTGGTTCATGAACCCGTGGGTCCAGCTTGCGCTCGCCACGCCCGTCCAGTTCGCGATCGGCGGGCCGTTCTACGTCGGCGCCTGGAAGGCGCTGCGCAATCGGAGCGCCAACATGGACGTGCTGGTCGCGCTCGGTACCTCGGCCGCTTATCTGTACAGCCTGTTCCTGACGCTGGAGTGGGCCGTGCGGGAAGGGGCTGACGTTCACCATGCGCCGGATCTGTACTATGAGACGAGCGCGATCCTGATCACCCTGATCGTGCTGGGGAAATTGTTCGAGGCGCTCGCGAAGGGGCGCACGTCCGAGGCGATCAAGACGCTGATGGGCCTCAGGGCGAAGACGGCGCTCGTGATCCGCGGCGGCGAGGAAATCCGGATTCCGGCGGAGGAAGTGGCGGTTGGCGATCTTGTGCTGGTGAGACCCGGGGAGAAGATTCCGGTCGACGGCGTCGTGGAGGAAGGAAGCTCGGCGGTCGACGAGTCGATGCTGACCGGGGAGAGCATCCCCGTGGAGAAGCGCGCGGGCGACACCGTCATCGGCGCGACCGTCAACAAGCACGGCATGCTCAAGGTGCGGGCGACGAAGGTCGGCAAGGACACGGCGCTGGCCCAGATCATCCGGATCGTGGAGGAAGCGCAAGGCTCCAAGGCGCCGATCCAGCGGGTGGCCGACGCGATCTCCGGCATCTTCGTCCCGATCGTCGTCGGCATCGCGCTGCTGACGTTCCTGATCTGGTTCTTCTGGGCGTCGCCCGGCGATTTCGCCGGCGCGCTGCGGAAGGCGATCGCCGTCCTGGTCATCGCCTGCCCGTGCGCGCTCGGCCTCGCGACGCCGACCTCGATCATGGCGGGATCGGGCCGCGCGGCGGAGCTCGGCATCCTGTTCAAGGGCGGCGAGCATCTGGAGCTGACCCACCGCGTCGACACGGTCGTCCTGGACAAGACCGGCACGGTGACGAAGGGCAAGCCCGAGCTGACGGACGTGATCGCCGTCCTGCCGGACGAGGCCGAATTCATGCGGCTGGTCGGCGCGGCCGAGAAGCCGTCCGAGCATCCGCTTGCCGAAGCGATCGTGACGGGCATCGCCGCCCGGGGGATCGGGCTGCCCGAGGCCGAAGTGTTCGAGGCGATACCCGGGCACGGGATACGCGCCGTCGTGGAAGGGAAGGAAGTGCTCGCGGGGAGCCGCAGGCTGCTCGACCGGTACGGGGTGTCCGCGGAACAGGCCGAGTCCGCGATGGCGCGGCTCGAGGAAGCGGGCAAGACCGCGATGCTGGTTGCCGTGGACCGCGCGTACGCCGGACTGGTGGCGGCGGCCGACACGATCAAGGATACGTCGCGGGAAGCGGTGGCGCGCCTTCGGGCGATGGGCATCGAGGTCGTCATGGTCACGGGCGACAACGAGCGGACCGCGCGGACGATCGCGCGGCAGGCCGGCATCGGCCGGGTGCTGGCGGAAGTGCTGCCGGAAGGCAAGGCGGAAGAAGTGAAGAAGCTGCAGGCCCAAGGCCGGAAAGTGGCGATGGTCGGCGACGGGATCAACGACGCGCCGGCGCTGGCGACGGCCGACATCGGGATGGCGATCGGCACGGGAACGGACGTCGCGATGGAAGCGGCGGACGTCACCCTGATGCGCGGCGATCTGAACGGCATCGCCGACGCGATCGTCTTGAGCCGCAAGACGATGGCGAACATCCGGCAGAACCTGTTCTGGGCGCTCGCCTACAACTCGCTCGGCATCCCCGTCGCCGCCGCGGGCTTCCTCGCGCCATGGGTGGCCGGCGCCGCGATGGCGCTGAGCTCGGTGTCGGTCGTGCTGAACGCGCTGCGCTTGCAGCGGGTGAAGGTGTGAGAGCAGGCTCGGGCCGGAGGTGAAGTGGAAGGATGGAGCACCGCATCGAAGAGCTGGTTACCCTGAAGACGATCGCGGAGACGCTGAACCGTTCCAACGAACTGATGCCGACGCTCAAGACGGTGCTGGAGAAGCTGCTGGAGCTGACCGGCCTGAAGGCCGGCTGGATCTTCCTGTCGGACGTGAGCGGGCAATACGAATGCGTCGCCGATGCGGGCCTGCCTCCCGCGCTGGAGATCGAGGACAAGCGCCATATGCGATGCGGAAATTGCTGGTGTCTGGACCGGTTCTGGGAGAACCGGCTGGACAAGGCGGTCAACATTTTGAACTGCAAAAGGCTCGAGGACGCGGTGACGCACCGGCGGGGCGACACGAGGGGCATCACCCACCACGCCACCGTGCCGCTGCTCTCCGGGGAGAAGCAGCTCGGCGTGCTCAATGTGGCCGCCCCCGGCAAGAAGCATTTTCATCAGGAAGAACTGGAGCTGCTGCAATCCGTCGCCTTCCAGATCGGCAGCGCGGTAGAACGCGCGCGGCTGTACGGCGCGGAACAGCGGCGGGCGGAACTGTTCGCGAAGCTGGGCGAATTCAGCCGCGATCTGGGCGCGTCGGTCTCGGCGGATCCGATTCCGGCGTGCGCGCTCACGCTCATGGGCCGGCATTTCCCCTGGCCGTTCGCCGCCATTTTCCGCAAATCCGGAAGCGGCTTCGTCATCAGCGCCGTCCATGCCGGCGGGCAGACGTTCTTCCCCGGCACCCTGTTCAAACCCGGCTTGCTGCCCTGGCTGGACGACTGCGTCGCGGGAAGGCGGCGCGTCGCGGCGGCGGGCGCCGAAATCGCCGGCCTGACGGATCACCCGCGGCTGCGCGGCCTCCTTCCCCCGCTGCAGGCGGCGCTGGCGGTTCCGCTCCAGACGGCCGCATGGCCCGCCGGAGCGCTGGTGATCGGCAGCGATCTGCCCGGGGGGTTCAAGCCGGCGGACGGGGAAGTGCTCGAAGCGATCGCCGAGCATCTCGACGCCGCCTTCGAAAGCGCGCAGCTCGAGGAACAGCGCCGCGAACTGGCGCGGCTCGACGAGCGGAACCGGCTGGCCCGCGATCTGCATGACTCCGTGTGCCAGATGCTGTTCTCGCTGTCGATGACGGCGAAGGGAGTGGAGCAAGAGCTGCGCGGCGGCGAAGTGGATGCCGCCCTGGCGGCCGTTCGCGAGATGCAGGCGCTCTCGCGCGAGGCGCTGAAGGAAATGCGCGCGCTCATCATGCAGCTTCGGCCGGCCGGGCTGGAGGCGGGGCTTGTGACGGCGCTCAGCGAGTATGGACGCAAGCTCGGCCTGAAGGTTTCCTCCCGGCTCGCCGGCGTGCGCGAATTGCCGCGGCAGGCGGAGGAAGCGCTGTGGCGGATCGGACAGGAAGCGCTGAACAACGTGTCCAAGCATGCGCGGACGGACGAAGCGAGCGTCGAGCTGCGCGTGGACGGCAAGGCGGCCGTCTTGCGGATCTCCGATTCCGGCGTCGGGATGCGGCCGCGGCTCGCCGACCAACGCGAAGCGTCGTTCGGATTGTTCACGATGCGCGAACGCGCCATGGCGCTGGGCGGCGAGCTGAACATCACGAGCGACGGCCGCGGGGGCACGCTGGTCGAGGCGAAGATCCCGCTGCCGGAAGGGAAGGAAGGACCGCGATGACGAAAATTCGCCTCCTGTTGGCGGACGATCACGCCATCGTCCGGCGAGGGCTGCAGCTCTATCTCAAGACGCAGCCGGATTTCGAGCTGGTCGGCGAGGCGGCGACGGGAACCGAAGCGCTGGAGCGCGTGGCGGAGCTTGAGCCCGACATCGTGCTGATGGACTTGCACATGCCGGCGCTGGACGGCATCGAGGCGACCAGGCGGATCAAGGAATCCCATCCCGCCGTCAAGGTGATCGTGCTGACCTCGTTCTCCGACCACGATCACGTCCTGCCCGCCGTCAAAGCCGGGGCCAGAGGCTACCTGCTCAAAGATGTCGAGCCGGACGAGCTGGCGAAGGCGATCCGCCGCGTGCATGCGGGCAAGGTCGAGGTGCATCCCGAGGTGGCCGGGCTGCTGATGGAGAGCATCGCGGATCCCGGAGGCGCCGCGCCGGAGAAGGCCGCGACGCCGTTCGACGAGCTGACGGCGCGCGAACGGGAAGTGCTGCGGCTGATCGCTTCCGGTCTTTCGAACAAGGAGATCGGCGAAGCGCTGCACATTGCCGAGAAGACGGTGAAGACGCATGTCAGCCACGTGCTCGGGAAACTGGGCCTCACGGATCGCACCCAGGCCGCCATTCTGGCGGTGAAACACGGACTCGATTCTCAGACTTGAGTCGTAGAAGCGTTCGGCCGTTCGCCGGACGCTTTGTCTTGTCAGGATCATCCTGTCTGCCGACGCCGGAGCGCGCCGATTCTGCTAGGATGGTGGCAAAGAAGATGACGGCTTTTTCAAAAAGGAGTGGACAAGGATGAACGTCATCGCGATCGCGGGTTCCAACCGCAAAGGCTCGTCCAGCACCGGGCTGGCGAAATATACCGTCGCCGCGCTTCGCCGGCAAGGTGTGCAGGCCGATCTGTTCGATCTGCATCAAGACCCGGTGCCGTTCTTCAGCCCCGACGTTTCGTACGAAGATCATGACGGGCTGCGCAGGCTGAAGCGGATGACCGCCGCCGCCGACGGAATCGTGCTCGCCTCGCCGGAATATCATGGCAGCATCTCGGGCGTGCTCAAAAACGCGCTCGACCATCTCGGCCAGGAATATTTCAGCGGCAAGCCGGTGCTGTGCGCGACATCATCGGGCGGTCCGGTCGGGATCAGCTCGCTTACGCAAATGCAGGCCATCGTGCGGAGTCTGCACGGCGTGAGCTGCCCGGAATGGATCTCCATCGGCGGGGAGCATCACAAGCTGTTTACGGCGGAGCCGGAGGGGTACATGCCGGAACACGCCGTCCTGGACCGGATCCACGGCGCGCTCCGTTGTTTCGTGGACATGCTCCGCGGCTTGCGCGGGCAGGCAAGTGCCGAATTTCCCGATGAAAGGCGGGTTGTGCGATGATTACACATTTTGCGGATTTCAGGCTGCATACCGTCTCGCTGAATGGCGTGAAGCAATTTTACAACGGACTCATGGGGATGCCCGTCGTGTTCGAATCGGACCAGGAAATCCGCTTTCAGGTGACCCGTGACACCACCTTGACGTTCGAGGAAGCCTATGAACCGGTGGCGCCGGCCCACTTCGCTTTCGAGGTGCCTTATTCGGCGTTCGCCGACGTGGTCGCCCATATGCAAGAGGAAGCGGGAATTCCGCTGCTGCGTTGGCCCGACGGCCGCGTCATCGACGAGTTCGACGAATCCGGTCCCGGAATCAATGTGTATTTTCGCGACGGCGACGGCCATCTGCTCGAGTTGATCGCCCATCGCGAAGTGCGCGAGGACGTGCTGCCGCAATGCGGCCCGCTCAAGATCCTGTACTTGCGCGAAATCGGTTTTCCCGTGGACGATGTGTCCGGGTTCCGCGAATGGATGTCCCGGACGTTCGGGATGAAGCTTTCGAAGGTATACGACGACTTCACCTTCGCGATCGGCGGAACGGCGCACGCCATCGTCGTGTCGAAGCGGCGGCGCTGGATTCCGATCGGGATGTTCTCGCTGCCCCCGCGAATGGCCGTCACGTTCGGCGTCAGCGGCCGCGGCACGCTGGATCGCATCCGCGAGTTGGTGGACGGAGAACCTGTCCTCTCCGCCGGCGAGGACGAGGTGACGATCATGCGCGGCGATTATCCGATCCGATTTCTGGCGACGGATGTTCCGGCGGATATCGCCGCCCGTCTCAATCTGCCGTGATGGGCGGCGAAGGAATCGGGGCAGTTTGCGAAAGGGATCGCTTCCGGGGCGGTCCTTTTTTTGCATGATGGCGGCTGTCGCGTTTTTACAATGGGATGCGGCGTCCGCCAGGTTAAACTGAACCTGAGATTGAATGCATGCGTCACGCGGAGGGATTTCAATGGCTGTATACGTTGCGCTATTGCGAGCCGTCAATGTGGGCGGGAAGAACAAGATCAGGATGGCGGATCTGAGGGACGCGCTCGAAGAGCTCGGCCTGGCCCGGGTCCGGACGTACATTCAGAGCGGCAACGTGCTGTTCGAGTCGGATGAGGACGAGGACGCGTTGCGCCGGCGGATCGAAGAGACGATTGAGCGGGTGTTCGGGCTTTCCATCCGGGCGGTCCTGAGAACATCCGCGGAATTGAAGGAGATGATCGCGAACCTGCCGTTTTCGGAAGAAGAGATCGCCGCGGCGGAAGCTGCCGCGACGGGCGAGTGCCTGCACGTCGCGATGCTGCGGGATGAGCCGGACGCCGGGCGGATCGGCAAGCTGGAGGCGGTCGAGACCGACGACCGGTTCCGGGTCGCGGGCCGGAACATCTACCTCTTGTTCGCCCGGAGCATCCGCAATTCGAAGCTTGCGGCCAAGCTGGATCAATTGAACACGCCGGCCACCGTGCGCAATTGGAGAACGATTGCGACACTCGCCGCCATGGCGGAGGAAATGGCGGAAGAACGCCGGGAATGACGCATTCCGGCGTTGACAGGGAGCATGCGCTCCGTATATTTTATTAATGAGTGATTTGCTCACTCATAAAACAATGCGCAAGGAGAAATCCCGATGAGCAAAACGAACATCCTGCCCGATCTGATGCTGCGCGGACGCAACCGGCGCAGGAACGCGAAGCTTCTGCGGATCGACTCGCCGGACGGCATCGCGGAGTACCGGTTCGTCGACATCGGCGGCATCAAGCAGTGGGTGACGATCCGCGGTGAGGATCGCCGCAACCCCGTGCTGCTTTTCGTCCACGGCGGGCCGGCTTCTCCGTATTCCGTCTTCAGCCCGTTGCTGCGCGAATGGGAGAAGCATTTCACGCTCGTGCAGTGGGATCAGCGTGGCGCGGGCAAGACGTTCCGGCGAAACGGCAAAGCGGCCGGCAGCGCCATCACGCTGGAACGGCTCGCACGGGACGGGATCGAGCTGTCGGAATATTTGCTGGAGCGGCTCGGGAAGCGCAAGATCATCCTGATCGGCAGCTCGGTCGGCAGCCTGATCGCGATGATGATGATCCGTTCCCGGCCCGGCCTCTACCACGCGTACGTCGGCACCGACCAGAACGCTCCCGACCCTGAATTCGAGTGGTACGGGCAGGCGATCGCCGCACTCCGGGAAGCCGGCATTGGCAAGGGCATCCGCCTCCTGGAGCGGATGGGGCCTGACCCCGCCCGCTGGAAGCGGGAAGATTACGATCGTCTCAACCAGCACCTCGTGAAAGCGATCCGCGGCGTGCCCAACATGATCATGGATCTGATGCTGCCGTCCATGCTCGCTTCGCCGGATCATACCATCGGCGATCTCGTCGCCATCTTCCAGGGCATGTCCCATTCCCTCGACCACCTGTTCGACGAGCTGATGACGTTCGATTTCGCCCGGATCGGGACGGCGTTCGACGTGCCGTTCTTCATGTTTCAGGGCGATACCGATCTCTTCACGCCGTTCGGGGCGGCCAGAGCGTTCTTCGACCGGATCGAAGCGCCGCACAAGTCGTTCGCCGTCATCCGGAACGCCGGCCACCTCGCCTGTTTCGCCCGGCCCGATCAGTTTCTCGGGGAGCTGGTCAGCCGGGTCTTGCCGCTGGCGCGCCAGCCGCTTGATGCCGGGCGCGGCGGGGCGGTGGTATAATGGAGGGAACGAAGCCGAGATCGGAGTTTGAAGTTCCATGTCCCCGTTAAGCAAAGAGCGACTGAAGCAAATTCGCGACGAACGCAGGGAGCAGATCAAGAAAGCCGCGCTTGCGGCGTTCGCCCGCCACGGATTCGCGGGCACCAGGACGAGCGTGATCGCCGCCGAAGCCGGGATCAGCGAAGGGCTGATCTACCGGTATTACAAATCAAAGGACGAGCTGTACGCCGAAATCGTCGGGGAATTGCTGGAAGCAGCCGATGCGGAACTGCGGCTTCTCGGGCAATCGCCCCTGTCGCCCTTCGAACTGATCCGGACGCTGACGCGAAACATGCTGGACGAGAACAACCGGAACGCGTTCCGGCTCGTCTTGCAGGCGCGGCGGGCGGACCGGGTTCCGGACATCGTCCGGGAGATGCTGGCGCGCTATTCCGAAGACGCGCTGATCGACCGCCTGGTGCCGGTTTACGTCAAGGGTCAGCAATCGGGGCAGTTCGCGGACGGCGACCCCCGGCAAACGCTGGCGTGGTATTTTACCGTTGTGAACAGTCTCATCCTGCAAGACCCGGGCGCGGGAGCGCACGGATTGCCGTCGCCGGACATGCTGATGCGGATGCTGGCCGGACCGGCGATCAGCGCGCGGAGCCGCGATCCCCGCTGACCGCTCCGCCGCGGCCGGAGCCGACGCCGTGATCGGCGGCGCGAAGACGGCGGTCAAGCAGATGGACGGACAGCGCCGCCAATGTGCATATTGCGCCTGTCCAGCCGATGTACCCCGCCCGAATGGCGAGCAGGGACGCCCCGCCCAGCGCCGCCCCGCCCGCCATGGCCAGATAGATCGCCGCATTGTTCAGCCCCATGAGCACGTTCGCGTTCTCGGGCCACAGACTCAGGAGACGACGCTGCTGCAGGAGGAACAGGCATGGAACGGCGCCGCTCCAGACAGCCAGCGACAACATTGCGCCGGCGGCCGACCGGGTCGACCAGGGCAGCGCGCATTCCATGGCGAACAGCGCCGTAAGGGTGAGCGCGAACGGGCGGGATACCCCGTAACGATCCGCCACTGTCCCTCCCAACCAGCTTCCGAGTCCCGACCCGATCCCGCAGGCGACCAGCGTGCCGCTGATGTCGCCGGTTCGCAGATTGGCCTGAAGCATCGGCGCCAGGTACGTATAGACGGCGTGGAACCCGAGCCCGGCGAGGAACACGGGGACGAAAGCCGCCAGCACGCGAGGGTTGTATATCGGCGCCAGCCTGGCCTTGAGCGGCAGCGCCCCCGGGGCGGGCAGCCGGGAAAGGCCGGAAGACAGCAGCGCAATGGCGGCAATGCCGGCTGCCGCCGCCACGGCCCCGAACGACATGCGCCACCCCAGATGTTCCCCGATCCAGGTGCCCAGCGGTCCCCCGATGATGACAGCCGCCGTTCCCCCGATGGCAACGACGGAGAGCGCCCTTCCCCTGCGATCAACGGGCGCCAGATTGGCAGCCAGTGCAAAAGCCAGCGGGCTGCACACGGCGGCGAAGCCGCCGGCCAGAATCCGGCATGCCAGCATGAGCGGGTAGGCGGGCGAAAGCGCGCACCCGACATTGGCGATGCAGAAAGCGACCAATGCCGCGATCAGCACACTGCCCGGAGGCCGGCGGCCGGTCAGGGCGGCGAATACCGGCGCGCCGATCCCGTATGTGAGGGCGAACGCGGAGACGAGTTGTCCCGCGGCCGCCTCCGTCACCTCAAGCGCCGCGGCGATGTCTGACAGCATTCCGACGATGACGACGCTGTCCGTTCCGAGGACGAAAGACACGAGCGCGAGCAGCACAATGCGCGGATCCGTCGCGTTCGATCCTGACGGCATGCCAGGTCATCCTTTCCGTATCAAGATTTCGGCATGATTCTGAACATATGTTGCTTAAGTAACTTGTGTCAACTAAAATGGTAAGACGGGACGCCGGTTTTCTCAATCGTTAGATTCGGCCTTTTGTCGGTAAAGGAACAGTGGAGCGATTCTGTGGAAAAACGCGCTGTCATGCCGGGGAATTCGAACCGGATGCAACAGGAGGATGACGGATGGCGACGAAGCCGAAGGGCGGCGACCGGCGCGTTGTGCGGACGCGCCAGGCCATTATGCAGGCATCCCGTGAAATCATGCGGGAGAAAGGGTTCGACGCGATGACCGTACAGGATATCGCCGATCGGGCCAACGTCAATCGGGGAACGTTCTATGCCCATTTCGCCGATAAATACGCGTTGGTGGAACGGATGATACGCGAGGAGTTTCGGCAGCATCTGGCTGGCCGCATACCTCCGGACGCCCGCTGGGGAAAGGAATCCCTGCAACAGATATTTGCCGTCGTCATGGAATTCTTCGCGCGCTGCTATCCGCCGGACGACATCGGCGCGATGATCCATCGGGCGACGTACGAAGAGTTGATGCATCGGCTGATGGAATGGCTGGATCAGCGCCGGATGGCCGGACAGTCCCGGAGGGTCGCGCCGGAGACGATCGCCCGGGTCGTCGCCTGGGTGATTCTCGGCGCTGCGGAGCATCACAGCCGCACCCCCGACGCGTCGTCCGGGAGCATGGCCCGCGATATCTTGCTCGTCCTCGCGGAAGGATTGAATGAACTCGTTCCGATGGACCTCCCTCCTTCGGCCTTGTCCGGACGCTGACGCGCAACATGCGCCGCCCTCGCCGACGCCTTATTGGCGTGCGCCGCTTGCGCTCTTCGCCAGACGCCCGCTCGCGCCATGGGCGATGAGCGCCAGCACGAACGCCGCCGCGGAACAGAAGCCGAGGTCCGAAGCGCCGCCGATCTCCAGGACGAGTCCCCCGATCATGGCCCCCAGGGCGGTTCCCAGGTAGATGGACGAGTTGTGCAGCGAGAGGACGATGCCCGACGCGTGGCCGGATATTCCGATCAGCCGGTGCTGCTGGGCGGGATTGAAGGCGTAGCCGCCGAATCCCCAGAGCGCCATCGACGCGCCGCCGAGCAGCAGCGGTCCGGTGTAGCCCGGAATTCCACGCAGCAGCGACAGGCCGGTCACCGCCAGCATCAGCAGGAACAGCGTCATGACGATCATGCGGTGCGAGCCGTACCGGTCCACGGCCCAGCCGCCGAACTGGACTCCGGCGAAGCTGGCGAGCCCCGTCAGCAGCAGGACGAGCGAGACCGTCCGCCCGGTTGCCCCGAACTGCCCGAAAATATCCGCGATATAGGTGTACACGAGAAAAACGCCTGTCCCCCAGGTCAAACTGGCGGCCAGCGCGGACAGCACAGGCGGGCGTTTGAGCTGCGCCAACCGTTCCCTCATGGAGACGCCGCCCGGAGATTCGACTCTGGGAAAAAACAGCCGGATGCCCGCCGCGGCCGCCGCCGACAGCCCCGCCACAACCCAAAACGGCAATCTCCAGTCGAGCAGGTACGCCATCCACGTGCCGGCGGGGACCCCGAGAATGAGCGCAATCGTCGCCCCGCCGAGCACGAGCGACAGCGAGCGCCCGCGGCGGTTCGGATCGGACAAGGCCGATGCCGTATACGCCGCCGCGGGGGCGAACAGTCCGGCGCCCGCCGCCGTGATCACCCTCCCCAGGAACACCAGACCGTAGACGTCCGCCAATCCGCAGAGGGCGTTGCCGGCGGCGAACAGCAGCATCGCGCCCGACAGCAGCTTCCTTCTTTCCGTCTTTCCCGTCAGCGTGGCCAATATCGGGGAACCGAACGCGTAGGCGAGGGAAAACACCGTCACGAGCTGGCCGGCCGCGGAGATCGAGACGTCCAGATCCCGGGCCAGCGAAGGCAGCAGGCCCGCGATCATGAACGCTTCCGTCCCGACCACGAACATTCCCGCGGTCAGCAGCAGCAAGCGGTAATTCATCCTGACGGCCTCCTTTCAGACGGCTGAACGTTGATTCCGTCCGCGCGCCCGGCGGAGCGGTCAGCTCCCGTGCGCCCCGTGCGCGCGGCCTTTGTGCCGCAGACACATGGCGATGATCTTCGCGCCGGCGTTCTTTCTTCCGTGACAGTCATCTGCGCACGCACCTCTCCTTTGGCATTTTGGGATGGAACGCCCCCGGAATAAGCCACAATTGACTGCCGGCTCCACCCGTTTTCCTGCCATTCGGTGCCAATGCGCAGAAAAAAGTATCGGCTCACGCCACCCATTTTACATGATTTGGTTGCCGAATCTCCATATTTTGTCCATTCCCGGCGGCTTCCGGTGTAAAATGGAACGCGGTGGCATTTGGAAGGAGGAATTCGAAATGGCGCAATTGATCTATCATGTGGCGGCAACGCTGGATCTGTTCATCGCGGACCCCGACGGGGTGGCGGACGAGTCCGTTTTCCTGTACGCGGATGACGGCGGAGATTTTTTCGAAAGCGTCAGAAGTTACGATGTCGTGCTCATGGGCAGGAAAACCATACGGATTCCGGTACGGGCTGAATCCGGGTGAACCGTCCGGCATCGCGCAGGCGGTTCACCCCGAACTGAAGCATTTCATCTTCTCCCGCGAGCTGGATTTCGAATCGAACGAGAAAGTCGAGCTGGTCCGGGAGGATGCCGCTTCGTTCTGCCGGAAGCTGAAAGAAAGCGGCCGCTACCGGAAAATATGGCTGTGCGGCGGCGGCCAGCTCGCGGGCGAACTGCTGCGGCATCAGCTCATCGACACCCTGATCCTGAAAATCAATCCGGTGCTGCTGGGCGACGGCATCCCGCTGTTCGGTCAGGAGAAGCGGAAGCTGAATTTGAAGCTGCTGGACAGCAAAGCGTACGACAGCGGCGTCGTGCGGTCATCCTATCGGATTGTTTATCCTTGACAGGGCGGCTCCGTCACCCGTCCGCCGGCTGCCCGCTTCGCACGCCGGCGCCCGACAGACGGCCCAGCCCGAACAAGGTCAAGGCCGCAAGCGCGCACGCCCCGCCGAAATACCCGAGCATGGATGCGGAGCCGTAATTCAGCACGAGCCCGCCCAGGAACGCGCCGCCCGCGCTTCCCAGGTAGATGGCGGAGGCGTTGAGCGAGAGGACGATTCCGGCGGAAGGGCCGGACAGCCCGATCAGCCGGTGCTGCTGGGCGGGGTTGAACGCATAGCTGCTGATCCCGTACAGGGCGCCGGCTGCCAGGGCGGTTCCCCACAGGCCCTTGAAACCGGGTGACGCGTACAACAACGACATGGACGCGAGCGAGACGGTCAAGACGGTCAGCGCCAGGGCGATGGTGCCGGCGGGACCGATCCGGTCCGCGGCGTACCCGCCGAGGATGACGCCGGCGAAGCTGGCGATTCCGCCGACGAGGAGCACGAGGCTGATCGCTTCGCCTTCCGCGCCGAAACCGGCGTACAGATCGGCGATATAGGTGTACACCGAGAAGATGGCGATGCCCCACAGCAGCGTCGTAAACAGGGCGGACAAGATCGCCGGCCGTCCCAGATAAGCGAGCCGTTCCTTCAGCGTCACCGCGCCGGTGGACGGGATGACCGGGAAGCGTCCGCGGACGAGCGCCGCCGCCAGCAGGGAGCCGGCGGCCACCGCCCAGAACGGCATCGTCCAATCCGAGGCGAAGGCCAGATAGGTACCGGCCGGAACGCCCAGGATCAGCGACACGGTCTGGCCGCCGATGACCGCCGACAGCGCGCGCCCGCGCTTGTCGGGCTCCGCCAGGGCGGCCGCGGCGGCGGCCGCGGCCGGCGCGAACAGGCCCGCCGCCGCGGCCGCGATGATCCGTCCCGCGAGCGTCACCCCGTAAGACAACCCAAGGCCGCAGACGACATTCCCCGCGGCGAACAGCAGCAGCGACCCGACCAGCAGCCGTCTCCTCTCCGCCCGTCCCGTGAGCGTCATCAACACGGGCGAGCCGATGGCGTACACGAGCGAGTATACGGTGACCAACTGTCCGGCTGTGGACACCGAAACATGGAACGCATCGGCCATTTCGGGAAGCAATCCCGCGATCATGAACGTTTCCGTGCCGATCACGAACGAGCCGAGCGCCAGGAGCAAGATGCGAATATTCAACCCGATTCCCCCCTTATCGTATCCGTTATGCGCTCACATCGTCTGACCGCTGTCCGCCGTGATGATCTGCCCGGTCATCGCTTCCTGTTCCAGAACGGCGCAAATCAACTGCGCGATGTCTTCGGGTTCCGCGATGCGCTGCAGCAGCAGCCGGGGCGCGAGCCGCTTCATCTGCTCCTCCCGCCCGGCCTACCACCGCGTCGCGACGGCGCCCGGCACGACGCAGTTGACGCGGATATGGGGCTTCAGCGCGTGCGCCAGCGACTTCGTCAGCCCGTGCACGGCCGCCCTGGAAACGGCGTAGGGCAGGGAGGAGCCGAGCCCCGTCAGACGGCGATGCTGCCGACGTTGACGATCGCGCCCTGCCGGTTCGCGATCATGTACGGCGCGACCGCCCGCGCGCAGAAGAACATCCCTTTGACGTTGACGGCGTACAGCTCGTCCCACACTTCTTCGTCCGCGGCTTCCAGATCGTCGAAGGGCAGATGCCGGGTAATGCCCGCGTTGTTCACGAGCGCATCCACCGATCCCAAATCGCGCGCGATCGCGGCGACCATCCCGCGGACTTCGTCTTCCCTGGACACATCGGCCAGGACGGCCAGGGCGAGACCGCCCGCCTGCCGGATCGCCCGCACCGTATCTTCGGCTTCGTCCTTCGACCGGGAATAATTGACGGCAACGGCCGCGCCGCGCTTCGCGAGCGCGAGGCTCGTCGCCCTGCCGATTCCCGTTCCGCCTCCCGTCACCAGCACCACCTTGTTCCGCAACTCCATCGTTCAACGCTCCTTTTTTCGGGTCTCGATCCGATTCCCATTTTAAAGCGGTGTTGTGATTTTGGAAAATTGAATATAATAAAATAAATGTTCAAAATTATTGAATCGGGAGCGATTCGGATGGATCTGAAATCGATCAAAACCTTTCACCTGATCGCGAAATACGAAAGCTTCATCCGCGCGGCGGAAGAGCTGAATTACTCGCCATCCGCGGTGACGATGCAGATGCGCAAGCTGGAATCGGATCTGGGCGTGCCGCTCATCGAGCGCGGCAAGCCGTTCCGTCTGACGGAAGCGGGCAGGCTGTTCCGGGAGCAGAGCCTGCCCCTGATCCGGCATATGGAGCAGCTTCAGGCCATCATGGCGGACTGGGAGACGGGCGAGGCCGGGCACGTCAGGCTCGGCGCGACGGAGCCGACGGCCAGCCACCGGCTGCCGGATCTGCTGAATACCTTTCTGCGGCGGCATCCGCACATCCGGATCTCCGTGGACATCGCCGACACGCCGACGCTGACCGACCGGGTGTTGAAAGGGGATGTCGATCTAGCGCTTTGTTCTTCGCCGGAGACGGGAGATGAGCTTTACTACGAGGCGCTGTTCAAGGAGCCGTTCGCGGCGCTGCTGCCGGAAGACCATCCGCTTGCCGGGAAGGCGGCCATCGACGCGCGCGATTTCCGCGAGCACCGGCTGCTTGTGACGTCGGCGGCGTGCCCGTATCGCCGAAAGCTCGAGATGACGCTCAAGGAAGCGGGCAACGTGCCGACGGACGTGATGGAGATCGGGAGCATGACGGCGCTGAAGCATTATGTCGCGAGCGGACTCGGCATCGCCCTGGTGCCCGAAATTTCGCTCGAGCCGCTTCCCCCGGGGACGGTGGTTCGTCCGCTCGCAGGGGATTTGTCCATCGACATGGCGTTCGGCATGCTGTATCCGAAGACGGGCGCTCCGTTCACGCGGGCGG
>Ga0310832_100802_pt1 | contig 16975 bp, 11 predicted proteins | sample WT_ome_7_FD_201303 | JGI IMG/M metagenome (GOLD analysis project Ga0310832, IMG submission 201303) | Sorghum-adapted microbial communities enriched on wild type (WT) sorghum from Joint BioEnergy Institute, Emeryville, California, United... ...
GTGAAATATTGCTCGATATACCGTTTGTCCTGCACGAACGGACCGCTCCAGTTGGCCGTGAAATATTTGGCCATCGCCTGCGTAATCGGCAGTTTGTCCGGGTTGTTCATAATGATATCGGTATACTTCGGATAGCCGTTCTCCATCTTGTAGCTTTCGCCTTCGATGCCGAAGTTGAACAGCATATGCCCTTCTTCGCCGTATTTGTAATCGAGCCACTTGACGATCTGCTCCGGATTTTGCGCCGTGGCGGAGATAGCCGCCCCGATGCCGGTAAACGGCATCGTGTATTGGCCAAGCGGCTTGTCGCCGGCCTTCAGCCCCGGGTACGGCGTGCCGACAAGCTTGAAGCCCGGCGTGTTCGCCTGCACGAGCTGCGTATAGCGGGAGATGCCGCTTCCCGGATACGTGGACAGCGAACCGAGCTGGTTATTGGTCACCTTGGCGTCCTTCAGCTTCCCGTCGGTCGTGGCGTAATCTTTGTCGATCAGGCCTTCCTTGTACCATTTGGCCATCAGCGCCAAAAACTCTTTGAACTGCGGTTCGATCGGGCCGTACTTGACCGTTCCGTTGTCGTTGTAGAAGTCGGAAGCGATTCCCCATGCGCCGACGAACAGATGGTTATAGTCCATGTCGGCAATCGAGAAGAAATACGGGATCTCGTCCTTCTTGCCGTTGCCGTTCGGATCCTGATCGCGGAAGGCGGTCAGCACCGTTTCCCATTCGGGGATCGTCGTCGGCACCTTCAGGTTCAGTTTGTCCAGCCAGTCTTTGCGGATGACGGGACCGTTGACGACCGACAGCATCTCGTCGCCGAGCAGGAACGGCATGACATAAATGTTGCCTTCGTCGGTCGTAATCAGTTTGCGGAACTCCGGATGATCGTTGAGCACCTTGGTCAAATTGGGCGCGTTCTTTTCGATCAGCTCGTTCAGCCGAAGAATCCGCTTTTCCTTGATCAGGCTGTCGGCGCCTTTCGCAACGGAACTCCAGTTATATTCGATGACATCGGGCAGCTTGCCGGAGGCGATCATCAGGTTGAACTGATCCTTCTCCTGGCCGACCGGCGGGTGTTGGAACTCGACCTTCGTGCCGGTTCGCTTCTCCAGTTCCTTGTATGCGGCAATTTCATTGTAGCTTTTCATGGTGGCCGCCGCGTTCGCGTTCAGTGACACCCAATACGTAAGCGATGCGGGATACGGCGTTTCCTTCGGCGTCGTCTCCGATCCTTGAGCAGGCGCCTGATCGGCCCCCTTCGGCGTCTCGGCTTTGCCGCCGCACGCCGCCAGCACGGTCGCCATCAGCGATGCCGCCGCCACTGTTGTTGTAAGCATTTTCAATTTTCTGACCATCCTCTGCTGACCCTCCTGTGCGATTTTTCCTTGCGGGCCTTGGGTAGCGACCCGCAACCTCACTATAGAAGATCCCGTGCTGCCTGCCTACAACCCGTTGCGCCGATCGACCAACCGCCCTTCAGATCGGGCACCAACCGATTTTCAACCGGACCAACCGTCTTTCTTCTCGCCCGCCTGCTGCAACGTTTCCCGGTATTTTCCGGGGGTGACGCCTTCCATCTTTTTGAACACGCGGATGAAGCCGATGTCGGTCGCATAGCCGACCCGCTGCGCCACCTGCAGCACCGTGAGGCCGGGATCGGCCAAAAGACGCTTCGCTTCCCGGATGCGGACTTCCGCCACATAATCGGTCAAATTGACGCCGTTATGCTTCTTGAACAGTCCGGACACGTATTGGGGCGACATGCCGAAATGATCGGCGATGGAAGTGAGGCTCAAGCCGTTATCCGCACAATGCTCCTCGATATAACGTTTCAACCGTTCGTTCAGCTGTCCCGTCTGGTCGGTTCTCGCCTCGCGGACGTTGCGGCAGATCGCCTCGCAAAGCTGACGGGCCGTATGATGCATATCTTCCGCCGACTTGCTCGTCGCGATCTGCTTGGCCGGATCGGCCGATTCGCCGAACACGTCCTTGCCGTCGAGCTTCAGCGCGTTCATCACCTTCAGCATCGTGCCGAGCAGATCGAAATAAAGCGTCTTGCTCATCTCCGGGGTCATGCCGCCCGCGGCGACGTTGCGCTCATAGAGCTCGTCCAGCACGCGCGCCGCCTCCTCGCCGTCCCCGCTCTTCATGTAATTCATCAGCCTGGCTTCGGTTTCGATCGGATAATCATAGAATCCGCGTTCCATGCCGCGAATATGCTCGAAATGGATGACCGAACTCGCGCCGTGCACGATCCGGTAATCGAGTGCGTCCAGCGCCTCCGCGTAGCAGCGCCCGGCCTCGGGAAGCCCGCTGCGGATCGAGCTGATGCCGATCGCCAGCTTCATCCGGAACCGTTCCTCGACGATCTGCTTCAGCTGCGCGATGAGTTCGTCACGCTCCCGCTTCGCCTCGTCGGAATCGTCCGGCATGCCGAGCAAAAGCGCCAGCCGGTTTCGCTCCGTCTCGGTCACGTAACCGCGCTCGCCGATCAGTTCGGCGCCCAGATTGAACAAAATGAACCGGATCAGCGCCCAATCGCGCTCGCTGCCGTCCCGGACGAATTCGCTGCCTTCGTCCACCTCGACGAGGACGACGCACAGATGCTCGTACGGGAAACGGACGCCCACAAACTCCAGCGACAGCTCCTCGAGCGAGGACGGCTCGGCATGGCCCCTCAGCAGCCTTGTCAGGAAATACGCCCGCACGACGGGCAAATGCCCCTCGAGCTTCTCCTTCAGCTCTTTGCCCTCGGCCAATGTTTCGGCGATCGACGTCTTGAGAAATTCGTATTCGTTGACGAGTACGGGCTTCTCCGCGTTTTTGCCGTTGACGAGCGTATAGACGAGATCCCGGATCGGGCTGTAGCTGCGGTAAGCCATCCAGTAAGCGGCCACCGTTCCCGCGGCGACAACGGCCGCCAGCAGCGTCAGCGCCCAGCCCTTGATCTCGTTCACCCGCTTCAGGACGACCGATTTCGGCACAAGCGAGACGTACTTCCAATCGCTCTGTCCCGTCGTATACGACAGCAGGCTCGGCGTTCCTTTCGCGTTGTAGGTCTTAAAGCCGATTCCCTCGGCGACGGCGTCCTGCAAACCGACGGGCAGCTCGGAACGGCCCGACGTCGACAGGATCACCTGGCCGGTGTCGTCCAGAATGTACATCGATCCGCTGTTCAGCCACTCGATTTGCTTGAGCAGATTGTAAATTTGCCGATCCTCGATCATCATGACGAGCGTGCCCCATATGTGTACCTTCTCGCCCAGCGGCAGCGATACGGCGCACAGGATGACGTTCTTGCTCTGTCCGTTTTCGCCGATTTCGGCCACCGGCCAAAACGTCTTGAAGTGGTAGCCGGAAAGCAGCTCGGAGCGGACCTGCTCCAACGTTTTGCCCGCGAACGGGTACAATTGGGTAAAGAAAGTCGCCGTATCCGTCTTCATCGACGGCGACAGGATGACGTCGTTTTTGCGCAGGTGGATAAAGAAATCGTCGACGAAGCCGGTGCCGCTGCGAATGTTTTTCATCGCGCGGACCGCTTCTTCGTACTGGACATACTTTTCGCTTTCCTCGATCGTCCACAGCGTCTGCAGCTTCGGATGCGTCGCGATCTGGACGGCCATCTGGTCGATTTCCTTCAGGTGGCTGTCCATAATTTGCCGCACCTGCTCGAGCATCGCCAGGTTGGAACGGCTCGCACTCTCGACCATCGACTTCTCTACGCTCGTATACAGGACGGCCGAGACGGCGACCGGAATCAACAAGATCGCGATATAGGACAGCCACAGCGTCAGGAAGACGCTCTTGCGTCGACGCAGCATCGTTAACTCCCCCTAACACACGGTGAATCCGCGGCTGTTTGTCGGTTGAAACCGCTTGCCGAAAACGGTCCGCTTCGGAAACGATGGGAGCAGTTTATCATATTTGGCGCAAAAAAAGAAGCAGAGGGGGCCTCTGCTTCGGGCAATCGCATTAGAGCTTTAATCGCGTAAAATGAAGCGGCTGCGGAGGCCTGTGATCCTCCAATCGCTCCTCCAATAAATTTCTTGAATTTCATCGGAGTGTTTCGGCCGTTTAAACGTTATGGAAAGACAAATCTAATTCTTGCGGCCGAAGGTTACGGCGCCGCACCCGTCGGAGCGCCTCCGTGCGGCAGCAGGCCGCCATCGCGGATCATGCTGGCGGGATATTGATACACCTGCGGGTCGCGCTCGCACAGCCGGGTCCAGGCATCCACGCAGGCCGGATCGAAATGGCTGCCCTTCCATTCGTTCAGCAAGGCGATCACTTCGCTGTGCGACCGCGCCTGGCGGTATGAACGGTTCGACGTCAGGGCGTCATAGACGTCCGCCACGGCGACGATCCGGGCGAGCAGCGGAATATCGTGCCCGGCCAGCCGGTCCGGGTAGCCGGTGCCGTCCCATCGCTCGTGATGGGAACGGATGATGGCCAGCTCATCCTTGAGAAAGCCGAGGCTGCGGCACATTTCGTAGCCGCGGATCGGATGCTGCTCGATGATCTTGCGCTCCTCGGGCGTCAGCTTGCCCGGCTTGTTCAGGATCGCGTCGGGAATGTCGATCTTGCCGACGTCGTGAACAATCGCCCCCTGCGCCAAAGCGCGCAGCTGTTCCGGAGAAATCTGCATCTCCTCGGCGAGCCTGAGGGCGTACATCGTCACCCGGAAGTTGTGGCCGGCCGTGTACGGGTCCTTCGTCTCCGTGGCGAGCACGAGCGCCCTCACGCTCGGCGAGATGCTGCTGGTGATCCGCTCGATCGGATCGTTCGTGAATATGGCCTTGATCGCACCCGCGATCGACTTCCGGGACGCATACTGCCGGATGAACCCGACCAGCATAGCGATCATCGAGGCAAGCAGCAAGTAATGGTAGAGCCACCAGCTGAGCATCCACGACTTGCCCGTCGCCATGATGATTTGCGCGGCCAGCAGCCAGGCTGAGCTGTAGACGATCGCCGCCTGCAGCGGAAACCGCGAATAACGATACGATTGCAAGTAGCGGTACATGGTCACCAGATTGAGCGCGATCGCCGCGACGGTGGCGATGCCCCGGCCCGGCTGGCGGTTCCACGGAATCCAGTCGACGATATGCGGGAATGCGAGGCCGGCCAGGGCGAACCCAGCGAGTGCGACGGTCCAGACGGGGATCAGGCCGTTCCTCCACCGCGACAGTCGGGCGACGAGCCTGCTGTCGGAGGAGAACGAGGAAAGCCACAGCCAGAGCGAGCAGAGGATGACACTCAGTTGCGCGGCGACGCCGGGGAGCGCGGACGATTCCATCATCAGGCCGGGCGTCGCCAGGCCGTGAACGGCGAACATTTCGGCCAGCGAGATGAAGGCGAGCGCCAGAAAGCTCACCTCGATGTTTCGCAGCCGGCTTCCCGCTATGCCGATCAGTACGGCGATGACGGTGGACAGCACAGCGACCGAGGTGACGATGTAGAAGTGGCCGTGCGGGTGATTCATTTCCGTGTCGTAGGCGGACCACGATCTCAAATACTCGAACGCGATGAGCGGAACGAGAATCGCAAGCGAAGGTCCGACAAATCCGTGAAACCGCAAACCATAAATCCCCTTCCCGACGAATGAATGCACATTCATTTTACCATATGTTCCCGGGATATGGGACATCGCAAATAGGCCAAAAGTATGAATATTGGTTCTTTAGTCGCAATTTTTGTCCAGCGCAACCAGAACGCGGCCGCGCATCTCGCCGCGCACGATGGCGGCAAGCGCCGACGGGAGCTGCTCCAGGCCGATCTCCTTCGCCACCAGGGGCTCGTAGCCGGAGGCAGGTCTCCATTCCCGGGCGAGGCGGCCCCATACCCGGGTGCGCACGTCGTGCGGGCAACGGACGGAATCGATCCCGAGCAGGCTGACGCCGCGCAGGATGAACGGGTATACCGTCGTCGGCACGGCGGCGCCGCCGGTCAAGCCGCTGACCGCCACCGCTCCTCCGTAGCGGACGGCGCTGAGGAGCCCCGCGAGCGAGGCGCCCCCGACCGGGTCGACGGCTCCCGCCCACCGCTCCGACTGGAGCGCGCGGTCCGTCGCCCCCGCGATCTCCTCGCGGGATAGCACCTCCGCCGCGCCAAGCGCGCGCAAATAGTCGGCCGCGTCCGGTTTGCCGGTGCCCGCGGCGACCTCGTACCCGAGCGCCGCCAGCAGCGCGGTGGCGACGCTGCCGACGCCTCCGGTCGCGCCGGTGACGGCTACCGGCCCGCTGCCGGGCATCACGCCGTGCTCGCGCAGCCGCTCGACCGACAGCGCGGCGGTGAAGCCGGCCGTGCCGAGTATCATCGCCTCCCTCAGGCTGAGCCCTTTCGGCAGCGGCACGACCCAGTCCGCCGGCACGCGGACGATTTCGCTGAAGCCGCCAAAATGCGACACGCCCAGCTCGTACCCCGTCACGATCACCGGGTCCCCCGGCCGGTACCGTCCGTCGTCGGATCGCTCCACGACACCCGAACAATCGATGCCGGGGACGAACGGGTACGACTTGACGATTTTGCCGTCCGGCAGCACCGCCAGCCCGTCCTTGTAGTTGACGCCGGAATAGGCGACGCGAATCGTCAATTCCCCGGCGGGCAGCTCGTCCGCCTTCAGCCGTTTCACCGTCGTCCGGCACTTCTCCCCAACTTTTTCCAAGACCAAAGCGCGAAACGGTTCCATTTGGCTTCCTCCCTTCGCCCTCTTGTCCTTGCGGCTTGCTACTACCTGCCTGCGGCTCGCGCAGCAGACGCAAACCGGGAATCCGGCCGCCGCCGGCCCGAAACGATTCCCAGGCGTCCGCTACAGCTTGCTTTGGGCCGCCTCCACCAGCGCGTCGAACAGATCGTCGTCGGACTCGATGAGCTCCTCCGCCTTCTCGATCTCCTCCTCGCTGCCCGACTCTTCGGCGAAGATGAGACTGTAGCTCCAATCCTCGCCATCCTCGCTGTGCAACGTGATTTCATAGACCGAACGATGCCCTTCCAGCTTGAACGTCACCTTGCCCAGAAAGCCCGACTCCGGGTCGCGGGTCATCGCCGCATCGATGATTTCCCAATTCACGGGTGAACACCTCTCAGCGTGATATACAAAAAAGGCGGGCGGGATTTCATTCCGCAAAGCGCCGCCGCTTCCGGGAAAAACCCCGCCTTTTGCCTCTTTTTAACCTTACTGCATCCGTATGAATCCAACTTAATCCAACTTAAACGATTGGAACGCGTCGGAAAGCCGCTTCACGTTCGCCTCCGTGCGGACCGCGTCGGAAAGCCGCAGCGTGACCGTATACACGATGCCGTCGTTTGCGAACACGTATACCGTCTCCCGGTACGGTTCGTCCTTCTTGGGGTAGACGATCTCGAACTTTTTCGCCGGTACGCCGTCCACCGTCTCGTCGCTCGTCTCGTACCGGAACTTGCTGTCGTTCTCGGCGCTTTCCTTGTACCATTTCTCCAATCCTTCGACCGTATCCTCGAAGCTGCCTCCGTCGTCCGCCTCGATTTCGAACAGCCCGCCGGTGAACGTATAGGTCGCGAAGGCGCTCACATCGCCGCCGTAATCATCGTCCTGCGATTCCCACGTCTCCGGCACCCGAACGGTGTAGCCGTACTTCCCGTTGCGGATCGTGACCGTCCGGTCGGGATTGAGCATTTCGTTTTCGTCCTGGATGAACCCGAGGCGCGTATCGATCCGATCCTTGTCCACGGACAAGGAGTCGGTCAGCGCGCGGACAAGCGATTCCAGCTCGGCTCCTTCTTCCTTCTTCGGGAACGTCAGCTCCAGCTTGTACTTGTATTTGTCCTTGATGAAATAGACCGCATGAATCGACTTCCACTCGTCGCCGAGCGCGTACGAGAACCGGTTTTCCCGGGCCGGGATGCCTCCGGCCAGCTCCAGCTCGTGCCAGCTTCCAATCCTTCGGTTCGTTTCCACGAAGCTGTCCGCGAACCGTTGTTCCTCCCGCTCCGTCCACCGCTCCAGCGTATCGCCCGAGGAAGCGGATGTGACGCTGACTTTCAGCTGCATCGTTCCGTCTTCGTCCGTATACGCCATCGGCCCGAGATAGCGGCTCTCGCTCCAGCCGTGCGGCAGATCGAAGGAAAGCCCGTAGTCGTTCGTGTACGTCGTGCCGCCTTCCTTGTAGACCGAAATGTCCTTCAGCGATTCGTCTTTGTCGTCGAACGACAGCCGGAAGCTGTCCAGCAAGTCGAGATACATGTTTTGCTTGAAGCCGTTCTTGTAGTTCTCCTCCTTGGTGACGAACAGCAACGCGTAGTAAATGCGATCGCCCTTGTGGAACGCCCTCATCTCGTAGTACGAGCCCGTCTCGGTCTTGCCGGTCATCTTGGCGTACGGAACGTCCCCTTGCTCCACATACCGCTTCTCCAGCACCAGATTGTCGGTCTTCGCCGACAGCTTGCGCAACAGTCCGGCCGGGGACAAATCTTTGCTAACGCCTTCTTCCACGGATACGTGCAACCCGAACTCGCCTTTCGCATCCGCGAACGTTACGGAGTCTCCCTCCTCGGACTGATGCGCCACGACGAGGCCGGCCGGATATTTAAGCGACCAGCCGAAGTGACTGTCGCCGATCCGCGTCTTCCCGCGGTCGGTATCGATGTACGAGCCGTCGGACGTCTGCACCCATTCGGAGCCGCCGTCCGGATCTTCCCCGAGCTTCACGTCGTGCGTCACCGTCTCGCCTCCGGACTTCAAGACCAGCGTGACGGACTGCCCGGGCAAATATTTTTTCATCAGCTCGTTAAACTCGACAAGTGTCCGCACCGACGATTGGCCGAGTTGCAGCAGCACATCCCCTTGCTTGACGCCCGCCTCCGCGGCCGGAGAATCCGGGTCGACATAGGCGACCTGCAGCGCCTCCTCCGACGGCAGACCGACGACCGCCTCCCAGCTTTCTTCCAGCTCCAGGCCGAGGTAAGGCCGCATTACTTTGCCGTATGTAAAGAAATGATCCAGCACGTATTGCACCGTGTCGACGGGAATCGCGAAGCCGAGGCTGTCGACGGCATCGTCGACGAACTTCATCGTGTTGATGCCGACGACTTTCCCTTGCATGTTGACGAGCGCGCCGCCGCTGTTGCCCGGGTTGATCGCCGCATCGGTCTGCAGCAGCTGATACTCCGAGTTGACCGCGCGTTCCAGCCCGCTGACGATGCCGACGGTAACCGAATTGCGCAGCGCGAACGAGATCGGCGTGCCGATCGCCACAACCGTCTCGCCCACTTTCACGTCGGCCGGATCGGCGAATTCGGCCGCGCGCAGGCCGGTGGCCTCGATCTTGACGAGCGCCAGGTCGCTCTTCTCGTCGAAATGCGTCGTCTTCCCCGGATACGACTTGCCGTCGGAAGTGACGACGACGATGCTTTTCATATCTTTGACCACATGGGCGTTGGTCACGATGTAGCCGTCGGAGCGGACGACGACTCCTGTGCCGTGCGCCAGATTGAACCGGTTGGTCGACCGTTCTTCCCCTTCGCTCGGCTTGCCGATGATGGCCACAACCGAAGCCGACACTTGCTCGACCACCTCGGGAATATCGCCGGCGGCAGCAGCCGACGCCTGGACGGCTCCCCCATATATGCCGACCAGAACGGCGATCATGAGCGCGAGGATCGCCTTAACCCGTAATGTTCCCCTTTTCATCCAGTATGCTTCCTCTCTTCCGCATTTTTGCAAAACTATGCAATCTGAATCTATCATACGGGATCAAATGGAAGCAACAAGCTTTTTCCAGTTGCGCAGCAGGGCAATCACATTAGAGCCGTAACCGCGCAATATGGAACGGCTACGAAGCCCTTTGATCCTCCAATCGCTGCTCCCCCCCCAAAAGTGAAGCGAAGCTCTGAAGCGGATGCCGAATACTTTTGGGGGAGCCCCCGCTTCATTGGATCCCCTGATGGAAGAGGAGTGGTTGGAACCCAATTTCAAAAAGCGACCGCTTCGCTTTTTACGGATTCAAAGGGCTCCTCCGCCTGTCGAGCGCCATTCCAATTTCTAATGTGATTGCACTGAGTTCCACAAGCGGCCAGGCACACCCCTGGAGACGGGAAAAAAAATCGGCGGCCATCCCCGGTTTTGCTTTACGATGACAATCCGATCCAGTTTTTATACAGGAAGGCAGGAAATCATCTCCTGTTTGTCTAATCTTTTGTAAACGGAAGGTGAGGGGAGGGGATCGCCTTGCTGCGCATATTCATCAGCTCGACCATACGCGACCTGCATTTCGTCCGGGCAAGTCTGGCCGGCAAGATCGAAGCGGAGCTAGGCCACCGCGCGGTCGCCTCGGAGTCGGTCTCCTTCGACTTCAGCGGAACCGGCAGCATCGTTGAGAGCTGCCTGGACGAGATTGAGAAATCGGATGTCTATGTGCTCGTCATCGGGGAACGGTATGGCAGCATCGTTCCGGAATGGGGCATCAGCATCACGCATGCGGAATACCGGCATGCGCTGGCGCTGCGCAAGCCGATTTTGGTGGTCGTGCTGAGCCGAATCTGGATCTTGTACCAGGACGGCTCCCCGACGCTGGAGCCCGAACTGAAAAAGTTCATCGACGAGGTCGGCAGCCATTTCGCCCGCAACGTCAAGCCGTTCGAGCATGCGGACGATGCGTTTGCCTATATTCGGGCGCAATTGTCGATTTTGTTCAAAAATTATGTGCGGACCCGCCTGAATCCGCAAGACATTCATGATATAATAAGGACAAGCAAGGTATACGAGAGCGCCAACCGTTTCTTCGTCTCCTTGCTGGAGAACAGCAACCACGTTTCTCCGGACTACGCACGCGTGCTTTCCGTCTTCATTCAGGAGCTGCAAACCGGGGAGATCCGCAACCATCTGGTCCAGGTCCGGCTCAGCCAGATAACCGGCGCGACGTTGTACAAGCTGTCCGCCGACGGCCAGCGACTGGTCAAGCTGGGTAGCGCAGGCAACGTCGGGGGACGCGAGTCGTTTGACGTAACCGACGCGGCGAGCTACGTGTCCCAAACGTATTTAAGTGGGAAAACCGAGCTTTTCGCCGTGGATAAACTCGGGTTTCGCGAATATATTATCTGTGTGCCGATCGCTACGGATTACGTGATTACGCTTCACTGCTTCCTTGAGAAGCAAAGCGGCCGCGCGTTTGACTCCGCACTGGTGCTCGACGCCATCACGCAACGGAATCGGGTGCTGTTCGGCATCCTCGCTTTATTTCTGGAAAGGGTGTGAGTGCGATGGCCAAACGCAATACGGGAACAGGTACGGGTAAAGTCGTCCGTGTCGAGAGGCGAAATCCCGGAGAACCGAGCAAGCTGTTTACGAACGGTCCGTCCGTCCTGAAGGGCGACGTCGTATTCCGCAAAGTCGCGTCGATTCCGACCGTGTTCCTTCATCCCCGCGACGCCTTCGCCCGCCTGAAAGGTTGACGGCGTCAGCCGGGACTCATCCCCAAAAAACGAACACCCCTTTGTGCGGGGTGTTTTTTGCGTTGCCCGCGATATCCAGGATGAATTCGCGGGCGGATCACCGTATTTGATCCGTTTCCGGGCAAACGCCTTACGCCTCCTCGAGACGGGCGAACACCTTATGAAACGATTCGGGAGGCTGCGCGCCGGACAGGCCGAACTTGCGGCCGACGATGAAGAACGGCACGCCGGAGATGCCAATTCGTCTTGCCATCGCCAAATCTTCCTCCACCTGCGCTTCGCCTTCCCCCCGATCGAGCCTGGCCCCAAGATCAGCCGCGTCCAGTCCGACCTCCGCCGCGATGTCCAGCAGCGTCTCGAACTGCCCGATATGGCGCCCGTCCTCGAAGTACGCTTTGTGTATCGCTTCGACCAGCTCCGCTTTGGACTCGTCGGGAGCGATCGCGATCAGCCGGTGGCTGAGCCTCGTGTTGGGCATCACCTCGACCTTGGAGAAATCGAAGCGGATGCCCGCCGACGCTCCCGCCTTCACCACATGCCCGAGCATGCCGTCCATCGAAAACTGCTTGCCGTACTTGGCCTGCATCGTCTTCATGAAGGGCAGCCCTTCCTCCGGTACGGACGGGTCGAGCTGGAACGCCCGCCAGCGGATTTGCACGGGCTCGCCGCCCCGCTCGGCCAACGCCCGGAACAGATTGGCCGCGCCGATGCGGCACCACGGACAAACCGTGTCCTGGAACAAATCGATGATCATGAGGCTCCCTCTTTCTGTTTCCGGCTTTGGTGTTGCATCCTTTCCGCGAATCTGCATCCCGCGCATCCGCATTCCGCGCATCCGCATTCCGCGAATCTGCATTCCGCGAATCTGCATTCCGCGAATCTGCATTTCGCAAATCTTCATTCGGGCGTCACGCAACGGCCGCCCCCCGCGCAAGGGAAGCGGTCGTCCGATACGGATGCACCGCGATCGGATTACGCGTTCGGGTCATACGAGCTTTTGAGCGATACGATCCGGTTGAACACCGGCTGGCCCGGCTTCGAATAATGCGGATCGACATTGAAGTAGCCATGGCGGAAAAACTGGAACTTGTCGTGCGGCTGAGCTTCGCGCATGTTGGGCTCGACGTAGCCGTGCAAAATTTCCAGCGAATTCGGATTGAGCCGCTCGAGGAACGTGTCGGCGTCCACATTTTCATCCAGCACCAGCGGCTCGTACAGGCGGAACTCGGCCGGAATGCCGCTTGAGCCGTCGACCCAGTGGATCGTCCCTTTTACCTTGCGGCCGGTGAAGCCGGTGCCGCTCTTCGTCTCGGGATCGTAGGTGCAGCGGATTTCGACGACGTTGCCGTCCGCATCTTTGACGACTTCCTCGCACTTGATAAAGTAAGCGTGCTTCAGCCGCACTTCGTTGCCCGGGTACAGGCGATGGTATTTCGGCGGCGGCGTTTCCATGAAGTCGTCCTGCTCGATCCAGATTTCCCGGGAGAACGGAATTTGCCGGCTGCCCATCTCCGGATTTTCCGGATTGTTTTCGGCGTCGAGCCACTCCGTCTGCCCTTCGGGATAATTGGTGATGACGACTTTGAGCGGCTTGAGCACCGCCATCGTCCGCGGCGCCTTCAGCTTCAAATCTTCGCGAATGAAATGATCGAGCATGCGCGAGTCGACGACGGCGTTGCTCTTCGAAACGCCGGTCTCGCGGATAAACGCACGGATCGCCTCCGGCGTAAAGCCGCGCCGCCTCATGCCGCTGATCGTCATGACGCGCGGGTCGTCCCAGCCGTCCAGGATGCCCTCCTCGATCAGCTTGCGGATATGGCGTTTGCCGCTGACCGTGTTGGAAATGTACAGCTTGCCGAATTCGTATTGTCGCGGAACGTTAGGCATTTCGCATTCGCGGATAACCCAGTCGTAAAACGGCCGCTGGTCCTCGAACTCCAGCGAGCAAAGCGAATGGGTGACGCCCTCGATCGCGTCCTCAAGCGGATGGGCAAACGCGTACATCGGATAAATGCACCATGCGTCGCCGGTATTGTGATGATGGGCGTGCAAAATCCGGTAAATGACCGGGTCGCGCATGTTGATGTTCGGAGACGCCATGTCGATTTTGGCGCGGAGCACCTTTTCCCCGTCCTTGAATTCGCCCTTGCGCATCCGCTCGAACAGGTCGAGATTTTCCTCCACCGGCCGGTTGCGGTACGGGCTTTCTTTGCCCGGCTCGGTCAACGTGCCGCGCGTTTCGCGAATTTGCTCTGGGGTTTGCTCGTCTACATAAGCCAACCCTTTGCGGATCAGCAGCACGGCGCGCTGGTACATTTCCTCGAAATAGTCGGACGCGAAATACAGCCCTTCCCATTCGAACCCGAGCCATTTGATGTCTTCCTGGATCGCTTTCACGTACTCGACATCTTCCTTGGTCGGATTCGTATCGTCGAACCGCAAGTTCGTCTTGCCGCCGAACTCGTCGGCCAGCTCGAAATTGATCGTAATCGCACGGGCGTGCCCGATGTGCAAATAGCCGTTCGGTTCCGGCGGGAAGCGCGTCACGATTTGGCTAACGCGTCCTTCCTTCAGATCTTCCGTCATGATCGTCTTGATAAAGTTAGAGGATGATGGTTTCGTATTCGTTTCTTCCATAATGTCACGGATCGCCTGCCTTTCCCGCCTCGGATGGTCGTTTGCTATCTCTCTATCATACACAATTTTCGGCAAATTTTATACGGGATCGGCGGGAAGCGAGCGCTTTCATTGCGGGGAAATTGAAAAACACCGCACAGTCTTCTCCTATGCGGTGTCTGCTAGATGGAACGATGTCGTCTCCGCCGTCCAGAGACGAACGACTCCTATTGCCCCGGCGCGGCCGGCCGGTTATAAAATCCTCTCACCCAACAGCGAGGCGATCAGCTCCACGGCGATTTTCGCCGTCTCGTTGCGGGTGTCCAGCGTCGGGTTTACCTCGACGAACTCCGCGCTTGTGACGACGCCCGCGTCGGCCAATATTTCCATGGCGAGCAGACTTTCGCGCAAGCCGATGCCGGCGGGTACCGGGGTGCCGACGCCTGGCGCTTCTTTCGGATCAAGGCCGTCCAGGTCGAGGCTCAGATGCACGCCGTCCGTCCCTTTGGCCGCCACCTCGATTGCCTGCTCCATCACCCGGGAAATGCCCAGCCGGTCAATCTCATGCATCGTAAATACCGCAATACCTCGGTCCCGCAAAAATTTGCGCTCCCCCGGATCGAGCGAACGCGAGCCGACGAGCACGACGTTCTCCGGCTTCACCTTGGGAGCCGGGCCGCCTATGCCGGTCAGCGCCGGGTCCCCGTAGCCCAACGCGACTGCCAGCGCCATGCCGTGAATATTGCCGGACGGGGACGTCTCCGCCGTATTGACGTCGCCATGGGCGTCGTACCAGATGACGCCGACGTTGCGTCTATGCCGCGCGATGCCGGCGAGCGTGCCGATCGCGATGCTGTGGTCGCCTCCCAGCACGAGCGGGAACCGATTTTGCCCGGCGATGGCGGCCACGGCTTCGGACAGTTCCTCGTTGACGCGGACGATTTCATACAAATATTTCAGGTTCGACTCGGGAACGGTCGAATACGTCTTCGCCCTGCGGACGACCAAGTCTCCCTCGTCATGCACCGTAAACCCGATCTCCTCCAGGCGCTGCTCCAGCCCCGCGCAACGAATCGCGCTCGGCCCCATATCGACGCCGCGCCGGTCGGCGCCCAAATCCATCGGCACGCCGAGAATCGATACGTCTTGAATCATTCGCGGACTCATGGGCGACTCCCCTTTCCGGATGTTCTGGATGCTGAATGTGTGGAAGGCCGTTGAACTCGCTTCGAACGATTCGGAACTCTCACGCCGCCCCGCCCGGGACGGCCGCCTCCTGCTACTTGTCGGCAGCTTCAGCCAGTGGCACCGTCAGCACTTGCGCGATGCGCTCAAGCGCCCAATCCAGCTCCTCCCGCGTAATCGTCAGCGGCGGAGCGAGTCGGATGGTCTTCTCATGCGTTTCCTTGCACAGGACGCCGAGCCGCATCAGCCGCTCGCAGTAAGGCCGCGCCGCGCGGTCCAGCTCGATCCCGATGAACAATCCTTTGCCGCGGATTTCGCGGACGATCGGACTGGTCATCTCTCTCAGCCGCCGCAGCGCATACTCGCCGAGCTCCCGCGAGCGGTCCGCCAGCCGCTCCTCCTCAAACGCCTCGATTGCCGCAACGGCGCAGGCGCACGCCAGCGGATTGCCGCCGAACGTCGATCCGTGCGACCCCGGATCGAACACGCCTAGAACGTCCCGGTCGGCCGCCACGGCCGAAATCGGATAGACGCCGCCGCCCAGCGCCTTGCCGAGAATGTACACGTCGGGAACGACGCCTTCCCAATCGCAGGCGAACGTTTGACCGGTGCGGCCGAAGCCGGTCTGAATTTCGTCAGCCATCAGCAGCACGTGATGGCGCCTGCACAGCTCGGCCGCTTCCCGCATATATCCGTCGGGTGGTACGATAATGCCCGCCTCCCCCTGGATCGGCTCGACGAGAAAAGCCGCCGTATTGGGCGTAATCGCCTTTTCCAAAACCGATATATCCCCATAAGGAACAATGGTAAAGCCCGGCGTAAACGGGCCGAATCCTCTGCGGTATTCCGGCGTGGAAGAGAACGACGTCACTGTAATCGTGCGGCCATGGAAATTGCCCTCGCAAACGATGATGTCCGCCTGCCCGTCGGGCACGCCTTTTTTCTCGTACGCCCAGCGGCGCGCCGCCTTGATCGCGGTCTCCACCGCCTCCGCTCCCGTATTCATCGGCAGAAACATCGTCTTGCCGGTCAGCCGCGCCAGCGCTTCGTAAAACGCGCCCAACGGCTCGCTGTGGAAAGCGCGCGACGTCAGCGTCACCCGATCCGCCTGCGCCTTGAGCGCGGCTACAATTTTCGGATGCCGGTGCCCATGATTCAATGCCGAATAGCTGCTGAGCGTATCCAGATAGCGGTTGCCGTCCTCATCCTCGACCCAAACGCCCTCGCCCCGGACGAGCACGACGGGCAAAGGGTTGTAGTTGTTAGCGCCATACTTCAACATGCGGTCTATGCTGGATGTTGTCATTTTCGCTCACCCTACCCTTCGACGAAACTTGTACATCGTCATCGTTCGGGACTGTCGGAGAATTTGAAAGCGTTTACCCAATTTTATTATAACGAAACCGGACAACCGAATGCACTTGTACATTCTGTCAGTACAGTATATGCGATGCCAATGGGGATGCAACGGGGACTCATGCGGGCAGGTTGATCAGGGCGGGATGGGGTGTGTCGGCGGCGGTACGGAACTTTTGCTCCAGATTCGGAGATTCAAACACAAAAAAAGGACCGGACACAGCGTGACCGGCTCTAAAAGAAATGGGAGAATCGGTTTGGAAAAGGAAATTAGCGAACGGGAAACATGTCCGAGGAGTTCGCCGTCAGGAGAGCGGCCTCGTGAGAGCCGCCGATTTTGCCGGTGACCTGCACGGTGTCTCCCCGCTTGGCCTGCATGGCACCATGAACGTCA
>Ga0310832_100803_pt1 | contig 16944 bp, 17 predicted proteins | sample WT_ome_7_FD_201303 | JGI IMG/M metagenome (GOLD analysis project Ga0310832, IMG submission 201303) | Sorghum-adapted microbial communities enriched on wild type (WT) sorghum from Joint BioEnergy Institute, Emeryville, California, United... ...
CCCGGGCTTCGCGGCGAACTTCCTCCTCCAGCCGGGCCGGATCGAGCGGATACACTTTGGCGGCCGCTTCGCACGTGGCCCGAAACGCTTCCTTCACGCTGCGGTCGTCCCATAGCAGCGTATCGTCCAAATCAAATAAAACCGCTTGAATCCCCATGCTCTCTCTTTCTGTCTCCCCTCGTCAGCCTTTCACGGCCGGATCAGGCCGCCTCCTCCTGAAACGCAATCCCGTTTTGCTGAGCAAACGTCCTCAGCCGGGCGGCGATCGCCGGCACGTCGTACAAGTTTTGAAATTTCGACAGCACCCAACGCGTGCGCTTTCCTTTCATTTGAATGACGATGCTGCCCCGTTGAACGGCGATCGATTCGATCTCGTCCGCCGCGTACACCCGCTCGACGCCCAGACGGCGCGTGGAGAGCTGCCGCTTTCCGACCCGGATGTACGGCCTGCGCAAAAAGTACATGACGGCAAGCGCCAAATAGCCGAGCACCGTCACCCAATACAGCGTCCCCGACTCGTCGAGCGCGCCGGACATGATGGCAAAGAAGAGCGAACAGGCGACGAGCAGAACCGGCAAAAACCAGCTTCTGCCCTTGAAGACGTCCTCCTGCTCCTTCGTCACAGCTTCGATCGGCTTCAAACCCGATTTTTGCCGCATCCGGTTCAGCTGCTTGCTGTTTTTTCGCACCATCCGCTCCCATTTTCGGGACATGCTTTGATTTCCTCCGTTCTACTTTCGCTTCCGACCGGGGTTGTTCCCGCCTTTATTGCCTTCATCCACGAATTCGATGGAATCGAGCTGCGCCCGCAGCGACGTCTTGAACGCGTCGATGTACCGCTTGCGCAGTTCGTTGCGCTCCTCGAGCTCCTCGTCGGTCAAACCGACGGTGTTCGCTTTTTTGGCCAACTCGTTGATTCGGGCAATCATTTGTTCGGTAATCATGTCGGGCCTCCTTTTGCCGCTACCCTTTACTTTGACACGCGGCCGAGGCGGTTGTCAAGGCAAACGCGGCAAGCCCAAGGGCGCCGGACCTCGGGCGAAACCGTTCGGCGATGCGTAGGAAGTGCCGAACGCGTGAGCAAGCATAGCAAATGTATGATCTAAACAAGTGTATGATTCAAGCAAGTCTATGATCGTCAGGGCAGAATGAGAATTTGGCCGGCTTGAATGGAGCTGCCGTCAAGCCCGTTTACGCGCTTCAGCTTCTGAATGTATTGCCGGATGTTCGATCCCCGGGGCGCATGCTCCTCAGCGATGTTCCACAACGTATCGCCGGGAAGGACGACGATTTGCTCGTTCGGCTGCGCGTTTGCGGCTTGCACCTCGTCGTTTCCGGTCCATGCGTGAACGAACGCGCCGAGCACGAAGCAAACGATCATCGCCGCGGCCAGTACGGCAAGACGAATCTTCCCGGTGTACGGGCGGGGAGAACGGCGAACGGACGTACGGTTCGAAGAATACGAAGATGTGCAATCAAGCCGGCTGCATTCGGCGGAACGATTGACGATCATGACGGAACCTCCAAACGTTTGTTCTGGTATTACCTTATCACGAACAAATGTTTGTGTCAATCGCTTTTCGAACAAATGTTTGCCGAAATACTCGAACTTATGTTTGTGCGAACTCCGGTTCTATGGTATAATTTGTGCAAAATAACATGTCCGCATTGGAGTGATCAATCGTGAGCAAAGTTTCCAATCGTCAGCAGGCGATCATGGAATTTATCAAGAACGAGGTGCGGGAGAAAGGATATCCTCCTTCCGTCAGGGAAATCGGCGAAGCCGTCGGGCTCGCGTCGAGCTCCACCGTTCACGGCCACCTCGACCGCCTCGAGAAGAAAGGACTGATCCGCCGCGATCCGACCAAGCCGAGAGCGATCGAGATTTTGGACCATGACGGATCGCCGGGCATGTTCGCCCATTCCGTCGCCCGCGTGCCGGTCGTCGGCAAAGTGACCGCAGGCATGCCGATTACCGCGACCGAGAACATCGAGGAATATTTCCCGCTGCCGAGCCACTTCGTCGGCGATCATACCGTCTTTATGCTTCGCGTCGTCGGGGAGAGCATGATCGATGCGGGCATCCATCATAACGACTATGTCATCGTCAAGCAGCAGCCGACCGCGAATAACGGCGATATCGTCGTCGCCCTCACGGAAGACGACGAAGCGACCGTCAAGACGTTTTACAAGGAAAAGGACCATATCCGCCTCCAGCCGGAAAATCCGACGATGGAACCGATCCGGCTGCGGAATGTGACCATTCTCGGCAAAGTAATCGGCTTGTTCCGCGATATTCATTAAACCGATCCGCCATGTCGGCCAATCCGCCGGCGGCATGAAGCCCTTCCCGTTTCGGACGAACGGAAGGGCTTCTTTGTTTTGACGTCTTTTCCTCGATCCAACGAAAAAACCCACCCGGCAAAACCGGGTGGGGGCAAACTACTCGAGCCCTATGAAATCACAGCTTGGGGGCATTTTGGGGGCAAAAGAGTAAATCACCAGTTCATCCTCTCTACGTGCCCCCAAAATTAAATCTTCAAACCCCTTGATACTACAGCATTGTTCTGCTCAATACAGCGTCAAATATTGATCGCGTTCCCATTGGTGCACTTGCGTGCGGTACATGTCCCACTCGATTTCCTTGAGCTCGACGAAATGGGTCAGCGCATGCTCGCCGAGCGCGTCGCAAATGACTTCGTCGCTGAGCAGCTCGATCAGCGCTTCCCGCAAATTCGCCGGCAAGCTCGGGATGCCTTGCTCCTCGCGCTCGTCGTCCGACATCACATAGATGTTGCGGTCGACCGGAGCGGGCAGCTGCGCTTCCGTCCGGATGCCGTCCAGGCCGGCCTTCAACATGACGGCCAGCGCCAAATACGGATTGGAAGCCGGATCGGGGTTGCGCACCTCGACGCGGGTGCTAAGGCCGCGCGAAGCCGGGATGCGGATCATCGGGCTGCGGTTGCTCGCCGACCAGGCGACGTAGCACGGCGCTTCATATCCCGGTACGAGCCGCTTGTACGAGTTGACCGTCGGGTTCGTAATCGCCGTAAATGCGCGCGCGTGCTTCAGAAGGCCCGCCATATAATGACGCGCGACGCTGCTGAGCCCCAGCTTGTCCGTTTCGTCGTAGAACGCATTCTCGCCTCCGCGGAACAGCGACATGTGGCAGTGCATCCCCGAGCCGTTCATGCCGAACAACGGCTTCGGCATGAACGTGGCGTGCAGCCCGTGCTGTCTGGCGATCGTCTTGACGACGAGCTTGAACGTCTGGATCTGGTCGGCAGCCTTGATCGCATCCGCGTATTTGAAGTCGATCTCGTGCTGGCCCGGAGCCACCTCGTGGTGCGACGCTTCGATCTCGAAGCCCATCTCCTCGAGCGTCAGGACGATTTCGCGGCGGCAGTTCTCGCCCAGATCGGTCGGCGCCAGGTCGAAGTACCCGCCCTGGTCGTTGAGCTCCGACGTCGGATTGCCTTTCTCGTCGGTTTTGAACAGGAAAAATTCCGGCTCCGGCCCTACGTTCATCGCCGAGAATCCCATCTCCTCGGCTTCCCTCAGCACCCGTTTCAAAATGCCGCGCGGGTCTCCCGGGAACGGACGGCCGTCCGGCAAATAGACGTCGCAAATGAGCCGGGCGACGCGGTCCTGCGTCACCCACGGGAATACGACCCAGGTGTTCAGATCCGGATACAAGTACATGTCGGATTCTTCGATGCGCACATACCCTTCGATGGAGGAGCCGTCGAACATCATTTTGTTATCCAGCGCTTTTTCCAATTGGCTGACCGGAATTTCCACATTTTTGATCGTGCCGAGCAAATCGGTAAATTGCAGCCGGATAAATCGAACGTTTTCCTCTTTGGCAATTCGCAAAATGTCAGCCTTCGTATAGTTCGGTTGAGTCACGCCAACTCCTCCTTAGCAATCGGGTTTATCGTTTGTCTTTAAAAAAGCGGGACAGTTCCCCCTGGATGAGAGAAACTTTGCCGCGGCGGTTGCCGGCCAGCAGCTCCTGCTTCAACATTTTGTGAATCTGGGAATCGGACAGCTCTTTCTTCTTCTGCTGCGTCTCTTCGGTAATGACCGTCGCATCGTCGGAATCTTTCGATACCGGATTGAGCACCTGCTTGATGCCGGCGATGTTGACGCCCTTCTCGATCAACGCCTTGATCTGCAGCAGCCGTTCCACATCGTTGAACGAGAACAGCCGCTGGTTGCCGTTCGTGCGGGCCGGAACGATCAGCTCATGCTGCTCGTAATAGCGGATTTGCCTGGCGGTCAGGTCGGTCAGCTTCATCACGGTCCCGATCGCGAACAGCGCCATATTGCGGCGAATTTCGTCGGTCATTGCACATCACTCCAACGTGTAGAAGGATACACTTTCATTGTACAATTCCGACATAAATATGTCAAGAGATGTGAGGTTTAATTACAGGAGACCTTTTTCCATCAAATGTGACAACGCCATGACAACCGCCCACTTCACATGCGCATACGTCAATCCGCCCTGCATATAGGCGATGTAAGGAAACCGGATCGGCGCATCGGCGGAAAGCTCCAGGCTGCCCCCCTGAATGAAGGTGCCTGCCGCCATGATGACCGGATGGTCGTAGCCCGGCATGTCCCAAGGCTCGGGCTCGACGTGGGCGTCGACGGCGGACGCGCGCTGCACGCCCTGCACGAAGGCGATCAAATGCTCGGCTTCCGGAAAGCGGATCGCCTGAATGAGATCGGTCCGCTCGTCGTTCCAGCGGGGATGCGTCTTATAGCCAATCCGCTCGAACAGCGCCGCGGCGAACACGCTTCCTTTGAGCGCTTGTCCGACGAGATGCGGCGCCAAAAACAGCCCCTGAAACATGGAGCGCTTCGCCCCGAGCATCGCGCCGACTTCGCCGCCGATTCCCGGCGCGGTCAACCGGTAGGCGGCGAGCTCGACCAACTCGCGCCGGCCGGCGATGTATCCCCCCGTCGGCGCCAGGCCGCCGCCCGGGTTTTTGATCAGCGAGCCGGCCATCAGATCGACGCCGATCTCGGTCGGCTCCGTTTCCTCGGTGAATTCGCCGTAACAATTATCGACGAAGACGATCGCCTCGGGGGCCAGTTCCTTGACGAACCGCACCATCCGCTCGATTTGCGCGACCGAAAAGGACGGCCGCCAATCGTAGCCGCGCGAGCGCTGGATGCCGACGACTTTGGGCGGGTCGGCCAGCAGCTTGGCGCGAAGCCGCTCCCAGTCGGGCATGCCGTCTTCCGCCAGGCCCACTTCGTCGTAGCGGATGCCGAAGTCCTGCAGCGAGCCGGTACCGTCCCCGGGCTTGCCGATCACCCGATGCAGCGTATCGTAGGGAGTCCCGGTCATATACAGCAGCAAATCGCCCGGGCGCAGCACGCCGAACAGCGCCGTGCCGATCGTATGGGTGCCGGAGACGAAGTGCGGCCGCACGAGCGCCGCCTCCGCCCCGAACACGTCGGCGTAGACGAGATCAAGCACTTCCCGGCCCCGGTCGTTGTAGCCGTAGCCGGTTGAATCGGCGAAATGGAAATCGCTCACCTTATGTTTCTGAAAAGCCTGGATCACCTTCCACTGATTGCGGTCGACCGTCCGGTCGATCTCCTTCAGCTTCGGCTCCGCAATCGCCTCCGCCTCCTCCGTCAGGCGGGCGATTTTGTCCGGTACGTTCATCGCTCGGTCGTCTCTCCCTCTTGCCGGTCCGCCTCGTCGGCCGCGAACGGTTGAAGCGAATACCCCATCATGTCGAATTCGTTGCGTTTGACGCGCACGCCGAAGCGGATATAGTCGCCGTCGACCTCTTGCTCCAGCACGTCGCCCACGCGATAGACAAGCGAGATCAGGTCGCCGCGGCCGGCGGGAATGCGGAACGAACGGGTATCCCCTATCAGCCGCTGTTGAATCGCCGCCTTAAGCGCGTTCAAATCGTCATCGGAAAAGGCGGAGATGCGCAGCGACTCGCCGTCGGCGGTCAACAGGTCCGCTCCGCCGTCCGGCAAAAGATCGATTTTGTTGAACACGGTGATGCGCGGCTTCCCTTGTGCCCCGAGCTCGCGCAGCACTTCGTCGACGACCTCCATCTGGCGCTCCTTCATCTCGCTCGAGCTGTCCACCACGTGGAGCACGAGATCGGCCTCGTTCACTTCCTCGAGCGTCGACCGGAATGCCGCCACGAGATCGTGCGGCAAATTTTGAATAAAGCCGACGGTATCGGTCAGCACCACTTCCTGCCCGTTCGGCAGCTTCAGTGTGCGCGTCGTCGGATCGAGCGTGGCGAACAGCTGATTTTCCGCGTACACTCCCGCCTCGGTCAGCCGGTTCAAAAGCGTCGATTTGCCGGCGTTCGTGTAGCCGACGAGCGCCACCTGGTAGACGCCGTTCTTCTTCCGTCGCTCGCGCTGCAGCGCCCGATGGCGCTTCACTTCCTGCAACGCCCGGCGCAGCTCGTAAATGCGGTTGCGGATATGCCGGCGGTCGGTCTCCAGCTTCGTCTCGCCGGGACCGCGCGTCCCGATGCCGCCCCCGAGCCGAGACAAATTGGCGCCGTGTCCCGACAGCCGCGGCAGCAAATAGCTCAGCTGCGCCAGCTCCACCTGCAAAAACCCTTCGCGCGTTTTCGCCCGCTGCGCGAAGATGTCGAGAATCAGCTGCGTCCGGTCGATAATTTTCAGGTCGAGCGCCTTCTCCAGATTGCGCACCTGCGCCCCGGTCAGTTCCTGATCGAAAATCGCCGTATTGGCGCCAAGCTCGTGCGCGATGCCGCGGAGCTCCTCCACCTTGCCTTTGCCGATAAACCATTTCGGATCGACCGCGTCCCGCGATTGAACCGTCGAATGCAAGACGTCCACGCCGGCGCTTTCGGCCAGCGCGATCAGCTCTTCAAGCGAATGCCGGACCGCATCGTCGCTGAGCCGCTCGCTTTTTACGGCAAGGCTGACGACAATCGCCCGGTCCGGCGCTCCCGTAGTCACTTCGTGCGTCGATTGCTTCATGCGGCAACTCCTTTTCATGCCCGGTTGCGTTCAACATGAAACATTGTAGCATACTTTACGCCCGGACAAGAAACCCGCACGACATAAGCGAACACTCACCGCCCATTTTGCAAGCGGGAAAAACCAAGCGTCCATTTCCGTTCACGCGAAGGGCAGTTCGATTTCCACCGTCGTTCCGCACCCCGGCGTACTTCCGATCGTCAGCTTTCCTCCGTGGTTCTCCATTATATTTTGGCAAATCATAAGGCCAAGGCCGGTTCCTTTCTCCTTGGTCGTAAAAAAGGGCTGGCCGAGCTTGGCAAGCAACTCCTGCGGAATGCCGGGACCTTCGTCTGTCACGGACACTTTGACCCGATCGTCCGACCGGTCGGTCCGAATCGTGACTTGTCCTCCCTCGGGCATCGCCTCGATGGCGTTTTTGAGCACGTTGACAAACACTTGCTTCATCTGGTTGCCGTCGCAGCGAATCGGCGGAATGTCGCCGGCGTCGTCGGTCACGATGCGCACTTTGTTCAAAATCGCCTGGGTATCGAGCAGCATCACGACATGATTGATGACGAGCGCGATGTCCGTCTCCTCGAACTGGGCCGGCCGCGGCTTGGCAAGCAGCAGAAACTCGTTCAGGATGAAATTGATTCGTTCCAGCTCGTTCAGCATGATCGGGTAGTAGGCCTTGTTGTCTTTCGGCGACGACTGCAGCAGCTGGATAAAGCCCTTAAGCGCCGTCAGCGGGTTGCGGATTTCGTGCGCCAGCCCCGCCGCCAGCTGGCCCATGACGGCCAAACGTTCGGAGTTGCGCAGCATCTCCTCCGCCTGCTTGCGGTCGGTTACGTCCTTGGCGACGCCGTATATGCCCACGATTTCGTGGTCGGCGATGATCGGAATGTTCGTCACGTCGGCGATGATCTCCCGGCCTCCTTTATGGATCAGCTTCAGCTCGAATTGCCGCGAATTGCCTTTGAGCGTCTCCTGAAAATGTGTCAGCGCTTTCATTCGATCGTCAGGATGAATGAAGGAAAGAAACTGCCGTCTCGTCATTTCCTCGGCGGAGTAACCGAGCAGCTTCGAAGCCGCCGGATTGATGGCGAGCAGCCTTCCTTTCCGGTCGAAGGTGCAGATCGGGTCCGGGTTGTGCTCGATCAGATCGGCCGTCTTGCCCTGGAACGTCGGCAGCCGATGGTGCAGCTTGAACTCGTACATGTTCAGATCGGCATTGTGCAGCACATCTTCGATCTGCTCGCTGGTGTCGCCGGACGAGACGGCGACGCCGACGGAGAACGAAAGCGATACCGGCTCGATGCCTTCATCCGGGACGAAGCTTTTGCCGTTCAGTTCTTCCAGCAGCTTGGTGCGCATATTCGCGAAATGGGGCGCGTCCTCGACCATGACGACGAATTCGTCGCCGCCGAGCCGGCCGGCGATGCCGTTTTCGCCGCGAATGAGCTGGCGCAAATAGTCGGCCACGAGCAGGATCACTTTGTTGCCCACCATATGGCCGTACGTATCGTTGATCTGCTTGAAGAAATTCAGATCGATCAGCAGCACCCGCACCCGTTTGCCTTCGTCGATGAGCTTCTGGCCGAACAATAACGTCTGCTGCAGCGAGGCGAGCCCCGTGAGCGAATCGATCATGCTCAGATGCCGGTATTCGTTGCGCTCCTGCTCCAGCCGGCGCGTATGCCGAGCCAGCACCGTATAGGCAATCGCATTGAGAAAAATGAGAACCAGGTGAACGATCCAATCGTTCGAACCGGTTGGGCCGCCTACCATGTACAGGTTGACCCCGATCGCGAGCGCGGCAGACAGCGCAAGGACGGGGTGTCGGAGCAAAAGCGAACAGAACAGCAGCAGAGGGTAGGCGATCAATAGCGCGGAAGTCAAATCTTCCGGCCGGATGAACGCCACGTAGACGAGCAGGGCGAATCCGGACAAGGCGTAGGCCGCCATCTTCCAATGTTTTCGGAAATAAACGGCCGAAACGAACAGAATGGTCATGACGATCGACGCGGCAAACCTGGGCCATTCCTGGACGGCGTTGGCCGCCGCACCGGCGCCCGTGAACAAGGCAAGGGCGAAAAGCAGCGCTCCCTTGCTCCGGACGACGGCAGAACGCAACGATCGCAATGATCGCAAAAATGGCATGGGATTTATTCCTCCGGTTCAAAGCGGCATCAATTCGATTGGCTTACCATCGAAACCATTACAAGGAAAGCCGCCTCCGGATGTTGCCAGGCGACGGCCATACGACAATTCAGAGCTCGCGTGAGCTTGGACAGTTTCGTTTGACTCCGGATCCAGACTTGTGCGGCGGATGGCGTTTCGCGAACGTCCGGCTCTTCAATCGTGTCGTTTACCGTCTGGATTCATTTTCCATCGTATCAGATTTACTATACCATACAAGCCTGTTTTTTAAAACTATTATTCATGGATTCCCATACATCCGCGAAACAATGTTCTCAAGCCGCGGCCGCCCCATGATGGAGCTCGTTTTTCAGCCTTCAAGCTCCCGGATCAGCCGTTGCAAGTCGAGCCCTTCCAGCGTCGAAAGCCGCTTGGAATGCGGCCCGAACGCAAGACCTTCGGTTACGGCATTCGGAACGACGACGCAATGCAGCCCTGCCGCATGAGCAGCGGCCGCGCCGTTGGCCGAATCTTCGAAGGCGAGCGCTTCCCGGGGCTTAACGCCGAGACATTCGACCGCAAGCAGGTACAGTTCGGGGTCGGGCTTCACCCTGGCGACGTCGTCGCGTGTGCGGATGCAGTCGAAGTAGTCCCGCAAGCCGTACTTGGTCAAATAGCCGACCACCCAGTCGCACGAAGAGCTCGACGCCAGTCCGATGGCGATCTCCAGCCGCCGCGCCTGCTCGAGCACCGAGACGACGCCCGGACGGAGCTGCTCCGATTCCATCCGCTTCGCGAAGTTTTCCCTCACCGTGCGCCGAACCTCGTCCCGGTCGATCTTAAGTCCGGTGAGCTCGGCCAAATGGTTGTACGGGTCGAACACGGACAGCATGTCCGTTCCGATGACGCCCGACCAGACGTCGAGCGCCAGCTCCGTCCCGTATTGCCGGAATACGTCCTGCCATGCCTTGAATTCGTTCGTCTCGGTATCGAGAATGAGTCCGTCAAAATCGAATACGACCGCCTGAATCATCGCTGGCTTCCTCCATCCTGTCTTATTGTCGGTTTCCAGGCCGATGATCGTATTATATCGCAAGCGGCCGCGAATCGGTATTTTTGGCGGCGGCCGGACTAAAACCCCGTCGTTTTGTCCATCCGCATATCTTCCGGCTTGATCGTCATCAGCTCCTGCCGTCCCGGCGAAGATGAGCCGTACTGGGTGAGCAGACGCACCGCCTGGTGGCGGATCGAACGCTCAAGGATGTTGCGCACGTAGCGCGCATTGCTGAAGGCGGACAAGGTGCGGCTCTTCTCGGCCGCGAGCATTTGTCTGAGCCGCATCAGGCTGGCAGGCATGAACGTATACTCCCGTTCCTTCGCCATCAGTTCGGCGATTTGCACAAGCTGGTCGATGGAATAGTCGGGAAATTCGATCGCGATCGGAAACCGCGAAGGCAGCCCCGGATTCGTCCCGAGGAAAAAGTCCATTTCGTCCGAATAACCGGCCAAAATCAGCACAAACTGGTTCTTGTAGTCTTCCATCGCCTTTACCAGCGTGTCGATCGCTTCCTTGCCGAAATCTTTCTCCCCGCCGCGGGCGAGACTGTACGCCTCATCGATGAACAGCACGCCGCCCATCGCCTTCTTGATCAGCTCGCGCGTCTTGAGCGCCGTATGCCCGATGTATTCCCCGACCAGGTCGGCCCGTTCCACCTCGACGAGATGCCCTTTGGGAAGCATCCCCATCGCCTGGAACAGCTTGGCGATAATGCGCGCGACAGTCGTCTTTCCGGTTCCCGGGTTGCCTTTGAACACCATATGATACACCTGCTGGCCGGTGCTGAGTCCGGCCTCGGTCCGGTATTGGCCGATTTGCAGCAAGGCGTATATTTCGTAAACGAGCTCCTTGACGTTGTCCAAACCGACCATTCGGTCCAGTTCCTTCATAATTTCGGCAAACGGCCCCTGATTCGGCACCGTCTTCGCTCCCGCCTGCGGCTCCGAAGCGGCGGAACGCGTCACGGGCTCGGGGGCGCGCAGCACGACGTTGATTTGCCGGGACGGCTTGGCGGCATCGGCCGATACCACTCGACTGCTCATCGGATTCACCTCTTTGTCGTGACTTCAAGAAACAACAGTCCGGCCGCGAACGGCAAACGAATGGCTCCCCCTGCCTATAATGTACATAAAGGATTGGTTGTCCTATGATCGGGTACGGTTGTTTTTGCAAATTTCGCCGCTTCCGGCGCTTCCGGCAACCGGAAAAACGCGGCCGTTATTTTGTTCATTTTTTACTTGGAGTTCGTTTCCCGTTTATGGTAGACTTCACGTAAAAGCCCTATTTTTCATACATCCCGGACCGTCACCCGCGCGCTGTTTAACCGCTTGCCCGATCGCTCGCGGATAAGCCCCGGGCTTCGACGGTTTCACATTCTTGAAGGAGGATGAGCATGAAGGAACGTCTCGTGATGTGGATCGCCCTGATTGTCGTCATCTATACGATCGTTCCTTGGGTGGCAACGCGCCTGCTCGGCATCGGCGTGTTCCGCAAAGGGAAAGCCGACAACCGGATTGCCCTGACATTCGACGACGGCCCTGATCCGTTATATACCCCCCAGCTGCTGGATCTGCTGAAGAAACACGAGGCCAAAGCAACCTTTTTCGTTCTCGGCTCCAAGGCGGAGCTCTACCCCGATCTGATCGCCCGCATGCACCGGGAAGGCCACCAGATCGGCATACACAATTACGAGCATCATTCCAACTGGTTCCTTGCCCCGTGGTCCGTCCGGCGCCGCCATGTCGACCGGTCTGCCGAGGTCGTCGCCACGATTACCGGCGACAGGCCGACCTTTTATCGCCCGCCTTGGGGCATTTTGAGCCTGCTCGACCTATTCTGGCTTCGGCCGTACAAAATCGTCATGTGGTCGGTCATGCCGAAAGACTGGCGCAGCCGGGTCGGCTCGGCCCGTCTGAAAGCGCGGCTGCTTGCCGGCATTCGCGACGGTTCGATCGTGCTGCTGCACGACAGCGGCGATACGTTCGGCGCAGACCGCGACGCCCCGGCCCACATGCTAAAGGCGCTGGATGAAGTGCTAACGGGCATTCGCGAGCGCGGAATCAAGCCGGTTCGGGTCGACGAGCTGCTGGAAGCGTCGGAAATTTACAAGCTCGGCATCTTCAAACGGACGCTCGTCGCCTTGTGGATGGCGTGGGAATGGTGCTTCGTCAAGCTGTTCCGCTTAAAGCCGGTTGACAGCGGCAATCCGCTTTTCAAGCTGCGCGTCCGCGAATACCAGGGCAAGCAGCCGATTTTGCTGCCCGACGGCGAGCGGATCAGCAAAGGCGATCTTGTCGCCGAGCTTCATCTGGACAACTACACGCTGTTCAAGATCGGGCTCGCTTCCCGCAGCACCGTGCAGCTCGCGACCCAGCTCATTCGCCGCACCCGCAACCTGCTGCCGGAAATCGGACGTCTCTTGACGACCGACCCGAGCTTCGAAAATGTGAAAGGATTATACGGCATTACGATGATCCACCGCGGCTCCAAACAGTTGGGTTTCACCGTCATCGATTTGCCCGAAGGCTTGTTTGCCCGCGTGACGCGCACTTATTTGCGTCTGTTGCTTTATATCGTGCATCCCAACGGCAAGGAACGGCTGAAAGAAAAATCCGACCTGCTCGAGCCCAAGATCGTGGCCATTTCGAAAAACGAATTGACGCACCGTTACATCGCCTGAATCGAGCAAGGAGGGACAGCCCACATGCGTAGGCGAATGAAAGCGCTCGTGCTGACGGCCGGCTACGGCAACGGGCATATTCAGGTGGCCCGGTCGCTGGAGCAGGCCTTCCGCCGAAACGGGATCGATCAGGTGTCCGTTCTCGATCTGATGAGAGAGGCGCACCCGGTCATGGATTCGATCGTCAAGTTTTTGTACGAACGAAGCTTGGCGGCGTCCTCCTATGGCTTTCATTATTACGGTTGGAGCTACTATTTGACCCGAGATATTGAAACGGAAAGCGTGCTTGCCCGCTGGATGAACGATTTGGGCGCCGATACGCTGCGCAAAGTCATCGAGCGCGAGCGGCCCGACGCCATCGTCAGCACGTTTCCGTTCGGCTGCACCGCCTCCCGCCTGAGGCGGTACGGCATGCCGATCCCGACGTTTACGGTCGTAACGGACTTCGCGCTGCACAGCCGATGGATTCACAGCGCGCCGGACCGTTTCTACGTCGCCACCGACGATTTGAAGGATGCTCTCGTCGGACAGGGCGTTGCCGACCACCGCGTGGTCGTTAGCGGCATCCCGGTTCGCGACATGTTCCGCCCGGCGTTCGCCGGCGGTGACGCAGACGGGGCGCAGACAGAGTCGTCCGGACGGCATATCCTGTTCATGGCCGGCGCCTACGGCATATGGCGCGAGGTGCGGCAAATCATGCACCGGCTGCTCAGCTTGTCGGGCGTGCGGGTCACCGCCGTTTGCGGCCGCAACGAGAAGCTCGAGCGCCATCTGAAAAACGTGTTCAAGCACGTTCCCGGAGCGGAGATTTACGGCTATGTCGAGCGGGTCGACGAGCTGATGCGGCGGTCTGACGGCATCGTCACCAAGGCGGGCGGCGTTACGCTGTCCGAGGCGATCCAGATGAACGTTCCGATCTTCATCTTCAAGCCGATTCCCGGCCAGGAAAAAGAGAACGCCCGTTTTTTGGCGGACAAAGGAGCGGCTCAAGTGTCCCGCACCGTGGGCGAGTTGGCCGATCAAATCGAGCGGCTGCTGTTCGACGGCGAGACCGCGCGGCGGATGAAGCATCGGCTGCGTGAGCTGCAAACCCGCCACGCTTCCGATACGATCGTTCACGATATTATCCATGTCGTGATGGAGCGCAGTCACTCGGACAATTCCATCGCATAACGATTAGGGCGGATTCGGAAGAGTTGTTTCTCCGATTCCGCCCTGTTTCGTTAATCGGCCGGAACGCTGCCCGTTGCCCGCATCAGCAGCTTGTCCCAAGTCCATTTCGTGTAGGCGAGCGTTTCCCGCAAAATGTGCCGCGGCATCCACATCACCTGCGACTCCGTCAGCGCCGCCTGCGCATCGCGCAGCCCGACGAAGCGGGCAATATCGATCGCCCGCGCTCCATGATAGGTGTGGGTGACGATGACCGCCTGCTTCCACCCTTCCCGGTCCATAATCCGTTTGCTGAACAGCACATTTTCGTACGTACTTTTCGCCTCGGGCTCCAAAACGATCGACTCCGCGGGAACGCCACGCTCCACCAAATACCGCTTCATCCCTTCCGCTTCCGTCAGCTTCGATGAGTTCCCGTCCAGTCCCCCGGACACGATCAGACGATCAACCGCTCCGGTCTGAAACAGTTTGTAGGCCAGATCCAGCCTCTCCCGCAAGCCCGGGCTCGGCCGGTCGTTCCATAGGGCGGCGCCGAGCACGATCGCCACTTCCCCGCGCGCATCCGTTGCTTGGTTGGGCGGAAAATGGATCAGCCATTGCACGTAAGCGATCCATGCCAACACGAGCGCGAAAATAGTGGCTAGAGCGCGCCAAGGGCGGCGGCGTCTCCGCTTGCGAGAGTACGAAAGCGCATTCGAATGCCCGTACATGTCAGTCTCTCTCCTCATCCGTCGATGCTAAAGGTTGCGATCAGGCATCGTACAGCGGTCTTTGGGCCGCGGGAACCGCCCCGCTCAAAAATCGTTTCACCGCTTCGAACAGAACGTCCGCCTCCCGGTCGAGACAGATCAAATGCTTCGACCGCGGCAGCTCGATCACCTGCTTCGGCGCGGGAATCCGGGCCGCTAGCAGCCGAGCGCTGTACGGATGAACGACCGGGTCCCGTCCGCTCTGCGCGATCAGCGTCGGCACCCGAATGCCGCCCCATAACGAATTGGCATACCGGGCCAGCTTCATAAATTGCAGCGTGGCTTTGAGCGGCACGCGCTTGCGCAAGGCAAACCGGCCCCAGTCCCGGTTGTGCAGCGCTTCCGCCACATCGAGCGCGAATCGCCCCGGGCTCAAGTAGATCGCCGCGGCATTGAGCAGCACGAGCCGTCGTACCGGATACCGGTTGGCCACATGAGCCGCCAGAAGACCGCCCATCGAGAAGCCGACCAGATCGAACGCGCCGTACGCATCGGCGATTCGCCGCGCCGCATCGTCCGCCGCCTCGACCCATCGTTCCCAGCGAACGAACCGGATGCGCCGCGGCGACTCGTGCCCGGGAAGCGTCGGAAGCACGCACGACCACCCGGCCGCCTCCAAATGGCCGGCCAGCGGCATCAGCTCGTACGGCCCGCCCGTAAAGCCGTGAAAGCATAAGCACGGTCTGGTCATCGTCCTTCGTCCCTCGCCTTCGAAGTCAATCCTCGTACAGCTCCTGCAAATGCTTGTTCGCCATGAGCAGCAAATCGAACGAACCGGCCCGGAATTCTCCGACGACCTGATCGGCGGTAAGCAGCGCGAGCTCGTAATCGCCCTTGTCCAGTTCGCCACGCTCCAGCGCCTCGTCCAATCGATCCCGGTTCTGCACGAATACCCGGCCGTCCGGGAGCAGCACGATGCCGAGATGCAAATCTTCGTACCAGGGAATGCCGGCGTCGTTCACCCCGTGGCATTTGCAAATGGCCACGTACCATTGGACGATGCGGTCGCGGTCGTCATACATCGAAGTCAGCGTATAGTGCGCGCATTCCGGGAAATGCTGCAGCCACTTGTAGCCGTCGTCGGCGATGCAAATCCGGTCTCCGCCGTATTGCTTGACCAGCGGCTCCCGCACTTTCAAAATTTCCATCAGCGTGACGGCGCCGCTGAAACCGATCGTATGCTTGCGCATGACGGCGAACTGCTTTTGCACAATTCTCCCCCAATCGGTCTGGTCCGCATACTTCCGTATCAACTCGTCCCCCCTCCCTTATCGGTTGTCACAGCCTGCTTACTGCTCCTTGATGACGATCTTGTTGATCTTCACTTCCTTTTTCGGCTTGCTTGGTTCGCCGACCGCATTCGGCCCGACCGGAGTGGCGGCGATTTTCTGCACGACGTCCATCCCCGACGTCACCTGGCCGAATATGGTGTAATAGGGCCGCGCATTCAGACTGGCCCCGCAATCCGCTCCGGTGCAGATGAAGAACTGGCTTCCGCCGCTGTTCGGCCTCCCGGTGTTAGCCATGGCGACGATACCCGGATCGTATTTGCGTTTCGTGTTCAGCTCGTCCTCGATCGTGTAGCCCGGGCCTCCGGCTCCCGTCCCGGTCGGGTCGCCGGTTTGAATCATAAACGTCTGGATGATGCGGTGGAACACGACTCCGTCGTAAAATTTCTGACGGGCCAGGAAGACGAAATTGTTTACCGTCTTCGGAGCCGTGTCGGCGAACAAACCGACGGTAAACGTCCCTTCCGTCGTATCGAAGACGGCTTCATACGTTTTGTCCGTCTGGATCGTCATCGGCGGCGGCGAGCTCCATTGCTTCGGCTCGGCTTGTCCTCCGCAGCCGCTGGCGATGAGCAGCGCAAGCGCCGCCAAAGCCGCGATCCGCCGCGGAGCAGCAACCCGGTTTCCCATCCGTTATTCCCCTTTGCCTTCGTGGATTCGCCCGAATTATACCATTTTTCCGCAAATTGGATCAAATCATCGCGCAAAATGGAACAATCCCCGCTAATTGCGGGGATCGGGGTGAGAGGGCGTTGCCGCGCAATGGGCGAGCGAATGCCCACGTCCCCTGCTATTTGGCCGCCTTCCTGGCCGCCTCCGCCTTGTCGGGGGGCAGCAGCACGATTTTGCCGTCCTCGAGGGTGACGACCATTT
>Ga0310832_100809_pt1 | contig 16852 bp, 12 predicted proteins | sample WT_ome_7_FD_201303 | JGI IMG/M metagenome (GOLD analysis project Ga0310832, IMG submission 201303) | Sorghum-adapted microbial communities enriched on wild type (WT) sorghum from Joint BioEnergy Institute, Emeryville, California, United... ...
GTCGAAGTCGACCGTGGGGTCGACCCTCGATATCTGCAAGCCGGTCAAATCGGCGTTTTCGAAGTATTCCCCTAGCAGCCCGTTTCCCATCTCGCCGTATACGGGCGGGGGATCCACCGTTGCCATGGCACCGCTTACAAGCAAAGCGGCAACGAAAACGGCAATCATCACGATGGGGTGTCTTCGCCTTGCTTTCCTCATCACTTCACTACCTCCTCGTCCAATGTTTAAAATCGACGGCTACGCGCCAGCCGCACCTCCATCATCGAATGCGCCCGGATCGGCGTCAACGAACAGAATTTGCACTCCCCATATATTTTTCGACTTTTCCGGTCAAATCGTGCGTCCCGGCAGGAAACGCGGCATCCAAATCGAATTTTCAGGCGGCAACACATTTATACAGACATGCGGGGGGACCGAATGAGATTGCCATTTTTCGGGGACAGGTCGAAATCGTTGTTTATGAAAGTGCTTTATTCCTACGTCGTCATCATTACGCTGCCGATGATCGTGTTCGGCTGGGCCGCTTACTACTGGCTGACGAACACGATGGAGAAAGAGACGGACAGCACGTACAACGGCGTTCTGGAAGATATACGCAGTGAGATCGACCAAAATTTCCAGGCGCTGGACACCTTTGCCGTGCAGCTGTCCTACATGCCGTGGGCGGTCAAGCTGATGAACATGGAGGGGGACAGCCTCGGCTACGACCGGCTGGACATCGGGCTGCTGCTCAATATTTTGCAGGAGCTGCGCATCTTTCAGGCGACATACCGGTTCGTGGACGAGATGGCGATCGACTTCGTCGGCAAAGATACGATTTTGTCCACCGTCGGCAAGGACAGCCGGGAACGGTTTTTCACCGATTTAATCCGGTACGAGCGGCTGACGGCGGACGACTGGTCCGCGCGTCTGTCCGCTCCGAACAACCGGACGCTGCTTGCTCCGGAGGAGGTGCGCGTTATGAATCAGTCGAAGCGCATGTTCACCTACATCCATGCGCTTCCTCCGGGGGATTCCAACTTCCAGGCTACGCTGCTATTGTTCATCCGGGAGGAGACGATCCGGGAACTGCTCGGCAAGTCCGCCCTGATCAAGCAAAACGCCAGCGTCTACGTGACCGATCGGGACGGGAAGGCGGTCACGGGCTACAACAACAGCCCGGACATTCGCGACGCTTTGGCGGACCGGATCGCAAAGTCCGGCTCCCTTCCGCAGATTAGCCGACTGACGGCGGACGGCCAGGATTATACGGTGTACCGATCGGCCGCGGGGGAGAACGGCTGGACGTATTACGCCGTCGTGCCGGCAGGCGAAATGGCCGCCAAGCTGCGCAACGTCCGGCTTGTGGCGCTCGCTCTCGTCCTGTTTTATTTGGCCGTCGGCATCGCCATCGCCTATATGCTGGCGCGGCGCGATTACCGGCCGGTGGCGCAAATGCTCAGCCTGGTGCGCAGCCGGCTGAAACCGGCAGGGCAAGGCAATGACGAATATGCGATGCTGGAGCACGCGATCTATTCGCTGCTGAGCGACGCGGACCGCAACGAGAGCGAAATTTTGCTGTACAAGCCGCTCGCCCGCAACGCGTTCCTGACCAAGCTTCTCAAGGACGGAACAGGCCATGAGGAGGCGGCGCGGACGATGGAGCTGCTGGACATTTCGTTCCCGCACGAATATTACCGTTGCCTGATCCTGCTTCTGGATGCGGAGATGTGGGTTCCGGACTCGCTAACGGAGCTGCTGAAGGTAGAGCTGAACGACAAGCTCGTCTCGGCTTATTGGGTCGAGCTGGACGCAAGAAGCAAGGCGATCATTCTCAATGCCGACACGATGCAGGCCAGCGAAGAGGCGATCGCCCTGTTGCGCGAATCGCTGCGCAGCGCGTCCGTCGCCTACCGGGCTCTTGGGGTCGGACGGCAGTATCGCAGTCCGGGAGATTTGCATCTGTCGTATGCGGAAGCGCTGCGCGCGCTGGAGTACCGGTTCACGGAGCCGGACGGGGCGACGCTCTACGCGCAGCGGTTTGCCGACACGCGGTACTGGAAAGGGACGATTCCCGAGGAGGAGGAGCTGAAGGCGGCCATCCGCAACGGCAATTCGGCCGGCGCTGCCGAGAGGGCGGAGCGCATCGTGCGGACGGAGCTGGCGAACGGGATGTTGCCCCTCGACGGTCTCCGGTTTATGTGTTACCGCGTGGCGACGGTCGCCCTTGTCGTGCTGGAGGAGCTCAACATCGCGAAGCTGCCGTCCGTCGACTTGAACGAGCTGCTGCAGCTGGACGAGCCGGACGCGATGCTGCAGGCGATCCGCAAGGTGTACGAGGAGTCGGTCCGTCTCATCGCCGAAGAGCGGGAGGGGCGCAACGATCATTTGATTCGCGAAATCCAGGCGTACCTCGAGCAGCATTATACCGATCAAAATTTGTCGTTAACCTCAGTCGCGGACGCGTTCGGCATCTCGTCCTCCTACTTGAGCCGTTACTTCAAAAGCCAGACCGGCACCAACTTCGTCGATTACGTCAACCGCAGGCGGATCGAGGCTTCGAAGCGATGGCTGACCGGCGAGGCGACTGTTATGCAGGTCGCTCAAAAAGTAGGCTTCGACAACGATATTACGTTCCGGCGGCTGTTCAAAAAATATATGGGCATTACGCCGAGCCAGTTCAAGAGCGCTTTGGCCGGCGACGGAGCGAAAGATTAAATTTTGTATGGCCGGGGGCAAAGATCGATCGTAGCTTGCGGCCGGCGCGAGCGGATATACTGAGGGCGAACCGGTGCTCGAGACTGGTGGTGGCTTGACCGGGCGTCGCATCCGGAGCGTACGTCCGGCGATCAAACAAATGACGGAATGCGTTTACACAATCGAAAACGAAAAGAGGGTTCCCATGAAACGAACGAGAACGGCAGCCATCGGCTTGCTCGTCGCTTGCTCCGTCGTCGCTGCGGGCTGCACGAATGGCTCCGACAAGCCCGATTCTCCTTCCACGGCTGCGCCTGAAACGGGCGCTAACAACACGCCCCCGGCGCCTTCGTCCGGACCGTCCAACCCGATGCCGATCGTAAGCGACGGCTCGGTGACGCTGACCGTGGCGATGCCGGACAATCCGTACGCGGCGGCGAGCCTGACCCAAAATTTGCCTGTCTGGCAGGAGATCGAGAAAACGACCGGCGTGAAAATCAAATGGGAAGTCGTGCCGAACAGCCAGTACACGACGGCGATCCAAACCCGGCTCGCCTCCCGGACGAACTTGCCGGACATCATTTTCACCCGCTTCGACATGAGCAAATACGCGGAAGACGGCCTGCTTCTCCAACTGGACGATCTGCTGCAAAAATACGGAGAGAACGCGGCGAAAGTGTTCAAGGAGAAGCCGCTATTGCCCGCGCTGGTCAAGACGCCGGACGGCAAGACGTTCCGCCTGGCGGGCGCCCGGGACGAAGAAGTGGCTGCGGGACCGTATGGTTGGCTTTTGCGCAAAGACTGGCTCGATAAGCTGAACCTGAAAGAGCCGGAAACCGTCGACGATTGGTATAACGTGTTGAAAGCGTTTAAGGAAAAAGATCCGAACGGCAACGGCAAAGCCGACGAAATTCCGATGACGAACTACGACGGGGTAGCCCAGCTTTACTATTGGGGCAACGCCTGGGGACTGCATTTGCGGACGAGCGACGGCTTCTATCCCGACAGCAACGGCAAAATTCAATACGAGTGGCTGGACCCGCGGGCGAAGGAAATGGTGGCGTTCCTGAACAAGCTGGTAAAGGAAGGCTTGCTCGACATGGAATTCGCCGTAAACAACAAGGACCAGGTCACCTCGAAAATTATCCGCGGCCTGTCCGGCGCCGTTCTGGGCTGGCAGGAGTCGAATCCGCTGTGGAACAACAAGCTGAAGGAAGCGGGAGAGGCGAATCCGCAGTGGGTCATGACGAAGCCGCCTGGCGGGCCGAACGGATACAAAGGGCATATCGAGACGACGTGGATGGCCAACGGCAACGCCGCAATTACCAAAGATTCCAAACATCCTGACGTCGCGCTGCGCTGGCTCGATTACGTCATCTACAGCATGGAAAATTCCAAGCGTCTCACCCTCGGCGTGGAAGGGTTGACGTACACGATGAAGGACGGCAAGCCCGAGTTTACCGACTTCGTCCTGAAAAATCCGGACGGCCTCGGCCCGGTCGAAGCCATTCGCTCGGTCGGCGCCTGGCAGCTGAACAGCATGGTCATGAAGAAGGAATACGTGTCGATGCTGAAGCTGACCGATGAGACGCTGGCCGAACGGGCGAAGCTCGTCGAGCCCTACATTGTGCCTGTCGTGGAATTTGCCGCTCCGACGGAAGAGGAGTCGAACCGGCTGAACCGCAAGCTGACGGACATTATGACGTACAAGGACGAGATGGTCGCCAAGTTCATCCTCGGCCAGGAGCCGCTCGAAAACTGGGACAAATTTACGCAACGGATCCGGGATATCGGCATCGACGACGTCCTGGCGGTGCGTCAAGCCCAATACGACCGGTTGCAGGCCGCCAAAGGCAATTAAGGAGTTCAAACAGATAAACGACGGGCGCGGCACGCGCGAAAACGGCCAGCGGCAACGTTGCGGCGGCCGACGCCGGCCGCGCCCGGCCGTGCCAAGGAGAGAAGCGCATCATGAGCAGCGTCACCCGGGTCCGGTCTTCGGCCGAGCGGTCCGGACCGCTTAGACGTCTGATGAACGGTAGCCAATTTCGAAAATCGGTGCTCAGAGACAAATATTTGCTGCTGATGACGATTCCGGCCGTACTGTACTTTCTCATCTTTCACTACGCGCCCATGTACGGGCTGTTGATGGCGTTCAAAGATTTTTCGCCGTCGAAAGGCATTTGGAACAGCCCGTGGGTCGGATTGCAATGGTTCGAGGAGTTTTTCAGCTCGATCCATGCGTTCCGGCTGATCAAGAACGTTCTTTTGCTCAACCTGTACCTGTTGCTGTGGGGCTTCCCGATCCCGATCATTTTCGCGCTCTTGCTCAACGAGGTGAGGCGCCGGGCGTTCCGCCGCTTCGTCCAGTCGGTCAGCTATATGCCGCATTTCATCTCTGTTGTCGTCATCGTAGGGATGACGGTGACGTTTTTGTCGCCCAACGACGGCATCGTCAATGCGGTGCTTACGAAGCTGGGGTTTGAGAAAATCAATTTTTTAAGCGATCCGAGCTGGTTCCGGACGATCTACATCGGCACCGAAATATGGGCCGGATTCGGCTATAACTCCATCCTGTATTTGGCGGCGATCGCGGCGATCGATCCCCAGCTTTACGAAGCGGCCAAAATTGACGGAGCGAACCGGTGGAAGCAAATGATTCATGTGACGCTGCCCGGCATCGCCGCCACCACCGTCATTTTGCTGATTTTGCAACTGGGCCGGATGATGAGTCTCGGCTTCGAGAAAATCATTTTGCTTTACAATCCGTCCACGTACGAAGTGTCGGACGTCATCTCGACCTACGTGTACCGGATCGGGATTTTGGGCGGGGAGTTCAGCTTCGCCGCCGCCATCGACTTGATGAACTCGGTCATCAACTTCGTCCTGATCATCGTATTCAATTGGTTGGCGAGAAAATGGACGTCGTTCTCGTTATGGTAAAGGGGGACGCATCATGGCAGTTGGCAGCAGTTCCGCAGGCAAATGGGCCGACGCCGCAATCACGTGCATCATGCTTGCGGTGATCGTCGTTTGTCTGTACCCGCTCCTGTACGTCTTCAGCATGTCAATTAGCGATCCGCTGGCGGCGGCGAGACAGGAAGTGTGGCTGTGGCCGAAAGGGTTCTCGCTGCAATCGTACAAGCTCGTCATCGACAATCCGGACATTTGGACGGCTTATGCGAACACGATCTTTTATACCGTAGTCGGCACCGCACTTAACGTCGTAGTGACGTTGCTGATCGCTTATCCGCTCTCTCGCCGATACTTCGTGCTGCGGATGCCTTTGACGCTGATGATCGTCTTCACGATGCTGTTCAAGGGAGGGCTCATTCCGACGTTCACCCTGGTCAACCGGCTGGGGCTGTACGATACGAGATTGGTCCTCATTCTGCTCGGCGCCGTCGGGGTCTGGTATGTCCTCATCGCCCGGACGTTCTTCGAATCGATCCCGGAGACGGTGATCGAATCGGCGAAGCTCGACGGTGCCAACGACTTGGTGATCCTGTGGCGGATCGTGGCGCCCTTGTCGATGCCGATTATCGCGGTGTTGATTTTGTTTTATGCGGTCGAGCACTGGAACAGCTACTTCAGCGCGCTCATTTATCTCCCCAGCAAGGAGCTTCAGCCGCTGCAGCTGTATCTCGTCAAGGTGCTCGTGGACAATACGCAAAGCGTGGCCGACTCCATCGTGGCGAGCGAGGAGAAGAGCCTGGCCATCATGCAGGTGAAATATTCAATCATCATTGTCTCCACCTTGCCGATTTTGTTGGTTTACCCGTTTTTGCAGAAGTATTTTGTCAAAGGAGTTATGATCGGAGCGATCAAAGGATGAAAGTAAGCGGATGACCGCGTCAGCGCTATATTTGCGCGGATGGTCATCCGTTTTTTCATTTACTCTCCTATTTCTACTCGATCACCGGCTACGAATACGACTATACGTACGACGAGGCCGGCAACCGGGCGTCCATGACCGACGAGAGCGGGGTCAGCACGTACGAGTATGACAAGAACAACCGGCTGCTGCGGATCGTGAAGGATGGGGCGGAGCGGATCGCCTACACCTACGACGAGCTCGGCAACATCGCCTCCGTCAAGGACGCGAAGGGCTTTACCACATCGTACACCTACGACAAATCGAGCCGGATGGAGACCGTCACGTTCCAGGGCAAGATTACGACATACCGGTATGACGATAATGGCAACCGAACCGCGATCGTCTACGGCGGTGGGGTGACGGAGGAGTATACGTTCGACCGGAACGACCGGTTGGTCGAGCTGATCAACAAGCGGCCGGACGGCAGTGTTCTCTCGTCGTACCGCTATACGTATGACGCGGCTGGCCAACTGACGAGCAAGACCGACGACTTCGGCACGACCGATTACACTTACGATGAAGTGGGCCGTATTCTCCGTGTGGATGCCCCAGGCCGAACGACGGCGTATGCCTATGACCGGGCGGGCAACCGGCAGTCGCTGATGGAGACGTACACCTCGGCTCAGCCGAGCGGATACGTTGATCCGGGGACGAAGCAGGAGGTGACGTACCGGGTCAAGAAGAGCGAGTACGTCTACTCGCCGACCAACCAGCTCCTGAAGCTCGTCGAGACGATGTTCGACGACACGGGCGCGCAAGTGCTGGAGAAGACGGTCGCTTACCTGTACGACGACAACGGCAACGAGCTTCGCCAGCAAGCGAGCTACCTGCGCCCGCACCAGCGAAGCATGCGGCAAGTAGCCGGCGGCAGCCTGTACGGGGACGAGCAGACGGATGCGGAGCTGAACGTCCTGATCGAGAAAATGAGCAGCACGTTCGACGGGTTCAACCGCTTGAAGAAGACGGAGCGTCTCAAGGCGGGCGAGCGGGTTACGGTCGAGTATGTCTACGACGGGGACGATCTGCGCACCCGCAAAACCGTCCGCAGCTCCGCGGCAGGGTATGAGGCGCAAGTGACGAACTATTACTATGATCGGCAGCATGTCATCCTGGAGACGAACGGCGCCGACCAGGCAAGCGTGCGCTACGCTCGCGGCCTCAACTACATCGCCCGCATCGACGCAGCGGCGGGGCGGCTGTCGTACTTCCTGTACAACGGCCACGGTGACGTGGTCCAGACCGTGAGCGAGACCGGGGACGTGGAGAACCAGTACGACTACGACGTGTTCGGCAACCCGACGCTGACTATGGAGACGGAGTACACAACCGCGATTCGCTATGCCGGAGAATTTTACGACGCCGAAGTCGGCCTGTACTACCTGCGTGCGCGGTACTACAACCCGTACACGGGACGGTTTATCTCGGAGGACAGCTACTGGGGCGAAGACACGAACCCGTTGAGCCTGAATCTGTATACGTACGCGCACAACAATCCGATTTTGTACGTCGATCCGACGGGCCACAGCGCGAAGAAGTACGATACATCCTACGAGGCGTATCAGTCATCCGGGGCAAGAGGTTATATCTCGTATGAGGAATTCGTTCGTAACGTAGAAGAAAATAGAAAGGACCGTCAGGAGACCGGCGGGTTTAGGGAAATCCGTAAAGCTGAACCGAGCAGCAACAAAAATTCGAATAGTAGTTCTACTGGCAGGTTCATCGAGATCGGCATAGCACCTTCAAACAACGATTACTCGCCTGAGAGCAGCAGCAGCAGCTTCAATCAAACCGTGGACATCGAATTGGTCATTTTTAGCTTCTTGGAAATACCAATACCATACCATTTAGCGTATCCATATATTACCAGATGGACTGATTATAACAATAGGATGGATGATATCTCGGAGGAGAACGAGGCCGAGCTGCTTGCACTCATAAAGCAAAAGCTAGCCGAGAGAGAGCAAAAAGAAATTGAGAGAGATAGAAAAATTACGAAGCTTATTGAGTATTATGATAATGAGATGCGATGGCATTCAGAACTAAAGGCTGAAGTCGATGCGTATTTAGAACATAATAAAAAACTAAAGGCGCAGCTTGGAGAAGTTGGAGAAGACATTGACAAGCTGAAAACTCAATCAGATAAGATTGTGGAGCATCTTCGTTCTCTGCTAGAACAATATAAAATACCTTCGGAACAAGCTGAGGAAATTGTTAAGTATTATAAGAATTCAAACAATGTAGAACTGACTGAATCGGAAAGTTATCAACCAAATTTAGTGACAGAAGTAATAATTGGCTTCGCTTTGGAACTTTGGAGATCAGGGAAAGACACTTATGATTTTGCCGTCTTTGCTATTGAAGACCCTATTGGTGCGGGAAAAGCCGTGGTGGATAACGCTATGGATACCGCACAACAGATTTGGGAAATGGTCACAGACCCTCAAGCGACGTATGAGGATGTAAAACAAGCGGTCGAAGATTTTTCCCAATTGTCCAAACAAGAACAAGCAAGAGCTTTTGGAGCGTTTTTAACAAACTTCTCGCCCACCACACGATCTAAACTGTTCCTACCGGATGGGAGAGGCTCCCGCGGCCATGATGGTGTTGAGGGGTCGTGAAAAGCTCTTGTTAAAGATACTGGTAGCATTTCCGAAAATACTGCTAACTTACGGGCTTGGGCAGAAAAGAATGGTTGGGTGAGACAAGATACTGCTGGAGGTGTCGAGCAATGGGGAGTAAAGAATGCTGATGGAACATTTAGTTGGAGGTTGAAGTTGAAACCCGAACCTAGTACAAGGGAAGGACTCGGTGCTGGGAGTAATCAACCTCGTTTTGATGCTAGACTTGATGATAAGGGAACATATATTAATCCATTTACAGGAGAAACGGGCGGTAGAAGTGTTGGAACTCATATTCCACTAGGGAAGTGAAGTATATGAAAAAGGAAAGATTAATAGAAATATTAACAGACCCAACAGCATCAGATGCAGAAAAAGATGATGCTGTCATTGAATTAGGACAGAATTTTCAAGATGAGGAGACTGTGGATATACTAATTAAAGTTGCTAATGATAGTGACTGTGATGAGATGATTAAGGCAAGTTGTGGAGAGTCTATAGGTCAAATTTGGCTTTCTACCCAGCAGATAAGTTATGATAAGTTATCTTATTTAAATGGTATTGCATTGTCAGAGGTGCTTTCCTTAATCAAGACCCAACGTCCTGATTGGTATGAAACTTATTTGAAGATGTTTCCTAAATCATAAAAGCACGATTATTAGCCCTGATTATCTTCAGGGCATTCTTTTTTTGATAAGGGCTACCCAGTACCGAAGAGACTGTAAAATAGTTTGTGTAAACTCCTAAACCGACTAAAATAGAAATAGAAGAAAGGTTGGGAGCACACATGGGATTAATGTCGAAAGAACAGCTGCGCCAGTTCATTAAGGAGAACAATCTGGTGACCGCGCAGGATGCCCAAAACGCATTGAAGGAGCTATTTGCAGAGACGTTGCAGGAAATGCTGCAAGCCGAGATGGACACGCATCTGGGTTACGACAAGCATGACGTAAAGAACAAGAAGACGTCAAATAGCCGCAACGGGAAAAGCAAGAAGACGATCGTCAGCGAGTACGGGGAGCAGGAGATCGTGGTCCCGCGTGACCGTCTGGGCGAATTCGAACCGCTGGTCGTGAAGAAGCACCAGTCCAACGTTACAGGTATCGAGGATCAAATCGTGGCTCTGTACGCCAAGGGCGTCAGCACGCGCGAGATTCAGGATCACCTCATGAACGTGTACGGCATCGACGTCTCTCCGACGCTCATTTCCAATGTGACCAACAAGATTGTTCCGCTGATCAAAGAATGGCAGAATCGGCCGCTGCAGAGCGTTTACGCCGTTGTGTTCCTTGACGCGATTCACTTCAAAGTGAAGCAAGACGGAGCCATAGTGAACAAGGCAGCTTACATGGTGATTGGCATAGACTTGGACGGCAACAAGGATGTGCTCGGCATGTGGATTGGCGAGAACGAGTCTGCAAAGTTTTGGCTGAGTGTGCTCAACGAGCTGAAGAACCGCGGCGTTCAAGACATTCTTATCGCATGTGTGGATAACCTGACCGGCTTTACACAAGCCATTTCCGCCTGCTATCCGCATACCGAAATCCAAAAGTGCATCATCCATCAAATTCGCAATTCCACGCGCTACGTGTCAAGGACTTGAAACGAGTAACAGCTGATCTGAAGCCCATCTACAAGGCTGCGACAGAAGAAGCAGCTCTCGTGGAGCTTGATCGTTTTGAGGAAACCTGGGGAGCTAAATATCCGCTCATATTAAGATCTTGGCGTAATAATTGGAGCGAGCTCGCCACCTTCTTCAAATATCCGCCTGAGATTCGCAAGCTCATCTACACGACCAATATCATTGAAAGTTATCATCGGCAGCTTCGTAAAGTCACGAAGGGCAAGAGCATTTTCCCTTCTGATGAAGCCTTGCTGAAGATGCTCTACCTGTCGACTATGGATGTTGTCCGAAAGTGGACCGGCCGTGTCCAGAACTGGGGACAGATTCTCCTCCAGCTTTCTGTATTCTTCCCCGACAGAGTCGGGCAACACCTACGCTAAGAGGCCAACTCTCCATTCGGGGAGTTCCTATACATCGAGTTTACACAAAACTCTTGACAGACCCAAACATCCTTTTACGAACTACCTCCCTTTTTCCGAAGAAGCCAACGGTATGGCAATATTGAAACAAGTCGACCGCAACAACTTCTATGTGCTTCCGGATGGAAAAATCGTTGAGGCGATGCCGGATGCTGGCCAATAGCTTATCAGTCAGGCGGGGGTACGCATTCGTTGTGTGCCCCCCGCCGTCTAATCCTACGGACTGCCTCTTGTTCATACTATTTCGCAAACTGCACGCCTTGCGCGGCCAGACGCTCGTGCAGCTTGTCGATCGGGATGTCCGCTAAGGACGAGCCCGTTTCGATGGCGAGCGCCGCGGCGTTGCCGGCCGCCTGGCCGAGGGCGTAGCAGGTTGCCTGCACGCGCATCGACGACATGGCGACGTGCGTGGCCGAGATGCACCGGCCGGCGACGATCAGCCCTTCGACGTCGACCGGGATCAGGCAGCGGTACGGAATGTCGTAGCCGCTCAGCTTGCGCTCGTCCGTGCTTGCGCCGCCGGTCGGGTTATGGATGTCGATCTCGTAGTTCGTCTGCGCCACGACGTCGTCGAAGCGGCGGCCGGATAGCAGGTCTTCCTCCGTCAACGTATACCGGCCGACGATCTGGTTCGTCTCGCGCACGCCGACCTGGCCGGCGACGTGGGAGAGGATATAGGTTTCGAAGCCGTTGCGCTGCAAATAGTTGGCGACGGAGAACACTTGCCGCAGCGCTTCCTTCTCCGCGTAGTTGATGTCTTTGATTTTCGCCCCGTTGCCCCGGACGCGTGTCATGTTGACGAGCAGCGTGCCGTCCTCGTTGCGCTCCCAGTACAAATGGCGGCCTTGCGGAAGGTCCGACACCGTTTCATAGCGATAGCAGTCATCCGGCAAATATTGCCGCGCCGGCTTCCCCGTATTTTGCATCATGAACATGAGCGTCATCGGCTGGGTCAGGCCGTCTTCGTCCCGGCCCGATCGCAGCGGCACACCGGCGTCGCCGGCTACTCTCGCATCCCCGGTACAGTCGATGAAGATGCTGCCCTCGAACGCCTGCAGCCCTTCCCGCGTATTGGCGATGACGCCGGTAACCCGGTTGCCGTCCTTGACCGCCGCGACGAAGCTGGTGTGGTAGTAGACTTCAACTCCTTCCTTCTCCAGCTTCTGATTCAAATAATGGCGCAGCTCGAACGGCGAATATTGCGGCCAGATCGACTGGTGGTGCGAATCCGGCAGCGCGGCGGGAAGAAACTCCGAGATGATTTCCCGGTAAATGCCGGTGACGTTGCCGACGCCCATGAAGACGCTGACGTTGCCGAGCGTGCCCATGCCGCCCAGTTGGCCGGTCTGCTCCAGCAAAATCGTCTTCTTGCCGCATCGTGCGGCGCTGATCGCCGCCGCGGTGCCGGCCGGCCCTCCCCCGATGACTACGACGTCCGCCGTATCGTAAACCGGTACGGTGCGATTCAGGCTGACTTCCCGACTCGACATGCGCGAACCTCTCCTTTTCGCCATTTGATGTTGCTTCGGAAATAGCTCCTAGCCTCATCGTATTCAAAATGGAAGTTACAAAATAGCTTCATTTTTGTTACATTTAAAAAAGAAACGTCCTTCGTCCGCGAATGGGGCGAAAGCGACGGAATTATGACGGAGCGCGACGGAACGGAGCAGGGAACGTACGGCGCAAGCAACAAGAACGGGGGGCGGATTCGTTGCCGAGAAAAAAGCCGGTTACGCTGCGAACGATCGCCGACGAGCTGAATTTGACGGTCCATACCGTATCCAAGGCGCTGCGCGGGCTCCCGGGCATGTCGGAGGCGACGCGCAAGGCGGTTGTCGAACGCGCGCGGGAGCTCGGCTACTTGACCAAGGAGCAGGAAGCTGGCATGACGGCGGAGCGGATCCCGCGCATCCATGCCAAGCCGCGCCGTTTCGCGATGCTGCTGGGCGGCGATGTGCCGTTTTTGCGCCAGCAGCTTGAAGGCTTGCAAGTTCGGCTGCACGAGCTCGGGCATACGCTCGTGCCGCTGTTTGTTCCAAGGCCGCTGTTCGAGGGCGGACCGCTGGATGAATGGCTGGAACGCAGCGGCATGGATTATATGGACGGGTTGTTTCTGACGACGGGCTTGTCCGAGCGGCTGGAGACGGCGCTGTTGCAATTGCCGCAGCCGAAAGTGCTGATCAATTATCCGCCCGATCTGGCCGAGGTGGACAGCGTCATTTGGGATGTGGAATATGCGGTGCATCGGTCCGTGAAGGCGTTGCGCGATCAAGGCCACAGCCGCATTTTGTACGTCGGGAACATCGAGCAGCAGCGCGGGTTTCGGCTGAGATGGCTGGCGTTTGCATCGGCGATGCGGCAGGCTGGGCAGGAGCCTCCCGATCCCGACGAGCATGTGACCGTGGCGACGGAAGACCGCGCACGCTGGATGGAGAAGCTGCGCTCGCGGCTCGACTCGGGCCGGTACACCGCCGTGCTCAGCACCATTCCCGGCCAGTCCGAATGGGTATACGCCGCGGCCGCCTCGCTCGGGCTAAACGTTCCGGACGACCTGTCCGTCGTCGGCATGGAGCACGAGGAGCTTCCGCAACTCTCCGAGCTGTCCCGCCCGGTTTTGCTCACCCGGGAGGCGGGGGAGCGCGCTGCGGAGCTGATGCTGCGCCGGATCGCGAATCCGCTTCTGCCCTTCGAGCACGTGCGGCTCAAAGGCCCGTTCCTGCAGGGAGGGTCGATCCGCAGGCTGCGCCGATGACGGGTGACCGCAGCCCCACCGCGCGTGACGATTCATGCTTCGGCCTTCGCCGTCATGATGGTGCTAAAGCGATGCCGCTTCATGCCGAAGGGAACGTCCGTGTTCGATCCGTCCCCGCTCATAAGCAACCGCCGCCCGAGCTTTGGTGAGGCTCGAGCGGCGGCCATTTTACGCAGAACGATTTGTCATGGAGAGGCTCTTACAAAAATTTGCGTTGGTGCTTCTTCCCGTCGTACGAGAACAATACCGCCTTGTCTTCGATTACGGTTTCCAGGTGGACCGGGCGTCCCCACAGCTTTTGCACGTAGGGCAGCGTCTTCTCCAAATATTTCACGTCAAGCTCGATGCCTTCGTACGCATGCTTCAGGTACAGCTCGCCGCTGTTGGCATGGTTGCCGTCCGTCACGTGCAGGACGGGGAAACCGCCGTTGATGCGGGAGTAAACGAGCTGGTCGCGCACCGATTCCCATGCTTTGTCGGTAATTTTCCACTCCGATCCTTTCTTCTCGAACACGTACAAGTCGAGCTCCTCGACGAGCTCCTTGGTCAAGTAGTTGCGGATGAACGACGTGTCGGAGTCGAACTCGCGCACCTCGAAAATTTTTTCTCGGCCCCGGCCGGGCTCGCGTCCGAAGCGATCCCGTTCCTCCTGAGTCGGATTGTCCCAACGCTTCTCGATGTCCTCGAATATTTTCAGCCCGAGATAATAAGGGTTCAGGCTGTGCCGGGACGGCTGCACGACGCTCGCGTTCAGCTTGGCGTACTCGATCGTCTCCTCGCTGGTCAGATCGAGCTCGCGGACGATGCGCTGGTGCCAATAAGACGCCCAGCCTTCGTTCATAATTTTCGTTTCCAGCTGCGGCCAGAAGTAAAGCATTTCGTCCCGCAGCATCGTCATGATATCGCGCTGCCAGTCCTCCAGAATCGGGGAATGCTCCTCCAGGAAATAGACCAAATCTTTCTCCGGCCGCGCCGGAAACGGTTTCGCCGGTTCGTCCTGCTCTTCTTCCTTCGACTTGTCGCCGTCCAGCTCCCACAAGTCCTCGTAACCGGTTTTCCTCGGCTTGGCTTTCGCCGGCTGCCTGCGCTTCGCCTCGGCATCTCGACGCTCGTTGTCTCCGTAGTACGGCTTCACCAGACTCGGATCGATATGCTCCTGAATGGCCAGCACCGCGTCGAGGAACGTCTCGACTTCCTCCGTGCCGTGGATCAGCTCGTAATTGCGAATCCGTTCGGCGGTTGCCGACATGCTCTCGACCATATTGCGGTTCGTCCGCGAAAAACGCGCGTTGTTCTTGAAAAAGTCGCAGTGCGCCAGCACATGCGCGACGATCAGCTTGTTTTGAATGAGGGAATTGCCGTCAAGCAGAAAGGCGTAGCACGGGTTCGAGTTGATGACGAGCTCGTAAATTTTGCTCAGCCCGAAGTCGTACTGCATCTTCATCCGGTGAAACGTCTTCCCGAAGCTCCAGTGCGAGAAGCGGGTCGGCATCCCGTACGCGCCGAACGTGTAGATGATGTCGGCCGGACAAATCTCGTAGCGCATCGGGTAAAAATCGAGCCCGAACCCTTGCGCAATTTCGGTAATTTCGTCGATCGCCCGCTCCAACTGTTTGATTTCGTCCGCGTACACGCCTTACGCCCCCCCTGCATTCGGTTTCGCGAAGAACGTCTTGAGCGCCTTGTACACTTCTCCCTTTTCGCGGATGACGCAGTGCAGGAAGCGGGGGTACGAAATGTTGCGGTACGCCGACATGAGCGTGCTGCTGCGGTTGTACTGGTTCACTTCGCCGTAACCGAACATGTTGCTTCGCTCCAGCAGCTGGCCGATCAGCTTGACGCACCGCTCGTTGTCCGACGTCAAATTGTCTCCGTCGGAGAAATGGAACGGATAAATGTTGTAATGCGACGAAGGGTAGCGGGCGTCGATAATGTCGAGCGCTTTCTGGTAGGCGGACGAGCAAATCGTGCCGCCGCTTTCCCCCTTGGTGAAAAACTCCTCCTCGCTGACTTCCCGCGCCTCGGTATGATGCGCGATGAAGACGATTTCGACTTTCTCGTACTTTGTCCGCAAAAACCGGGTCATCCAGAAAAAGAAGCTGCGAGCGATATATTTCTCGAAGCTTCCCATCGAGCCCGACGTATCCATCATGGCCAGGATGAGCGCGTTGGAATGAGGGATGACGATTTCATCCCACGTCTTGAACCGCAAGTCGTCCGGGGAGATCCGGTAGATGCCCGGCTGGCCGGCGCCCGCGTTGCGGCGCAAGTTTTCGAGTATCGTGCGCTTTTTATCGATGTTGGACATGATCCCTTTTTTGCGGATGTCGTTGAACCGTATATCTTCGGTTTGCAAATTGTCTTTCTGTTTCTGCTCCATGAACGGAAGCTCCAGTTCCTCGAACAGCATCGACTCGAGCTCCTCCATGCTCACTTCGGCTTCAAAATAATCTTCGCCGGGCTGATCGCCCGCCCCCTCGCCTTTGCCCGGGTTTGCCGCGGACGGGTCGACGCCGAGCACGTCGCCGACCTGGCTATCTCCGTCTCCCTGGCCGACATGCTTGCTTTTATTGTAGTTGAAGCGGAACCGGTATTCGTCCAGGCTGCGGATCGGCACTTTGATGATCTGCTTGTTTTGCGACGTAATGATGCTCTCTTCCGTGACGAGGTCCGGCAAATTTTGCTTGATCGCTTCCCGCACTTTTTGCTGATGGCGGGTTTGGTCCTGGTAACCTTTGCGGTGGAGCGACCAGTCCTCCCGGGAGACGATGAACAGCGGCTTCGTCATGATGCGGCACCTCCTGTCGGTTGTCTCGCCCTCGCGCACCTAGCGCCATGGAGCGGTCAACGGTTGCGGGATTTTTGGGAAAAAAGATAGCTTGT
>Ga0310832_100813_pt1 | contig 16783 bp, 18 predicted proteins | sample WT_ome_7_FD_201303 | JGI IMG/M metagenome (GOLD analysis project Ga0310832, IMG submission 201303) | Sorghum-adapted microbial communities enriched on wild type (WT) sorghum from Joint BioEnergy Institute, Emeryville, California, United... ...
GCTGGAACAACTATATGTGGCCGCTCGTCGTCCTGCAGTCGGACGCCAAGAAGACAATTCCGCTGCTCATCTCGAATCTCGGCTCCAGCTATTCGCCGGATTACGGCATGATCATGACCGCCATCGTGATCGCCACCCTGCCGACGGCGCTGGTCTTCTTCCTGATGCAGAAGCATTTCGTGGCGGGGATGCTCGGATCGGTGAAGTAATGGCCGTTGCCAGTCTGATCCGGCTATGATATGCCTAAACCAGCAAAGGAGGATGCCGCAAACATCTTCCCCGTGTACCTGGCCGCGAGGGCGCTCCCCCTCCGGTAATGTGATGGAGAAGGAACCCGACGGGCGTCAACCATGCGGGTTCCTTCCAGGCGATTCAACGGACGAATATCATAAGTATTCGGCGATGAACGTCAGAAGTGCGATCAGGAATGTTCCAGCCGCGAACAGCAGCAGGAGATCATTTCTGCTTCGCATCGTTCCTCACCCCCTTGGGAGAGAGAAACGCCCACACGGTTTCAGGTACAGATTCATTCATTGTACCACGAGAACCCTTTATTGGGTTCTTTTTCTTTTTCAGGGACAGATTGGCGAGGTTTTGCCTGTTTCACTATTTCACTCGCACCGCGATTACGATGAAGTTGAGCAGCCGGTCCAGCCCCTTGCTCAGGAATGCCCGGTCTTGCCGCCCGTACTCGTGCCCGCTGTCGAACCAATCTTGCCACGGCTGCTCGAACTGCCGGGTTTCGTATACCTCGACTTCGACCCGATCTTCGCAGCCTGCCGCAACGTGCTTGCGCCACCAGTCGCCGTCATGGAAGTTCGCGGCTTCTTCGCCGACCCACTCCGCGAACAGCCCGGGCACATCGTTCTCGAACTCCCGCTTCAGTCCGGGCACCAGAATGAGCGCCTGGCCGCCACGCCGGATGAGCGGAAGCAGCTTCTCCGCGAAGAACCGCTCCTCGCACCCATAGTAATGGTAGGAATCCACACTGACGACAACGTCGAAGTAGTCGTCGGGGAACGGCAGATGGCGGGCGTCGGTGTGCAGCGGGATGATTTTGTCCTCCAGCCCCCATGCCCGGATTCGCTTCCAGTTCTCCGTCGCGGGAATCCACAGATCGGCCGCGAAAATCCGCTCCGCCCCCGTCTCCCGGGCCAGAAAAAGCGAAGTCAGCCCCGTCCCGCACCCGAGGTCCAACACACGGCCGCCCTCGATCGGATGGTTCTCCAGCATTTCATCCAGCAAGCGAACGGCGTTAGGCCCCATCAACAGTTCTTTGGTGAAGAGCGGTTTGTAGCGGTCGGCTCTCATGGTTGGTTGCCGCCTTTCCGTCGTTTCAGTCTCCGGACAGCTTCGGCGACCGCCCAGCCGTGATGTTCAATAAGTTGCTGTTTCGCTTGCTCCGTATCCAGCCATTCGATGCCGTGGTCGTCTTCGGCAGGTTCCAGCGCTTTATGAGCCAATTCGGCCATGTAGAAATAGCCGTCGCTCATCCACGCCCCGGCTTCCGGCGAATGGAAGTACCTCGATGCGTTGCCGATGCAGTCACCCACGATAATCTTGTATCCCGTCTCCTCCAGGAACTCCCGCTCGAGACATTCCGCGTGGCTTTCGCCGTTTTCAATTCCGCCGCCGGGCAAAAAATGATGGCCTCTCGCATTCCTGACCGTCATCACTTGGGTTGCTGCGGGATTGAACACGACGGCATATGCGCCCTGTCTGACGGCATAGTCGATCCCATCCAACTTTGCCCCGAATTCTTTTCTCATCGCCACACCCCATTCATTTGCCCGGTTCCTGCCTTTCCGCGGCCGCGGCCGATTCCGCCAATATCTCCCGCATCACCCGTCCCTCAAATTTTATCCCAAAAACGTTTCGCTCTCTATACCATAGACGGCCTTAATCAAACATTACCGCGCCTGATTGGGTGGGTCCCCGCCTCCAGGTCAATGTCAACGAGCAAAACATCGGGGCGCGCCTTCGATCGGCGGCTTGGATTCGTACAAGTCGGACGCTCGGAACTGGATGACACGGGAAAGCCTTATCCGATCCTGCATCTTTCAAGATGGTAGCGGAAAAGCCGAACGGTTGATCAGGCTGAACGCTGGCATCGCCCGGCTTATTGTACTTTCTTTATGAGAAAAACGCCATCTTCCGAATGAGCAGCCTCACCCCTCCGATCTTGAACAGATAGCGCCCGTCGACGATTTTCTTCAGAATGGCCGCCTTGGCGCCCTTCACTTTGTACTTGCCGACGCTTCCGATGGCTTCGCCCTTGCCCAGCGACGCGACGGTGCCCCGGTAGAAGTACTTGAAGGGTGCCATCTCCCGCCCGCGCAGCAGCGCGATCGCATTGCGGGCCGCGGCTTCGCCCTGCTGGATCGCAATCTGGGCGCTCGGCGGATACGGCTTGCCCTGATCGTTCAGCACGATCGACGAATCTCCGATGACGAAAATCTCTCCGTGCCCCGGCGCCTGCAGATACGGATTCACGACCACTCTGCCGCGCGTGGTCTCAAACCCCGACGCCTCGAGCACCCGGCTCCCCCGGACGCCGCCCGCCCAGATGACGGTGCCCGCACGGATGAACTCCCCGTCGCCGATCTCCACGCCTTCGCTTGTGCATTTTTTCACAGGTATGCCCAATTTAAAAACAACGCCCTTCCGCCTGAGCAGATCGACCGCATAGTCCACCAGATCGGCGTCGAACCCCGGCAGCGCGGCCGGCGCGGCTTCCACCACGAAGATGTTCACAAGAGCCGGATCGACATCGTGATACCGGCACAGCTCCGGAATCCGGTTCACCAGCTCGCCGACGAACTCGATGCCGGTCAGCCCGGCCCCGCCGACGACGAACGTGAGCCGTTCGGTCCGATCCTCGTCCTGTTTGAAAAGCGCAAACTGATACTTGATGTGTTCCCGGATGTAGCGAACGCTGCTCAAGCTGCGGATGAACAGGGCGTGCTCGGTGAGCCCCGGAATGCCGAACGTCTCCGGCTCTCCGCCCAGCGCGACGATCAGCACGTCATACGGGATGTCGCCTTCGTCGGTCAGCACCTTCTTCCCGGCGGGATCGATTTTTTCGACCGTGCGCTTCAGCACAGCCACCCGGCGGGGATTGAGGATGTCCCGGATGCCGACGCGCGCGTGGTCCGGGCTGCCGGTTCCGGCCGCCGGTTTGTGCAGCTGGGTTGTGAAGTAATGGTAGTCGTGCTTGTTGACGAGGGTCACGTCCGCCTCGCCGCGCGCAAGCTGCTTCTGCAGCTTGAGGGCGGCCGTGATGCCGGCATAGCCGCCTCCCAAAACGACGATTTTCTTCGGCTCGGCCATTTGCGGATCACTCCTTTTCTTGATTTGTGAAATAATTCACATTCTCCCGCAAAGAAAAGGCAAATCCTTGCGGATCTTACCCCTACTATAACATTTTGTGTCAAAATTTTGAATACCCATTTTCGTGCGGACTCGCCTGGCCTCACCGTTCGATGATTGCTTCGCTTGCTTCCATATTTCGCAGACGCTCAACCGGAACGTCCAATGTCATGGTTTCCGCGTCGATAAGCATCCGCTCCCTCTGAAATCTTGCTATACCCGTTCCAACGGACGGCAGGGCGGCTCCGGAAGCTCCACGCGAATCCGGTCTCCGGCCCGCACCGTTCCGCCTTCCAGCACGATGGACATGACGCCGGCTTTCCGGATCAGGTTGCCGCTCTCGTCCCGGGTCAGCACCCGGCTGAGCAGCCCTTTGCGGAAATTGTCGATCTGGCCGCACGGATTGCGCAGTCCCGTGATCTCGATGACGGCTTGCCCACCGATGTGCAGCTTCGTTCCCGTCGGCAGGCGAAGCAACTCGATCCCCCGGGTCGTGATGTTCTCGCCCAGCTGCCCGGGTTCGACCTCGAAGCCCGCCTCGCACAGCTCGTCAAACAACTCCGCATGGATGAGGTGCACCTGGCGCAGATTCGGCTGCGTCGGGTCTTGCGCGACCCGCGAGCGGTGCTTGACCGTCTTGCCCATGTGGGCATCGCCCTCCACCCCCAGACCGGCCAGCAACGTGATCGCCTCGACCACCGGCTTGCTGAACGTGTGGGTCCCGCTCCGGCTGACGGACACAACCTCTCCGACCTGCGATTCAAGCTCTTGCATCGCCCTCCAACTCCTTCCATGCTATAATGAAACGATGAAGGATCGGCCATTCTTGATGCGGAGGTGGTTACGATGAGAAGATTCGTGGCCTGCGCCAGAAGAAATCCGGTCTGGCTCTACGCGGGCGCGGCGATCACGGTGATGCTGCTGTTCATGAAGTAATGCGCGATACCGGAATAGCGTGGATTAACGGAAAAATTTTCGTCTATTTCCGGAGAATCGGAGGCATTCTGCGAAACAGCGGAAAATTTTTCTTCTATGTTGGCGGTTTGTGCGATGTGGGGCTGTTTTTTCGGGATGAGACGAAAAATTTTCCTCTATTCCAAGAACACCCCCTCGTTTTCGGCAACGTAGAGGCAATTTTTGCGCTTAAAATTGGGTGAGGGCTGCCGATCCGCGAGTTCGGTCAGCCCGCCGTGAGCGATCTCGCGGTCCCGCAAGAAACGGGGAAGCACCCCGTTCGCCTTGCCGCCCCGCTCCAGCACGGCGTCCGCGACCGCGCCCATCAGGCCGACGTCTGCCCCGCCGTAGATCAGCGCAATCCCGCGTCTCGCAAGCTCCCGCCCCAGCCTTGCCGCGCCCTCCCGGTAGACCGGGAACGCGCCTTCACCGGAGCCGCAGGATACGGCAATGGCTTTCATGGATCATCGCTCCCATTCGATCTTTCTCTCCATCTTGCCACCGCCAACGCGTCGCGTCACGATCCGCATCCGCATCGGGACTGCCGCCCGCTCACGGCACAGATCCATTCCATGAGCCGTCACCCTTCAGACTCTCAAATCCGCAATAATAATGTAGTACAATGGTGAAGGACAACTTTGCACGAAAGGAAGCCCCTCAGACATGCCCGTAACCATCCAGACATGCACCCGCGATGATGTGCTCACGCTTCAGGAAATCGGCCGGCAGACGTATTTCGAAACATTCCAGGGCACGACATCACCGGAAAACATGGACGCCTATCTGGAACAAGCGTTCAACCTCAAGCAACTGGAGAAAGAATTGGCCAACCCGTCGTCGCAATTTTTCCTCCTCTATGTGAACGATGAAGCGGCCGGCTATCTGAAAATCAACGTCCATGACGCCCAGACGGAGGAAATGGGCGACGAGGCGCTGGAGATTGAAAGACTCTATGTGAAGAAGCCCTTCCAGAAACGCGGACTCGGCAAAATCCTGTTCAACCATGCCGTGGATCTTGCCAGGCAGCAGCAGAAGAAGAAAATTTGGCTCGGCGTATGGGAGCACAACGAGAATGCCCTGGCCTTTTACAAGAAGATGGGGCTTGTGCGGACGGGAAGCCATCCCTTCATCATGGGCGACGACGAACAGACGGACCTCATCATGACCAAATCGCTGGCGTGACCCCGCCCGTCACGGCAGCCGTTCCAGAAACCGGCTGGCCGCCGCGGAGAGCGGCACATCCCGCAGCGTGACGAGGCCGACTCTGCGCGGCGGCAGCGGCGTATCCAGCCGGACTTCATGCAGCATCCCCTTCGCCAGCTCCTCGGCCACGAATTCGCGGATGGCGCAGGCGATCCCCAGCCCGATGCGGGCGAACTGGACGAGCAGGTCGATGCTGCCGAGCTCGAATTCCGGCTGGATGACGACGCCCTGTCCCTTCGCGAACCGGTCGATATACCCGCGGATGCTGCTGCCCTGCTCCAGCAGGATGAGCGGATGGCTGACCAGCTCGTTCCACGAGACGGTCCGCTCCGCGAGCGCCTTGAACGCCTCGCCGACCACGAAGCAGTCGTGCAGCGGGATGCTCTCGCGGATGACGAGCTGGCTGTCCTTGACGGGCAGATTGACGATGCCGAAGTCGATCCTCCCCTCCTTGAGCAGCGCGACCGTCTCCCGCGTCGTCCGGTTCGTCACCTGGATTTTCACCGCCGGATGCTCCCGGTGGAACGTCTCGAGATGCGGCAGCAGATAGTGCCGGCACAGCGTATCCCCCGCGCCGATCTTCACTTCCCCCGCGATGAGATCGCGCATTTCCGCAATCTTCCGCTCCCCGTTTTCGAGAAAATGGAACGCCTGGGAGACGAACTTGTGCAGCACTTCCCCCTCGGACGTCAACCTGACCCCTGCCGGCGTCCGGTAAAAAACCGGTCCGCCCAGCCGTTCTTCCAACCTTCGGATGGCATGGCTGATCGCCGGTTGCGTGACATTCAGCTTGTCGGCCGCTTTCGAGAAGCTGCCGCTCTGCGCCACGGCCAGAAATGCGCGATACCCTTCAAGGTTGTCGATCATGTTATAAAAACCCCTCATGGCCTGAAATTTTGTATCAATTATATTTATGTCGTAATCAGCATTATACCCGATTCCGGAACAACAGGAAAGGGGATCGGGCGGTTGTCCCGCCCTAGATCCGCTGGATCAACCGCGCGATATCCCGCTCCGCTTCCGCGTCGTCCAGCGTGTGCAGCATTTCCGGCACAATGAGCTGGTGCTTCTTCAGCAGGTAATATTCGACGAGCGCCTGCTTCAACGTCACGTCGAACTGGATGGAGAAAGACGGTTCGAATAGGCGCCGGAGCACCGTTTCGTCCTGCATGACGTACAGCGGGGCGCTGACCCGGCGGAAGACGCCCGCTTCCGCTCCGGCGTCGATAAACCGCTGCATGCTCCGGATGTGGTCCCGCATCGCGAACATCAGTTTTTCGTACAGGCGGGGATACAGCTCCCGCAAATCTTGCAGCAGGAAATCCGGCATATAGATGACGGTTTTCAGAACGAAAGCCGAAAAACGAACGGGCCCCGTTCCGCGCATCGGAGAGATTCGCGGCATGTCCGCAGGCCCGCAAGCGGGATCTGTCAGATCATGTTCCAATCTTTGTGAATGCGGGCGCCCTGGTGGACGGGCTCAAGCCGCAGCACTTCGTCAAATTCGCCCGCCGCTTCCGCGGTCCGGCCCAGACCGAGCAGCCCGAGCCCGCGCATGAAGCGGCAGTGCACCCTGTTCCGCTTGTTCAGATCGTCTTCGAACACGAGGAAATCAGGCAGCGATACGGCGAAATAGTCCATCTTCACCTCATCGAACAGATGCTTCTCGGCGTAGTCGATGAGCTTGTTGAACCGGCGCTTCGCTTCTTTCGCGTTCCCCAGCTTGCTCCAGGCGAGTCCCTGATAGAAAATCATCTCCGGCGGCTGGTCGTTGTAATACATCGCGCTGGCCGGCTCATCCAGGCCGACCGAGGCGGCTTCGAACCATCGTTTCGCCTCTTCGCGTTCGCCCAGCCCTTCATGCGCGCAGCCGAGAAAATAATGGATGTGGTTCTCCTGCGCGCCCGCCAGCTTGCCTTCGCCGAGATTGGCCGGGTACACCTTCGCCCGGTGAAGCAGCTCGATGGCCTCCCGGTACTCGCCGGCCAGAAGCTTCGCTTTCGCCAGCTCGACATGGGCGAGGACGTGCTGCCCCGTCGTCTTGCCTTCGCCGCCTTCCCACGGATGGAAGTTCCGGACTTCGAGCGCCCGGATCGCGTCTTCGTGACGGCCGAGGGTGTTGAGCAGCGTCACATACTCGATGTACAGGTCGTCGCGCGCGTCAACCAGCGCCTTGTGTTCGAGCAGCCGGGCCAGCCGCTCTTCCGCGGGACGGCCGAGCTTCTTGCAGAGCTGGTCCAGCTCGTAGAACACCCGGGCGTCCTGCGGACCCAGCGCGAAAGCCCGCTCCAGCGACCTGAGCGCCGCATCCGCGTCGCCGCGCTTGTTGTAATAGGCAAGCGCCAGATTCCGATGCACCGTCGGGTAATCGCCGCCCGACTTCGCCGAAGCCTCCCAATGCCGAATCGCGTCCTCGGGCCGCTTCTTGTCGTACAGCAGATTGCCGAGCAGGTAATGCGCCCGGTCGTCCGAAGGATCCTTATCCAGCGCGTGCTCCAGCACGAGCAGGTCGAACAGGCTGTTCGGGAAGCAGTAGTCCGGCGACGAGCGGCGCCCGCCTTCCCGATGGGCCGCGGCCTTGCCGGCGTTGCCCGCATGCTCGTGCAGGTACGCCAGCGCATAGTGCAGCATCGGATACACGTCGGCGTTCTCGTCCGGCACGATGCGGCTTAAGACGCCGATCGCTTCCTCATACATCCCCGCCCCGGCGTAATCGGCGGCCAGGGTCATGTAATTGTGCACGTTGCCCCGCATCAGGCGCGCAAGACCGGCCAGCGCATCCCGGCTTTCCCCGTCCAGGCCCGCCGCCGCCAGGCACAAAGCCCTTTCATTCGCCGAACCGAAATCCGCGACATCCAACTCAAGCGTCTCGTCCGCGAAAGCCAGCGCCTCATCGAGCCTGCCCAGCTTCCGCAGCAGCGCCGCCTTCAGATGCCGCGCCCGGTAGTTGCGGATGTTGCGGACGAGCGACTGCTCGATCAGCTCCAGCGCCTCGTCGAACCGCCCTTGCCGGGCGGCGATTTGCGCCAGCGCGAAGAACCCCGCCATCTGCCAGGCGGACGACCACGTCGACTTGTAGAACGCGGCGAACGCCTCGTCGAGCCGTCCCTGGTACAGGAGCGCCAGGCCGAGCTGATAGAACGCCTCGCTGTCGTACGGATTCGGGTTCCTCCAGGTCAAGGACTTGATCGCACGGCGGAAGTGCTTCTCCGCCTGTTCGAACAGGCCGCGCCGCAGCAGCAGCGTGCCGTATGCGACGTTGATCCGGATGTCGCTTGCGTCCCGCTTCAGCCCCTCGAGATAATAAGCGTCCGGCTCGAACGTGGCGTGCCGGTACTGCTCCAGATGAAGGCCGGCCAGATAAAGCTGTTCGTTCGTCTTCAGCTCCTCGGGATCGGGCAGCGGCTCGGCCGGATCGGGCACCCGCTCGATCTCCGGACGCTTCGGCCGGTACGCGATCAGCTCCCGCCCGTTCGCATCGCGCACCGACACGCGCAGCTCGTGCGCCCGCTCCCCGTCGTCCAGCGTCACCGTGAACTTGCAGGTCTGCGTCGGCGACAAGGTCACCCGTTTCGTTCAGATAAACGCGCTTTGCGCCCCGCAATTCGACGACCGCGTTCCCGAACAGGCCGGTCGCATAGGCTTGCACGGTGGCGCGGCGCGTCTCTTCGTCGATCTCGAGGTTGACGGCGGCGTCGACGGAGGCGTTTTTGACCACCCCGATGTTCTTGTAGGGCATGAAATATTGCTTGAACGTCTTCTCCTCGCCCGGCATCAGCCACGAGAAATCCGGCTGGTTGTCCGTGAAGACGCCGGTCATCAGCTCGATGTAGGGGCCGTCCTCGTCCGTCAGGTTGCGGTCCCACGCCTGGCCGAAATCGCCGCAGCCCCATGTCCACTGTTTCTTGCCCGGAGAAATGTGCCGGTTCGCGACGTGGAGCAGACCGGCCTGCACGCCGTGATCGTACCCGCCGATGAAGTTGTAGTCCGATTTGTACGCCATGTAGGACGTCGGCACCGGGATGTTCTTGTACCGGGAGATGTCGACGCCTTCCGAGTAGTCCATCTTGTAGTACGTGCCCGTCGCGATCGGAAAACGCGACACGTCCCGCTTCCCGTGGTCGAACACCGCAATGACGTCCGGCGGGAAAACGGACTGGGTATGATCGTTGACCGCGACGGCGGGGTTGGCCCACCAGAGGAACGTCTGCGGCTCGTCGGTCCGGTTGTAGAGCTGGCCGCTGATCTCGAGATACGCCTTGCCCGGATAGAGCGTAAACCCGGCGGTCATTTTCGTGCCGTACATCCGGTCGATCTCGCTGACCCAGACCGTCGCGGAACCGTCGCCGCCCGATTCATACGAATACTCGACGGGCCCGAACGTGTTCGGCCGGTGATGCTGCGGCCAGTTGAATTCGATGCCGCCCGAGATCCACGGGCCGGTGAGGCCGACCAGCGCCGGTTTGATGACCCGGTTGTAGTACACGAAATCGTACTGGTTCGTCTTGTCGAGCGCGCGGTAGATCCGGCCGCCGAGATCCGGCATGATCTCGATCCGGAGATACTCGTTCTCGAGCACGACGATCCGGTGCTCCTTCATCTCCTTCTCGTCCTTGATCTTGTCGATCACCGGATGGGGGTAGACCCGTCCCGAGCTGCCCTGGTAGACGCGCTTCTCCAGAAACATCGGGTTCTTGTCCGGCTCCCCGATGCCGTAAGTCGGAATGGCGGTCATCTCTTCCCATACCCGGACGGCCGAATGGCTGCTTCCGCTTTGCCGGCTCATCGCATTCACCTCTTCGATCGTGTTACCTTCACTGTAACCGGCGGAGGGGGAGAGTCCAATTGACGAAATTCGGGATATGATGGATGATATTCTTATCAACTGGGAGTCGAGAGGGAGCGGAACGGACGTGGATGCGAGAAGGAAGATGGACGGATTTCGCGAGCAGCGATTGGTGGTGCTGCCCGAGCACATGCAGCGGGAACTGGCGCAGCACGCGCTCACCCGTGACCTGTTCGTGAGCGACATCGGGTTCTTCCCCCGTGCCGAATACCATTACCGGGAAAGGCCGGACGGCGCCGACTCCCACATCTTCATCTATTGCATCAAGGGCGAAGGCGCCGTGGAACTTGAGGGAAGGCCGGCCGCCCCGGTCACGCCCGGCAGCCTCGCCGTCATTCCCGCGGGCGTTCCCCACCGGTATTGGGCAGCCGAACGCCATCCATGGAGTATTTACTGGTTTCATCTGAAAGGCGGCCACGCCGGCGAGTTCATCCGGATCTACGGGCTCAGCCATGAGCCGTTTGAACTTCCCGGGCCGCTCGCCCAGACGTTCGTCGCGCTGGTCGACCAGGCGATCGCCATGATCGCGGGCAGGCCTTATGCGCTGCCCGTTCACATCCACTGCGCCCAGACGATGCGCTGGCTGCTCAGCGGCATGGGGCAGGCGCTTCTGGAGGCGGACAGCGGCCGCAAGCCGGGCACGCGCCTGGAGCTCGCCATCCGCTACATGAAGGAGCATATCGCCACCACGGTGCGCCTTCCCGAGCTTGCCCGCCACACCGGCATTTCGCGGCAGCATCTGAACCATCTGTTCAAGCGGGAAACCGGGTTTTCGCCCATCGACTACTTCCTGCGGCTGAAAATGCACCATGCGGCGAACATGCTCGACACGACCGACCTGACGGTGAAGGAAGTGGCGGCCGCCGTCGGCATGCCCGATCCCTACTACTTCTCCCGACTGTTCAAAAAAATGATCGGCCAATCGCCAACCGGCTACCGCAACATTCCGAAAGGTTGACGCCTGCCGCATCATTTCCCAATCAACCTGTTGATCCGCGCGTTGCGCGCATGCTGCCGGACCGCTTGAACTTCGCGCAGGCAGGGATGGCCTGTTCCGCGGCTTGCTGTTTGGCTTTGCGGTACTCGGTGGGCGTCTTGCCGTATGTTTTGCAGAACATGCGTGTGAAATGATCCGTGCATCCGAACCCGACGTCCTCGGCGATTTCCGCGACCTGCCGCGCGGTGAAGGCCAGCAGCTCCGCCGCTTTCTCCAGCCTGATCTTGAGCACGGTACCCAGAATCGTATCGCCGACCTGCTGCCTGAACAGATGCGACAATCGGGACGGGGACAGGCAGCACCGTTTCGCAAGCTCGGGTATGCGGACGGGTTCCCGGTATTCGTTTTGCAGCCAGACCAGAAGATCGGAAATCCGGGGATCCATCGCCGGCTTCCGCTCCGCGGAGGACGCCCTGGCTTTCGTCGAGCGGTTTGAAGGGGAAGAGATCGCGAGATTCCACCGCATCGCGTTGACGCCCCATTATGAGCTGCGGCTGACGACCGGAGATGAAACCGCCGGCGCACGGTGAACGTTTCAATCTGCCGGCGTTGGCGGCTGTTCCGCAATCGCCTCCCGAATCGCGTTCGCGATCCGGTCCATGTGCCTCGCCATCGCCGCCGCGGCCCGCTTGCCGGCCGCATGCCTGTTCAGCGCTGTACCGGCCCCGTGCTGACGATCCCGTAGCGGCGCAATGTCTTCTTGCCGACCCAGGCCGTGAGCCGGTCCGTCAGGAATCCCATCAGGCCGAGGCTGATCAGTCCGACGAATATCCAGTCGGTGCGGAAGAAGAGCCGGGAGTTCCAGATCAGAAACCCGACGCCTTCGTTGGACGCGATCATCTCGGCGCCGATGATGGCCATGAACGACGTCCCCATGGCGAGGCGGACGCCGGTGAACATGTAGGGAATCGTGGACGGAATGACGACGTAGAGCAGAATCTGCCATTCCGAAGCCCCCATGCTCCGGGCGGAACGGATCTTGTCCTCTTCCACGGAGAGCACGCCCGTCATGGTGTTGATGATCACGATGAACAGCGTCGCGTACATGATGAGGGCGATTTTCGATTTCTCTCCGATCCCGAACCAGACGAGAAACAGCGTGATGAACGCGATCGGCGGAATGAAACGGATAAAGTTCAGCACGGGCTCGGCGAACAGACGGATCGCCGCCACCCGGCCGACGATGAGGCCGATCGGGATCGCCAGCAGACTGCCGAGCGCCCAGCCGACGAATACGCGACAGAAGCTGATCCCGATATACTGGAGGAGCGTGCCGTCGGCAATCAGCTCCTTCGCGCCGTTCCACGTCGCGAGCGGACCCGGAATGATCTCCGGCCCGTACACCCAGGCCCCCAGTTGCCAGACGGCCAGAATCAGCACCCACAGCAGGGGAAGGGTAACCCGTTTGCGTCTCAGGATGCTCATGAATGCCGCGCCCCTTCCGCCTCGTTCTCGAAATGGCGCTGTACCCGCTTCAGCAAGTCGATAAACTCCGGATCGCCCGGATCGCGGGGATACGCGAACGGCACGTTGTAGATGTCCGTGATGCGCGCGTTCGGCCCCGCGCTCATGATCGCGATCCGCTGTCCGAGCAGGATCGCTTCCTGGATATCGTGGGTGACGAAGACGACGGTCTTGCCCGTTTCCCGCCAGATCTGCGACAGCTCGTGCTGCATCGTGCGCCGCGTCATCGCGTCGAGAGCGCCGAACGGCTCATCCATGAGCAGGATGTCGGGATCGTTGGCGAGCACCCGCGCGAGCTGGACGCGCTGCTTCATGCCGCCGGACAGTTCCCGCGGAAATTTGTTCTCGTGGCCGGAGAGGCCGACGAGCCGGATGAACCGGTCCGAGATTTCCCGCCGCTCGGCCTTCGGCATTTTGCGCATCTTCAGCCCGAACTCCACGTTCTCGCGCACGGTGAGCCAGGGGAACAGGGACGAGTCCGCCTGCTGAAAGACGACGGCCCGCTCCCTCCCCGGCCGGTCGATCTCCCTGTTTCCAAGGCGCAGCCGGCCTCCGCTCTTCGCCACGAACCCGGCGATGATGTTGAGCAGCGTGGATTTGCCGCAGCCGCTCGGACCGAGCAGGATGAAAAACTCCCCGCCCCTGATCACCAGGTCGATGTTTTTGATGATGTAATGGACGTCGCCCGTTCCGGCCTTTCCCGGGTTCGCATAGCTTTTGTCAAGCCGTTCGATCGTAATGGTCGTCGAGGCGCGGGCTGTCGACATCGCTTATCCCTCCCTACTCCGCATAGGTCACCCTGTCCGGCTTCGCCTGCCGGATGGCATCCAGATGCAGCTTGCTCTTCAGTTCGAAATCTTCGGCGATGATGCCGGTGTCCACCATGTACTTCTTCTGGCTCGCCAGACTGTCGAACGACGCTTGCGTGAAGCCGACCTTCCAGTTGACGGTCCCAAGGTCCTGCAGCGTCGCTTCCTTCGGCTGCTTCACTTCCTTGAACAGGATGTCGGCCGTCTCATCCGGGTTCGCATCGATGAAAGCCGACGCCTCGTCCAGGGCGGTCAGGACATTCGCGAGGGCATCGGGATGTTTCCCGATCCATTCGTTCGCGGCGACGATCGCCCCGCCGATCCTCACGCTCGTCTTCGACATGTCCGTCAGCTCACGGACGTCTTCCAGCGCGTAGAACTTCTCGAGCACGGCCGCGCCGGTGACCCAGGCCGCGTCGATCTCGCCCTTGCGCAGCGCGACGTACGCTTCGTCCATGCTGCCCTGGCCGATCATCTCCGTGTCCGCGACGTCGATCCCGTTCTCCTTCAAATACTCATCCCACAGATAGGGCTGGTACGTTCCCCGGAGCGTGCTCAGCTTCTTGCCCTTCAGATCCGCCGCCGATTGGATATGGTCGCGCACGAACAGCTTCCATTTCGCCGCGGACGCATCCGTGTTCGTTCCCGTCGCCGCGACGATGGAATAGTCGCCCTTGCTGACGGCGTTCAGCACCGGGAAATCGGCGCCCCAGGCGATGTCGACCTGCTTGATGAACAGCGAGTTGATGCCCTCCGCCGGCGTGGCGAAGGTGACGATCTCGGCGTCGATCCCGTACTGCTCGAAAAATCCTTTCGTCTTCGCCACCCGGATCACGGGATTGGTCAGAATGTCGGCGAACCGGACTTTGACCGGATCGCGCTTCGCCTTGGGAGCGTCCGCTTGTGCGGCCCCCGCTTCTCCCGAACCCTGCCCGCCGGATGAGGCGGAAGCGGACTTCACCTGCCCGCCGCCCCCGTTCCCGCAAGCGGACAGCAGCGTCGCCGCCATGAGCAGCACGGCCAGCGCGATCAGGCCGGAACGCTTCTTCGTCTTGTTGTTCATGGTTCTCTCCCTCTGCTTTCGATGCAATAATGATGCCGTTCAGGTTCACTCACATTCACGTTCAGTCTTGCTTCGGATTGCCCTGCCGCCCGCTCTCGTCGATGTCCGCCACGCAGAACGCGCCCGCTTCGAACGACTGCGTGCCGGCCACCTCCACGACCGATTCCGCGCCGCGTCCGGCCGCGCCGGGCACCCGGAAATCGGCGACGTCGATCGGCTCGACGGCCCTCTCCGCCGGCTTCTCCGCCTGCGGCACCCATTCGTAAGGCACGCGGTACGCGCGGTACACCATGTTGGCGTTGCGCTTGTTTTTGTAGGGCGAAATATATTCCCACACCAGCTCGTGGTCCCGCGTCACTTCGAAAATCCGCCCGTCCGCGCCTTCCGTGATGAGCGTGTTCCCGTTCGGCAGACGCTGGGCCGAGCTGATGTACGGGCTGTAGAACCGGTAGGAGTCCAGCGGCTGCAGCCAGCCCGCTTCCGTCGGGGTGTACTGCCATTCGATCTCGAGCGTGACGGGATTGATCTCGAGCACGCGGGAATGGTCGCGGACCGCGTTCTTCTGCCCGAAGGGCGACGCGGGGTTGGGCAGCCCGTATCCGGCCCAGCCGCCGTTGTCGAACACGAGCAGATGGCCTTCCCCCGGCAGTCCCTTAGGGATGATGTGCGCGTGATGCTGGCCGATGATCCAGCCGAGATGCTTCACGTCCGGCTTCGAATAGTCCGGTCCGAGCCGCCAGACGATCTTGCCCGTCCGCCGGTCCGTGATCGCGATGATGTTCGCCTCCCGGGCGTCCCAGATGATGTTGTCGGGGTGGAACCGCTCGTCCCCGGCATCGTAGAACCGGTTCGGCCCGACCCATGATGCGGAGTTGATGTGCAGCCAGTCGCCTCCGGTGTCGTTGCCGAGGAAGGTGCGGGTGTTCGGATTGCGGGCGAGCACATTCCGCGCCGCTTCGTCGAACCCGAGCTCTTCGAAATGGTCGCTCGCCTTCCACTCCCACAAAATGTTGCCTTCCCAATCCACCTCGAGGATCACGTCATCCAGCAGCGGCTTGTCGGAGATCGCCGGGTTGGCCACGTTCTTGTGGGCGAGGATCAAGGTGCGCCCGCCGCTCGTCTTCGGCGCCTGCCCGGGAACGTAGTAGCCGACCGGATTGCCCTCCCGCTGGTAATCGTGGTGGGCCCGCGCCATCCACTCCGGCTCGTGCCCCGGATCCTCGATGTACTCGTAACGGTTGAACCGCCAGACGATGTTGCCGTCCCAGTCCACCTGCACGAGATCCGCTTCATCCTGGAAGCCGTACTTCGGGTCCCGCTCCTTCGTGCTGCCCATCACATAGCCGCCGGGCAACATTTTGTTCGGGAAGCCCCGAAGTCCCTTCCACAGACGCACTTCCCTGCCGTTCATGTCGATCAGCAGCGCGCCGAGTTCGGCTGCCTGGTAAATCGTGTAGCCGCTCCATGCCTTCTCCGGCAGATAGACGGTCGTTCCCGTCGGATAAATTGTCGGGTGTCCCATATCGATCTCTCCTTGTGTCTTTAGTAGTTCAGGAAGCGGTTCTGCTCCGCCCGGGCGGCCGCCGCGTCCGCCATGTCCGCCGCGCCGCCGGCTTCCTCCCGGCGCGCTTCATTCGCCTTCGCCGTGCGGAGAATGGCATCGGCGTAGCCCGCCAGATTGTCCGTAATCCGGATGAACGCCTTCTTGAGCACCGTCAGCTCCTGCTGCGTGAACTTGGAGAACAGCAGTTGGATCGATTCCCGGCTGAGCCCGCGCTGCCGGGCCAGCAGCCGGCGGCCTTCTTGCGTGATGCCGAGCGCGACGGATCTCCGGTCTTCCGGCAGCCTCCGGCGCACGGCGTAACCCTTGTTCTCCAGCTTGTCGCACAGCATCGTGATGGCTCCGGGGGAGAAATCGAGCTGCTCGGCCAGATCCCCCAGCTTCTGCTCGCCGTCGCGGTTGATCTTGTGCAGGATCAGCATGGCGGGCAGCGGAATGCCCTCAACGGCGATTTTGTCGCGCTCCTTCACGAACTTCCGGACCATCCGGCGAAAAAGCCAGTCGAGCTCCTCATACT
>Ga0310832_100817_pt1 | contig 16732 bp, 14 predicted proteins | sample WT_ome_7_FD_201303 | JGI IMG/M metagenome (GOLD analysis project Ga0310832, IMG submission 201303) | Sorghum-adapted microbial communities enriched on wild type (WT) sorghum from Joint BioEnergy Institute, Emeryville, California, United... ...
ACGTTTTTCTCACGAAAAGCCTCCTTCCAGGTAGGCGTCGCCCGCGCCCCGCCGCACGTACGGCATGGAGAGCGAGCGACAAACCGCCGGCGTTTGCGATGTCGTTACCCGCGAATGCGCGCGATCGCTTCCCGGCGGTCGGGCTCGGCGAATACGGCGTTGCCTGCGACGAGCACGTTGGCTCCCGCCTGCTTGACGAGCGGGGCGGTCTCCTCGTTGATGCCGCCGTCCACTTCGATATGGACGCGGTCCAGCCCGCGTTCGTCGAGCATCCGGCGCAGCGCGGCGATTTTCGGCACCATGGAGGCGATGAACTTCTGTCCGCCGAATCCCGGGTTGACCGTCATCAGGAGCACGAGATCGACATCTTCCAAAATATGCTCAAGAGCCGCCAGCGGAGTGGCCGGATTGAGCACGACGCCCGCTTTGACGCCTTCTTTGCGAATGGCTTGCACCGTCCGGTGCAAATGGACGCACGCTTCGGCGTGCACCGATATCAAATCCGCCCCGGCCTCGGCGAAGGCGCGAATGTAGTCGTCCGGACGCGAGATCATCAGATGGACATCGAGGGGAAGCTTCGTATACGGCCGGATGGCCGCCACGATCGGCGGACCGAGCGTAATGTTCGGCACGAAATGGCCGTCCATGACGTCCACGTGGATCCAGTCGGCGCCTCCCCGCTCGACGTCGCGAATTTCTTCGCCCAACCGGGCGAAGTCCGCCGACAAAATCGACGGCGCGATCAACAAGTCCGGCATTCGATCAATACCTCCGTTTTCGTTCTTTGATTTCTTGCAGGAAGGCGGCGTAATGCCGGTAGCGGCTCGGCGCGATCTCCCCCCGCTCCAGCGCGGCCAGCACCTGGCAGCCCGGCTCGCTCACGTGCAGGCAGCCGCGAAACTTGCAGCCGGATGCCACCCGCTTCATTTCCGCGAAGCAGGACGAAAGATGCTCCGCCTCCAGCTGCAAAAAGTCGAGCTGGCTGAAGCCCGGCGTGTCCGCCACCAGCCCGCCGCCCTCACCGTCCAGCGCGATCAGCTCGACATGGCGCGTCGTATGCTTGCCCCGTCCCAGCTTCATGCTGATCGCGTTCGTTTCCAGCGCAAGCCCGGGCTTGAGCGCGTTGAGCAGCGATGACTTGCCGACGCCGGACTGTCCGGAGAAAACGGTGATGCGGCCGGCGAGCAGACCGCGCAATTCGGCAATTCCGGCTAACGTCTTCGTGCTCGTCGCGACGACCGGGTAGCCGATCCGCTCGTACAGCCGGCGAACGCCGTCCAGCGTGAGCGACTCCTGCGGCTCGACCACCGCCGCCTGTTCCCCTTCGGGCAGCAGATCGAGCTTCGTCAGGCAAATGATCGTGCGAAGCCCCGCCTGCTCCGTATGAACGAGAAACTTGTCCAGCAGTTGCAGGTTCAGCGCCGGATCGACGAGCGAAAACGCCAGCACCGCCTGGTCGACGTTGGCGACCGGCGGACGGATCAGCTCGGTCGTCCGCGGCATCAGTTCGACCACGGTGCCTTCTCTGTTCGCCGTCAGCTCGTAAATGACGCGATCGCCGACGAGCGGCGTCACGCCTTTTTTCTTGAAAATGCCCCGCGCCCGGCATTGGACGGGCTCGGCGGAACCGTCCGCCGGGTCGCCGGGAGAAACGTAGTAGTAACCGCTCAATGCCTTTACGATCGTGCCTTCAGGCATTCAGTGTCCTCCCGTTGTCGTGGTGGAAGTTCCGGTCGTGCCGGACATCGTTTGCGCCGCTCCCCCGGCATTGCCGGAAGACGAGGATGTCGCACGGTTTCCTCCGCCTCCCTGCGGCGGATTTTGCTGCTTCCCGCCGTTATCCTTCTTCGGGCCGGCGACCTCTTCATACGTCCGCGTCCGAATGTCAATCCGGTTGCCGTCCCGGAAATATTCGACCGTTCCGTCCTTGTCAGGGGACAGCACCAGCTTGACGTCGAACTTTTGAGGTTCCTTGATCTTGCGAGTCCCCCAGCTGATATTGTCGCCGGTGGCGTCGCTGTATCGAATCTCGATCGTGCTTTCCTTCCCCGGCGTCGCCGGAGCGATTTCCAGCGACACGACGGTTTCCCGCGCCGTCTCCGGATAGCCCGTGCTGACATAGATCGTCACTTCCGCCCCCGGCGTCACCGGATCGTTCTCCTTGTACGGGAACTGGTCGAACACTTTGTTCGCCGGCTGCCGGAACGTCGGCTGCTTGTCGACTTTCAGCTTCAAGTCGAACTTTTGCGCGATCGCCTGCGCTTCCGCCTCGGTCGAGCCGATCAGATTCGGCATCGCGATCGTCTCGCGCCCTTTGCTTACGGTCAGCTCGATCGTCACCGTTTTCGCATCGAACTCCTCGCCCGGCGCGGGCCGCTGCTCGATGATCGTGCCTTTCTCCTTGTCGCTGAACTGCTCCGTCTGCTTCACCCGGCTCGGATCAACACCAAGCGCCACGAGCTCCGTCTTCATCACATCGGCCGCTTTTTTCCCGATCCATTCGGGCATTTTCTGGAGCGGCGGCCCCGTGCTGACGTAGAGCGTGACGGTATTTTCGATCTTCAGCCTCATCGGCCCCGGATCTTGCCGGATGACGCGGTCTTTTTCCACTTCCGCGCTTGGCTCCTCCACCACTTCGACCAGCAGCCCTTTGTCGTTGATGAGCTTTCGGGCTTCCTCCACGGTCAGTCCGACAACGTTGGGCACGTCGGTCTCCGGCACGACCAGCATGTTTTTGACGTAGCGGACCGCCAAAGCCATCATCGTCAGCACAAGCAGCGTCACAATCGTCCAGACGAGCGGCTTCACCCACCGCCGCCTGCCGGGCCGGCCGCCGGGCTCGTCCTCGGGCTCGTCCGTGAGCGGCTGGGCATACTGCTCGCCGCGAATGACCGGAATGACCCGCGTCTTCTCATTGTCGTCGTAATCGTCGGAGGCGAACGTAATCTTCGGCTCGTTGCGCCGCTCCGGCGTCAGGCAAGTTTCAAGGTCGTCCAGCATGTCTTTGGCCGACTGGTACCGTTCGTCCGGGCTTTTGCGCATCGACTTGAGGATGATGTTCTCCACGCTTTGGGGAATCAGCGGATTGACGTTGCGCGGCTCCTCGACGTCCTCCTGCAAATGCTTCAGCGCGACGCTGATCGGGCTTTCCCCGAGGAATGGGAGCCGTCCGGTCAGCATCTGGTACAGCACGATGCCGAGCGAGTACAAATCGGACTGCGCGCCGGTAAGCGTCCCTTTGGCGTGCTCGGGCGAGAAATAATGGACCGATCCGACGACAGAGCCGGTCTGGGTAATTTGCGAAGCGTTGGCGGCGCGGGCGATGCCGAAGTCGGTCACCTTCACGCGGCCGTTTTTGCCGATCAATATGTTGTGGGGCTTGATGTCGCGGTGGATGATCCGGTTGGCGTGAGCATGATCGAGCGCGTCGCAAATTTGGCCCGCGATGCGGACCGCCTCCTCGACGGGCAAAGGGGCCCGCTCCTTGATCAGGTCGTTCAGCGTCTTCCCCTCGATATATTCCATCACGATAAAGTGCGTTTCGTCCTCTTGGCCGACATCGTAAATGCTGACGACGTTCGGATGCGACAGCGAGGCGGCCGCCTGGGCCTCGCGGCGGAAGCGGCGAATGAACTCCTCGTCGTGGACGTACTGCTGGCGCAGCACTTTGACGGCGACTTTGCGGTTGAGCAACCGGTCGAGTCCCTGGTACACGAGCGCCATGCCGCCGCCGCCGATCCGTTCGACCAGTTCGTATCGTCCGACGAGCAGTTGGCCGATCATTCGCGATTCCCCCTTTCCCGATCCCCGTCAGCGCCCCGCTCCGCTCCCGGAGCTTCGTCGTTGGCAAGCAGCACAACGGTAATGTTGTCGCCGCCGCCCTCCTCGAGCGCCCGGCCGACGAGCCGGTCCACCTTCCATTGCAAATCTCGTTCTTCCGTCACAATCTCATAGATTTCGCTCTCGCCGACAAGCCCGCTCAAGCCGTCGCTGCACAGCAGCACGATATCGCCAGTGCTCCACGGGCAATGAACGACGTCGACCTCCACCTGCTTTTCGGTGCCGAGCGCTCGCGTCACGACGTTGCGCAGCGGATGGGCGCTCGCCTCCTCGGGCGTAATCTGGCCGGACTTGACCAACTCGTTGACGAGCGAATGGTCTTCGGTCAACTGCCGGATCGTGCCGCCGGATATGAGATAAGCCCGGCTGTCCCCGATATGGCCGATGACGAAGTCTTCGGCCGTCGCCAGCGCCACGACCACCGTCGTCCCCATCCCCTGGTAGCGGGCCTGCTTCGAGGCGAACTCGAACACCTGGTCGTTGGCGCTTGCGATCGCGCTGCGCACCGCTTCCTTCCGCTCTTCCACCGTCATATCGGTGCCGACCGCGCGCATCTCCGCCTCCACCAGCTCGATCGCCATCTGGCTGGCGACTTCTCCCGCCTGATGGCCGCCCATGCCGTCCGCGACGATCGCCAGCGTGAAGCCGTTCCATTCGTCCCTCACCGCCGCGCGGTCTTCGTTGATCAGCCGGATGAGCCCGGCATCCGTCCGATGCGCCGTTTGCATGTTCCCCTCACCTCGTCTCGGCCTTCATATGCTTCGCCCGCAGCTGGCCGCATGCCGCGGCGATGTCGCTGCCGTGCTCCCGCCGGATCGTCGCCGGAATGTTGCGCTTTTCCAAAATGCGCTGGAACGCGAAGATGTCGTCCCGCTCCGTCCGCTTGTAGTCGCGCTCGAGCACGAAGTTGACGGGAATCAGATTGACATGGCACAGCGGCAGCATGTCCTGCAGCACGTCGGCGAGCTCCCGCGCATGCTCCGGCCGGTCGTTCACGCCGCCCATCAGCGCGTATTCGAACGTGATGCGCCGCCCCGTTTTGCGCAAATAATATTTGCACGCTTCGATCAGTTCCGCGAAAGGATAGCGCCGGTTGATCGGCATTAGCCTCGAGCGCAGCTCGTCGTTCGGGGCGTGGATCGAAATCGCCAGGTTGATCTGCAAATTTTCGTCGGCGAACCGGTAAATGTTCGGCACGATGCCGCTCGTCGACACGGTAATGTGCCGGGCCCCGATGTTGAGTCCCTTCTCGTGGTTTACCAGCTTCAGAAACTTCAGCATCGCATCGTAGTTTTCGAACGGCTCACCGATGCCCATAATGACGATACTGCTCACCCGTTCGCCGGTGGCGTCCAGCAGCCGCTGCGCCTGCACGACCTGGGCGACGATTTCGCCCGCGGACAGGTTGCGCTTTAAGCCACCGAGCGTGGAAGCGCAAAACGTGCAGCCGATCCGGCAGCCGACCTGCGTCGTGACGCATACGCTGTTGCCGTAGTTATGCTTCATGATGACCGTTTCGATCGCGTTGTTGTCGGCCAGCTCGAACAGAAATTTGACCGTGCCGTCCTTGGACTGGTAGCGGGCGATCTCCTTCAGCGAGACGAAGACGAAGCTCTCTTCCAGCTTTTCGCGGAGCGTCTTCGGCAAGTTGGTCATTTCGGCGAAGGAGCCGACACGCTTGACGTACAGCCAGTCGAACAGCTGCGCCGCGCGGTACGCCTGCTCGCCGTTGGCCTTCAGCCACTCCTGCCACTCCTCAAGCGAAAGGTCGTAAGCCGACAGCTTTTCGGGAATATGCGGTTCCAACGGTTTCAAAGGCTTCAATGGTTTCAGCACCCGACATCCCTACCCGCATGCGAATGTATATTTGTTCTATTCTAGCATAACCGGCCGGCGAGCTAAAGTTTCGCTGCCGGCTGAGGCAGTGCAATCGCATTAGAGAGGATGGAATCCAATTTCGAATGCGATTGCCCTGACGGCTACGACCTACGCCCGGAATGACTCGGTTCGATGCACGTCGCGACGCAGCGCCGAAATATCGGAAGCCGCATCCGTCGCCTAATGCCGCACGTCGTTCCGTTCGTTACGGGCGCCGGGCGAGCCGGGCGATGAAGAAGCCGTCGGACCCGAATTGATGCGGCAATACGGTGACGATGCCGTTCGTGCCGAGGCCGGCCGCGGACAGTCTGCTTCCGACCGGCTCGGGAGGGGGCGCGAGTTCGAACTGCGGATGCTCCTTTAAAAAACGCTCGACGTTCCGTTCGTTCTCTTCCTCCGCGATCGTGCACGTGCTGTAAACGAGCAAGCCGCCGGACGCAACGAGCTCCGACACACCGCATAGCAGCTCGTATTGGAGCCGGGCGATGTCGGCTAAATCTTCGGGCTTCTTCGTCCACTTGATGTCCGGCTTGCGGCGGATGACGCCGAGGCCGGAGCAGGGCGCGTCCAGCAGGACTCGGTCGAACGTCGTCCCGCTCATCGTCTGCGCCAGCAGCCGGGCGTCGACGGTGCGCGTCTTCACCGAGCGCAAGCCGAGCCGCCGCGCCTGGTCCTCGATCAGCTGCCGCTTGTGCTCGTGGATGTCGCACGACACGATCTCGCCTTCGTCGTCCATCAGCTCAGCCATATGCGTCGTCTTGCCGCCGGGAGCGGCGCAGCAGTCCAGCACCCGCATCCCCGGCCGCGGGTCGACGAGTTCGGCGACGAGCATCGAGCTTTCGTCCTGAATCGACAGCTCGCCGGCGGCGTACGACGGCGTATGCGCCAAATTGCCGCCGCCGGACACGACGACGCCGGCCGGCGACAGCTCGGACGGCCGCGCGTCGTAGCCCGCCTCGCGCAGCTTCGAAAGCAGCTCGTCCCGCGTCAGCTTCAGCGTGTTGACGCGGGCGGACGCATGCGGAGGCTCGTTGCCGGCGAGGCACATCCGCTCGGCCGTGTCCGGCCCGAAGCGGCGCACCCATTCGGCCACGAGCCAGCCCGGGTAGGAATGCTCCAGCGCGATGCGCTCGGCCGGAGCCAGCGACTGCGGCACGGCGAGCTCCGCCTTGCGCCGGACGATGTTGCGCAGCACGGCGTTGACGAGCCCGGAAATGCCGGCATGGCCTCTGCGCTTGGCGATGGCCACCGCCTCGTTCACGGCGGCATGGTCCGGGATGCGGTCCAAATAGTGAAGCTGGTACAAGCTCATGCGCAGCAAATTGCGCACCCATACCTCCAGCTTGTCCCAGCCCTTGGCCACAAATCGGGCCAAAAAGTAATCAAGTGTGCGGCGGCGCTGGATCGTCCCGTAGACGAGCTCCGTCGCCAGCGCGGCATCGGCCCGGTCGAGCGGATTGCTTTGCAGCAAGCCGTTCAGCAGCAAATTGCTGTACGCTCCCTCCGTCTCGACACGGGTCAGCGCTTCGAGCGCCAGCTCCCGGGCGGACAGCGGCTTGCCTGCCGGAGGGCGGCGTCCTCTCCCCGCTTGCCGGCCGGCGGCGGTTCGGGCTTCGCCCCCGCTTTTTCCGTTTGCGTTCGGCTTCACGCCCGTCAGCCCCCCAATACGGTGCCCGGCGGAATCGGCATGCCGCGCCTGAGCTCGGCGACGCTCATCGCCTTCTTGCCCGCCGGCTGCACCCGGGTCAGCCAGAGTGAGCCGCTGCCGGTCTTCACCTCGAGCCCGTCGTCGGTCATTTGCAGCACCGTTCCGGGGCGCACGCCGTCCCCCGCGGAGCCGGACGCGCCGGACGGCGCGCCCGTCGCCCGGGCGTCCTCCTCGGGCTTGCGGCTCTCCCACACTTTGAACACTTCGCCGCCCAGCAACGTGAAGGCGCCGGGCATCGGGTTCAAGCCGCGGATATGGTCGAACAGCTCGCGCGACGACTTCGACCAGTCGATCCGTTCATCCTCGCGCGACAAGTTGTAGGCGTATGTAGCTTCGGCTTCGTTTTGCGGCACGGCGGTAATGCGTCCGGCCAGCAAGTCCGGCAACGTCTTGACGAGCAACTCCGCTCCGGCGACGCTCAGCTTGTCGAATACGGTGCCCGCCGTATCTTCGTCGGTGATCGGCACTTCCACCCGGCTGATCATGTCGCCGGTGTCGAGCCCTTCGGCCATATACATGATCGTCACGCCGGTTACCCGCTCGCCGTTCATGATCGCCCGCTGGATCGGCGCGCCGCCGCGGTATTTGGGCAGGAGCGAGCCGTGCACGTTGATGCAGCCGTGCGGCGGGACGGCAAGCAGCGACTTGGGCAAAATTTGCCCGTACGCGGCGGTCACGATCAGATCCGGGTTCAGGCGGCGAATTTCCTCGACGGCGGCCGGATCCCGCAGCTTGGGCGGCTGCAGCACGGGAATGCCGTGCTTGACCGCCTCCTCCTTCACCGGCGGCGGCGCCAGCTCCCGCTTGCGCCCTTTGGGGCGGTCCGGCTGCGTGACGACCGCGGCGATCCGATAGCCTTCGGCAATCAGCGCCCGCAAGGAAGGAACGGCAAAGTCGGGCGTACCCATGAAAACGACGTTCATGTCTTCACTCCCCGCCATTTCATTGCCGCTGCTGCTCCTCGCGGTATACGCTTTGCGCCAGATCGGTAAACAGCACGCCGTTCAGATGGTCGATCTCGTGCTGGAACGCGCGCGCCAGCAGTTCCGTGCCGGTGATGACAATTTCGTTGCCGTTGCGGTCCAGCCCTTTGACCGTCACCTTCATCGCCCGTTTGACGTCGCCGCGCAAGCCCGGGATGCTGAGGCAGCCTTCGGAGCCGAGCTGTTCGCCTTCCTTGTGGATCAGTTCCGGGTTGATCATCTCGATCAGCCCGTGCTCGTCGCCAACGTCGATGACGATGACCCGCTTCAAAATGCCGATCTGCGGCGCCGCCAGCCCGACGCCCTCGGCGTCGTACATCGTGTCGGCCATATCGTCCAGCAGTTTGTGAATGTTCGGGGTAATTTTCGTAACCGGCTTCGACTTCTCGCGCAGCACCGGGTCCGGATCTTTCACGATAATTCGGATCGCCATGGTTAAACCACTTCCTTTCGCACTATCGTCGAAGCGCCGGCAGGAGGCCGGCGCCAACGTTCACATGAGCACCTGAGGGTTGACGTCGACGCTGATCGCCAGCTTTTCCCGGCGCACCGTCTCGTCGAAGGCCGATACCGTTTCGGCGAGCATCGAAGAGACGTCGACATCCCCCCGATATTTTATCATGCATTGGAATCGATATCTATCTTTGATTCGCGGAATCGGCGAGGCGACCGGGCCGAACACTTCGAAATAAGGAGCCGCGCCGGACGTGCCGGACGCCGCGGCCGAAGCGCCCCCAAGCCCAAGCCGGTCCGAAGACGCCGCACGGGCGGCCCCGGTCCGCTTCCAGCGCTCCCGAAGGCGGGCGGCAAACGACTCCGCGGCGCGGATGACGAGCGCCGCCTGCTCGTGCGCGAACGTCACGAGCACCAGCTTGCAGTAAGGCGGATAACCCCGATCCCGCCGCGTCTTCAGTTCGATGTCCAGAAACGACGCGAAATCGTGCCGGCTGGCGTGTTCGATGCTGTAATGGTCCGGCGTATAGGTCTGGATGTACACCTCGCCGGGAAGCTGGTGCCGCCCGGCCCGACCCGCCACCTGGGTGAGCAGCTGGAACGTTTTTTCCGCGGCGCGGAAATCGGGCAAATGCAGCACCGTATCGGCGGCGATCACCCCGACCAGCGTCACGTCGGGAAAATCGAGCCCTTTCGCGACCATCTGCGTGCCGAGCAGCACGTCGGCCTGCTTGGCGCGGAACCGGGCGAGCAGCCGCTCGTGAGCCCCTTTCTCCGACGTCGTATCGACGTCCATGCGAATGACGCGGATGCCGGGGAACAGCTTCGCCAGCTCCTCTTCGACCCGCTGGGTACCGGTTCCGAAATAGCGGATATGCTCGCTTTCGCAGCTCGGGCATACGTTCGGCACGCCTTGCGAGTAGCCGCAATAATGGCAGCGCATCGCGCGCGACACCTGGTGGTACGTCAGCGAAATGTCGCAATGCGGACACTGCACGACATAGCCGCACGTGCGGCACATGACGAACGTCGAATAGCCGCGGCGGTTGAGCAGCAGCACCGTCTGCTCGCCCCGCTCGAGCCGCTGCGATATCGCCTGGTACAGCCCGCGGCTGAACATGGACCGGTTGCCCGCCTTCAGCTCTTCGCGCAAGTCGACGATATGGACCGTCGGCAGCGGACGGCCCTCCACCCGATCGCTCATCGTGAGCAGGTGAAACGGGGAATCGCCGCCGGCGTCTCCGGCCGTCCGCGCATAGCTTTCCAGCGACGGCGTCGCCGAGCCGAGCACGACGACGGCGCCGTGGCGAAGAGCCCGCTGCACCGCGACGTCGCGAGCATGGTACTTCGGACTTTCCTCCTGTTTATAGGATGCCTCGTGCTCTTCGTCGATGATGATCAGGCCGATGCGGGTAAACGGGGCGAAAATCGCCGACCGCGCGCCGATGACGACGCGCACCCGCTTCAGTCCGATTTTGCGCCATTCGTCGTAACGTTCGCCCTGCGACAGGCGGCTGTGCATGACGGCGACGGCGTCGCCAAAGCGACCTTTGAACCGCTCGACCATTTGCGGCGTCAGCGATATTTCCGGGACGAGCACGATCGCTTCCCTGCCCTGGTCCAGACATTGCTGGATCGCCTGCAAATACACCTCCGTCTTGCCGCTGCCGGTGACGCCATGCAGCAAAAAGACGCGGTGCTCCCGGCGGCAAAGCGACTCGGCGATCGGCCCGAACGCCGCCTGCTGCTGGTCCGTCAGCGGAAGCGGCTTCGTGCGGACGAAGTCGCGGTCGGCATAAGGATCGCGGAACACCTCGCGTTCGCGGACCGCGAGCAGCCCTTTGGTTGCGAGGCTTCGGACTGTACCAGCGCCGAAGTTGAGCTTGCCGGTCAGTTCGGCGAGCGGCAGCGGCGCGGGGTTGTCCGCGAAAAAGCGCAGCAGCTCCCGCTGCCGGGCGGCGTTCGCCGGCAGCTTGTCGCCGTATTCGATCAGCGCGTCCGCCCCCGCGGCCGGCTCGACCATCTGCACCTTCTTCGTTTGCAGCCGGTCTTTGACCGTCTGGATTTCGACCAGCTCGCCGCGCAGCAGCAAGCGCTTCAGCGCCTGCCCCGACTCGGGGAAGCGGCGGAGCATCGCTTCCGGCGTCACCGTCCCCCTGGACCGGACGAACGCGACGATCTCTTCTTCCTCCGGCGTGCTCGCCAGCAGCAGCTCCTGTCCGCCCGCCGCGGCGTTAGCGGTCGCCGACCGGTCGCGCTCGCCGGCCACGGCGATCACTTTCTCGTATTTCGCTTTCAGAGCGCCCGGAATCATCGCCTGCAGCGCGGTAATTTCGTGGCAGACGTACGTGCGGCTCATCCACCGGGCCAGCTCGACCAGCTCCGGATTGAGCGGCGGCACGAGATCGAGCACCTGCTCGATCGGCTTCAGCTTGCCCGCGTCCATCCCGGTCCGCTCGGACAAGCCGACGACGAATCCTTGCAGCGTGCGCGGTCCGAAGGGAACGCCGACGCGGCTGCCGACGCCGACCCAGGCGCGCAGTTCGTCCGGGACGATGTAGTCGAACGGCCGGTTCGTCTGCTTCGCCGGCACGTCGACGATCACTTGCGCAAACAGCCGCCCGTCCGACGGCATGTCGAGGGGAAGCTGATCCTGCTCGAACAACGGGGAAGCCGCGCCCGATTCCTCGCCGCGCATCAGGCGTCACTCCCGCTTCGGGCGGCCAGCCGCTCGGCCGCTATCGCAAGCAGCCTCTCCGCCACGGATCGTTTGTCCATCAGCGGCAGCGATTCGACTAGCCCGTTCGCGTCGTAAATACTGACGATGTTCGTATCGGTGCCGAAACCGGCCCCCGGCTGCGTCACATCGTTGAGCACGATCAGGTCGCTTTTCTTTCGTCTTGCTTTGTCGAGTGCATGGGCTTCGCCGTCGTTCGTTTCGGCGGCGAAGCCGATGACGAGCTGGCGCGGCGTCTTGCGTTCACCGAGAAGCTGCAGGATGTCCGGATTTTTCACCAGCTCGAGCGTCATGACGTCGTCCTTCTTCTTGATCTTCACGTCCGACGGCTTGGCCGGACGATAGTCGGCCACCGCGGCCGCCTTCACGACGATATCGATATCGGGAAAGCGCGCGAGCACGGCTTCCATCATCTCCTGCGTCGATTCGACGCATACGGCGTTCACGCCGGCCGGCAGCGGCTCCGACGTCCGGGCGGCGACCACCGTCACGTCCGCGCCCATCCGCTTTGCCGCCTCGGCAATGGCGAAGCCCATTTTCCCCGACGAATCGTTTGTGATGTAGCGGACCGGATCGATCCGCTCCACCGTGCCGCCGGCGGTGACGAGCACCCGCTTGCCGGCGAGCGGCTTGTGCGGATTCAGCATGCGCGCGATCGCCACCATGATCTCTTCCGGTTCGGCCAGCCGGCCTTTGCCCACATAACCGCAGGCGAGCTGCCCTTCGCCGGGCTCGACGAAGGTCACGCCGCGTTCGCGTAAGATGCGCATGTTGGCGGTGACGGCCGGATGCGTGTACATGTGCACGTTCATCGCGGGCGCGACGAGGATGGGCGCCTCCGTCGCCAATAGCGTCGTGCTCAGCATGTCGTCGGCAATGCCGTGCGCCATCTTGGCGATGATGTTGGCCGTCGCCGGAGCGACGACGACGAGATCGGCGCGGTCGGCCAGATCGATGTGCGAGATGACGGAAGCGTCCCGCTCCTCGAACGTGTCCACGTAAACGTCATGGCGCGACAGCGTCTGAAACGTAAGCGGAGCTACGAACTTCGTCGCCGCCTCCGTCATGACGACGCGCACGTCCGCTCCGGCCTGCGCCAGCTTGCTGCACAGCGCGGCTCCCTTGTAGCAGGCGATGCCGCCGGTGACGCCGAGCACGATCGTTTTTCCCTTCAACATACGCATCCTCCCCGCGAGAAAAAAATAACAACCTGTCAGAGGTTGTCTTCATGCGTTTACTTTATCGAATCTTTGTACTGCGGATCGATGGTGACCCGGTCTTCGTATATTTCCTCGAGCGCCACGCCGACATATTTGCTCGAGACCGGGTTCTCGATCCCCGTCTTCGCTCCGTCGCGCAACATGCGGGCGCGCTTGGCGGCGGCCACGACAAGCGAATATTTGCTGTCCACTTTATTGATGAGCCGATCGATCGAAGGATACAGCATTCAACGCACCTCTTCCATCCATGATTTCACAAAAGGCATGATCCGTTCGCGCTTGCAATGCTCCGCGGTGATGATGGACAAAATCCGGTTGCAAGCGGCTTCCACCTCGTCGTTGACGACGGCGTAATCGTACTGCTCGAGCAGGCGAATTTCTTCGGCGGCCGCGTTCAGCCGGTTGCGGATCGATTCATCCGTCTCCGTGCCGCGGCCCCGGATGCGGTTTTTCAGCTCGCCGAGCGACGGGGGCATCAGGAAGATGAACACGCCTTCGGGAAACGTCTGCTTCACCTTCATCGCGCCTTGCACTTCGATTTCCAATATAATGTCTTTGCCGGCGCTGATCGTCTGTTCGACAAAGCTGCGGGGCGTTCCGTAGCAGTTGCCTACGTATTCGGCCCATTCGAGCAGCTCGTTCCGTTCGATCATCGAGCGGAATTGCTCTTTCGTCTTGAAAAAATAGTTGACGCCTTCCACTTCGCCCGCTCTAGGCGGACGCGTCGTAGCGGATACCGAATAAACCAGCTCCGGCGCCAGCTTGCGAAGCATCGAGCAGACCGTTCCCTTGCCTACGCCGGACGGGCCGGACAGCACGATCAAAAGGCCTTTGCCCGCGTTACTCGTCATGCTCATCTTCCTTGTTGTTCGTAAGCCGGTGCGCCACCGTCTCCGGTTGCACGGCGGACAGAATCACGTGGTCGCTGTCGGTAATGATCACCGCGCGGGTCCGACGTCCGTACGTGGCGTCGATCAGCATGTGGCGATCGCGCGCTTCCTGGATGATCCGCTTGATCGGAGCGGATTCCGGACTTACGATCGAGATGATCCGGTTCGCGGACACAATATTTCCGAAGCCGATATTGATCAATTTAATGGCCATCGTTGCCCCCCTACGAATTCAAGACCTACAGTCCGCTGCAGTCCGCAAACCGTTTTAGCCTTGTGCACTATTGTTGCCGTTTCCATATGCGCTCATACTCTGCATGGCTGCGCTCTTATTCGATATTTTGCGCTTGCTCGCGCAGCTTCTCCAGTTCCGCCTTCCATTCGACGACCCGTTCGGTGAGCCCGATATGATTCGACTTGGAGCCGATCGTGTTCGCCTCCCGGTTCATCTCCTGGATGAGGAAATCGAGCTTGCGGCCGACAGGCTCGTCAGAAGCGAGCAGCTTCCGGCATTGGTCGATATGGCTCGCGAGCCGCGTCAGCTCCTCGCCGATATCGCACCGATCGGCCATCAGCGCCGTCTCCATGGCCAGCCGCGGATCGTCCGGGCTTATCGCCACCGCTTCGCCGAGCAACTCCGAGATGCGCCGGTGAAGTCTTGTCCGGTACTCCTCGACCACTTGCGGCGCCAGTTCGGCAGCCTCCTGACGGATTTTCTCCAGGCGGTCCAGCCGCATGGCGATGTCCCGCGCCAGATGCGCGCCTTCCGCCTCCCGCATGCGCACGACCATGGCGCAAGCTTCGCGGACGCATGCAAGCAGCGCCTCTCCGACCTGCTCCGCATCCGTTTCGGCTTCGCGCACGGCGACGACATCGGGCAAGCTGAGCATGTCCCGCAGCGCCAGGGAATCGGCAAGACCGTACCGCTCCTTCAGCCGGTTCGCCGCTTCCGCGTACGCATCGGCAAGCGTCCAGTCGATTTCGACCGTCTTCGCGCCGGACGTTTCCCGCTCGATCGTGATGAACGCGTCGACTCGCCCGCGATTCAAGACATGCTGAATTTCCCGCCTCACTCCGTCTTCCAACGAAAGCCATTCACGGGACATGCGGACCACGATATCCAAATATCGGTGGTTGACCGACTTCAGCTCGACCTGCAATCGGTACCCGCAGGCCGACCGGCCGGACTGGCCGAATCCGGTCATGCTTCGAATCATGGGCATCACATCCAATACCCTATTCTAATTCATTTTGCAAATAGGGACAAGTGGATTTCATTCGCTGCGATAGGCTATCGCACGAGAGCCGTAACCGCGCATATTGGAGCGGGTTCGGAGCCCCAATTTCGAATGCGATCGCCCCCTGAGTCACTGCGAGTAGCCGCGTGATCGCAGCGGGCGCATCGCTTGGCATCGTTATGGTCGCAGCAGGTTCTCCCGCCGGCCGACGATTAGTCGCATTGCAACTGCGCTCGATACCCGCTGCTTAGCCGCTGCGGTTAAAACCGCCGTTCCGCCGCCGCGGATTTTGCCGCCGGATTCGCCTTGCGGCATTCGTCACCGGCCGCTCTTTTCCCGAACATAGCGGGTCAGCTGCACGCTCATATCGTAAAAGTTCATCGGCGTCATAATGTAGATGCCGTTAAAGAGCGGCATGGCGGCGTCGATCAATTCCTTCGTGATGCGCACGCCCTCTTCCCGCCCCTGCGGACCGCTCAATCCCGCCATGCGGCGGCGCACTTCGTCGGACAGCTGAATGCCCGGCACTTCGTTGTGCAAAAACGTCGCGTTCCCTTCGCTGACGATCGGCATAAAGCCGATGAAGATCGGCACGTTCAAATGTTTGGTCGCCTCGTGGATCTCCTCGATCCGTTTCGCGTCGTATACCGGCTGTGTCATGACGAAATCGGCGCCGGCAGCGACTTTTTTCTCCAGCCGCTGCACCATCTTGTCCAGATGCTTCACGTTCGGGTTGAACGCGGCGGCGACGACGAACCTCGATTTGTGCTTGAGCGGTTTGCCGGAAAAGGCGATGCCTTCGTTCAGCTGCTTGATGAGCCGAATCATCTCGAACGACGTCAAGTCGTACACCGAGCTGGCGCCCGGCAAGTCGCCGAACCGCGACGGGTCGCCGGTAATGACCAGCGTATGGTCGAGCCCGAGGGCGTGCATGCCCATCAGATGCGACTGCGTGCCGATCCGGTTGCGGTCGCGGCAGGCGATATGCAGCAGCGGCCGCACCCCGAGCCGCTCCTTGATGAGAAAGCCCATCGACAAATTGCTCATGCGGGTGATCGCGAGCGCGTTGTCGGCCATCGTGATCGAATCGACGTTCGCTTCCTTGAGCGCGCGCGCCCCCTCCATAAACTTGCCGATGTCCAAATCTTTCGGCGTATCCCATTCGACGATGACGGTATGCCGCTGACGGACCAGCTCGACGAGAGTCGGCTCGGCCCCCGCCCCTGCCGGTTCCGCTGTCGCAGCCGGCTTCGGCTCGGGCCGAACGACCTCGACCGCGCGCGGTGCCGCCGGCTGACTTTCCGGCTTTGGCACGTAACCCGCCAGCGCCTTCGCCATCGCGGCGATATGCCCCGGCGTCGTCCCGCAGCAGCCGCCGATCAGCCGGGCGCCGAGATCGGCGAACTTGCGCGCGCATTCGGCGAAATAGTCCGGCGTCGAGCCGAACACGTATTTGCCGTCGACGTAGCTCGGCAGGCCGGCATTCGGGAACACCGAGAACGGCCGGTCCTTAACCGACACAAGCTTCTCCATCGTGCGCAGGATGCCGCTCGGCCCGCTGTGGCAGTTGAAGCCGACAACGTCGGCCCCTTCGTCCACCAGCTGCTCGAACGCCTTCTGAAACGGCACGCCGTCGTTGGTCGTCGCGCCGCCGTCCGTGGCAAACTGGACGATGACCGGCAGCGGGGTGAGCTGGCGCGCGATCCGGTAAGCGGCCAGCGCTTCCTCGAAATCGTAAAACGTCTCCAGCAGCAAGCCGTCGACGCCGGCTTCGACGAGCGCCTC
>Ga0310832_100820_pt1 | contig 16700 bp, 16 predicted proteins | sample WT_ome_7_FD_201303 | JGI IMG/M metagenome (GOLD analysis project Ga0310832, IMG submission 201303) | Sorghum-adapted microbial communities enriched on wild type (WT) sorghum from Joint BioEnergy Institute, Emeryville, California, United... ...
ATCGAGGAATGCGGGTATTTTTTCATTTTTTGCGCCGATCTGTACCGAATCCTGTTGACAGCCGGCCCGGCGGAACTGGAGACGGCCAAAAGCAACCTGAGCGCCTCGTATTTTTACCAAACCGCCGTACTGTGCGCCGCCCTCGCCTTGCAAAACGCCAATGTGGCAGCCGAGTCGATGGGGCTTGGAGCGGTCATGATCGGCGGCATTAACGAAGCTTTGCCGGAACTGGACGAATGGCTCGGCCTGCCGGAATTCGTCATCCCTTTGGCCGGCTTTGCCGTAGGCGTGCCCAACGAGGAGCCTGAACAAAAGCCGCGGCTGCCGCGTTCCGCCGTCTTTTTTGAAAACCGGTACAATCCCGAGCTGAAAGCGGCGATCGACCGCTACGACCAGGAAATCGAGGCGTATTACGGCTCGCGTACGAGCAACAAGCAAAAGGCAAACTGGTCCGGCAAATTCGCCGCCATGTTAAGCCGGGAGTTGCCGCTCACCTGGTATACGGATTACGTCCGTAGCAAAGGGTTTGATCGGAAATAACGAAGCGGTTCCCGAGCGGCAGCGGCAAGTTCGGCGGATGTGGCAACATTTCCATTCTTCTCCTCCCGGGTGTATAATGGCATACAAAGCGCTTGCACCAACGGGAAAGAGGTGAACCGAACGAACCATGGCGTCTTCACAGTCCAAAGCCGCCCAGCCGAGCCTGACGGAAGGGCCGATCGCCAAAACGCTGTTCGTCTTCGCGCTGCCGATTTTGCTCGGCAACGTGCTGCAAACGTTAAACGGCTCGATCAACTCGATCTGGGTCGGCAAATTTCTCGGCGAAACCGCCCTGGCCGCGACGTCCAACGCCAATCTCATCATGTTTTTTCTGATCAGCGCCATTTTCGGCATCTCGATGGCGGCGGTCATTTTGATCGGACAAAATTTGGGGGCGAAACGGGTATCCGAAGCCAAAAAGGTCGTCGGCACCAGCACCAGCTTTTTCGTCCTGTTGTCCGTCATCACCGGCGCGGTCGGCGTCGTGTTCTCGCCGCTCATTCTCGACCTGCTCAACACGCCGGAGGACGCCAGGGAGATGGCGGTATCCTACACGCGCATCATTTTCGCGGGCGTGCCGTTTTTGTTCGGCTTCAATTTGGTGATGGGCGTGCTGCGCGGCTCCGGCGACGCCAAGACGCCGTTTTATTTTCTGCTCTTGTCCGCCGTGCTGGACGTCGGGCTCAATCCGCTGCTCATCCGCGGCTACGGCCCGTTTCCGGAAATGGGCATCGCCGGCTCCGCGACGGCCACGCTGATCGCGCAATCGATCAGCCTCGTTCTGCTGGTTGCGTATTTGTACGCCAAACGGTATTTCCTGCGGCTGACGCGGGACGACCTTCATCTGCTGCGCATGAATTGGCAAATCATTAAGGTGCTGATCCAGAAAGGGCTGCCGATGGGCCTCAACATGGTGGTGGTGTCGCTCAGCAACCTGCTGCTCATTCATCTCGTCAACGCTTACGGCTCCGAAGCGACCGCGGCGTTCGGCATCGCCAACCAGATTTCCAGCTATGTGCAAATGCCCGCCTTGGCCGTGGGCGGCGCGGTCACCTCGATGGCGGCGCAAAATATCGGGGCGGACCGATGGGACCGCGTCTCCCGTATCACCTGGGTCGGCATCGGCTTCAACGTGCTGTTGACCGGCGCGCTCGTCATCGTCCTGCATCTGTTCAACCGCGAGACGCTCGGCCTGTTTTTGCCGAAGGAAGGCAGAGCGATCGACATCGGCATGCATATTAACAACATTACGCTTTGGTCATTCATCATTTTCGGCATCTTCAATGTCATGGCCGGCGTTGTCCGCTCGTCCGGCGCCGTCGTCGTGCCGCTGGTCGTTTCCTTCATCGCCCTGATGATCGTCCGCATCCCGCTCGCCTCCGTGCTCGGCAGCCGTTACGGCTTCGACGCGATGTGGTGGAGCTTTCCGATCAGCTTCGCCACCGCCGCGCTATTGAACGCGTTGTACTATATATTCGGAGGCTGGAAAAAGACGAAGCTGCTGGAGAAAGCGGGCGGAGCTTCGCCGGCTTAGGCGCTTCGCATCCTATTCTTCCGGCACTTCGACACGTTCGCGATGTGCATGCAAAAGAGCCCGCCAATACCGGCGGGCTCCCGTGTCAGAGACGGATTTGTATCTCGTTACGTTGCGGATTTGTCGGTCCCCGTCACTTCCCGGATGAACCGGTCCAAAGCGTCCACGCTCGTGATGTGCCGGTTGCAGGCGCCGCTGTCCAGGCACATATAGTTCCCGAACGCCTTGTAGTAATCGGCGGACGCGTGCGCCGGCTTCACTTTGGAGATCGCCGAGAACAACACCGTCTCGCTGTGCCGGTTGCACAGAAAACAGACGCTCTTTTTGTTCACCGGCGTAAATCGGCCTTCGATGCCGACGAGCTGTCCGTTCCGGCCATAGACGAGGTACATTTTGTTCGCCGCAATATCGGTCCAGCTTATATAGGTGAGGCGGCGATAGTCGACGGCGGACAAATCGGGAAGCTTCAGCTTTTTCACTTTGGGGAACAGCTGCTTCAGCTGTTTTTCCGTCACGCGCGGAAATTCCGTCAAATACGGCTCCAGCGACCGCAAACTTCCCCGAACTTCTTCCTCCGTGCGGGCATCCGCCACTTGTTCCAATAGCCGCAGCTGATGCTCTGTAGCATCCGGAAACGCCGACCAAATCTGGACTTTCACGCCGTCCCTTACCGATTCCGCCACGCGCGGATCGGATGACGACTGGATGGCTTGCAGCAAAATTTGCGCCTGCTTCCGAATCCCATTAAACTGATGGTTTTCAATAAACGGCTTGCACATATGGGCCCACCCCTTATTTTTGTGAAAATCAAAATAAGGTGCAAAGCCCGATCGTCTTAGAAACGATTCGCCGCAGGGCGATGGAAATCGAAGCCCATGCAAAGTATCGCCCTAATCATCAGGCTTTGCATGAGCGGGCCGTGATTCGGGCAAATTGCTTTGCCACTCCGATCGCCTCCCTTCCCCCCATCCAGTATAATCCCGCATCGTAACCCGGTGTCAATTCCGTGTTTGGATAGAGCCGTTTTTTCGGACGTCATTTGTCGATTTCACTGCAATATTCGTGGAGATCAGAAACAGCAAAGCCGCAATCACCGGGTGAAGCGCCGCGACGGTCCGTCCGAGCGCCATCTCGGCCGTCGCATATTGAAGTGCGATGAGGATCAGCATGCCGAAAGGCCACCAGCGCAGCTTCCCGCGTATTTTGCCGAACAAGGCGATGATCCCTGTGAGCAAAGGCAAATACTCAAAAAGATGCACGAATTGGACATGACTGCGCCAATACGCGGAATCCGTGAACGTCGCCAAACCGGCGAGCGCGATTTGAGCCGCCACGCAAGCTGCAAAAATCCACGTCAAGATCGCGTACGCCAAAAGAGCTCCATAGGAAGCGTTTTTTTCCAAAACGGTCACCCCCCCGAGTTTCGGTTTCCGGGTCTCAGTTCCTTGAGAATCTCGGCGATATCCCGCGGCTGAACCCGAACACGGCATGTTTTGTTCGCGGAAAAAAGGGTGCGGATTCCTTGCCACAACGGCGATTCCGAGCCGGCTCCCCGATCCACCATGCAAATGGCCGGGCCTTCCTCGCATCGATCCAGACATCCGCTCTTTCGCGCGGTCACTTCGTGCTGCAGCCCAAACCGTTCAATTTGCTGTTGCAGCGCAATCCAAATCGCTTCGCCGCCATTGTTGTAGCAACTCGGCTTCTTTCCGGTTAACCGCCGATTCGTGCACACCCTGATCTCGTATCGGCTCATCGGTTGCATGCCTCCCTCCGTCCATTTTGGCATCCGGTGTCGGCACCGGAGTTCAGGGATTTTTCCAGTTTTTTGGAAGCTTGGCGTACTTCGCGGTCAAAACGCCAATCGCTTTTCCATCGATCCCCATACGTTCCAGTTCACGCCGGAATGTGCGCACAGCTTGTGAACGCAGCCTGTGTCCCCGGATGAACAGGTTGAGCGCGCGCCAGCCGATTCGGGCCAAACCGGCTGCCGTTCGCAGGAACGCTGCGATCATTCCCGCAGCACCTTGGCGATCGATTTCAACGTATCCATGTAATCGCACGCCATGCGAAGCGCATCTTCCTTCGGAATGCCCGCTTCCGTCAGTTCCTTGTACATGTGGCCGACCGCTCTGCCCATCTGCCTTCCCGCCTCTTCCGAATAAAGCGCCTGCATCAGTTCGTGGGCCAGTCTGGGCAATTTGTCCGCCACGGTCTCCAGCAACTGGCTGATTTGTTCGATCGGTATTTCTTTCACGGCACGAGCCTCCTTAACGCTTTCCGGTAATCGGAAATGGTTTGACCCGGCATGGCCAGATCGATGACGCGGGAAAGCCACTGAAGCGGCGTCAGTTCTTCCATCGAGGAAGCGCGTCCCGCCTTCTCCTCGATTTGCCGGAGCCACTTTTCCTTGTCGCGCGGCTTCAGCACGATGGTTTCGGCGCGCAACCGGTCCATAAGCGCCATCTCTTCCGCAAGCAGCTGTCTGAACTGGGAATCGGCAAGCAGCGTGTCAAAAAAGCGCAGCTTTTCCCCGGCTTCCGTGATCCGGCCATGCAAATACGCCCGTATCCATTCCAGTTGATCTTCCTCACCCACGCCATTCCCTCCCCAGCTTTTCTTTCAACTTGGCCCGGGCATGGTAGCAACGGCTTTTCACCGTACCTTCGGGTATGCCGAGCACGCCGGCCATCTCTTTGCACGTCAATCCTTCAATATAGATGCCGTAAACGATCACGCGGGAGACCGGATCGAGCATGCCGAGCAGCTCGTCCGCGAAGAGATCGCTGTAATCGGGGTCTGCCGCCCGTTCGGATGCGCCGGCGAGCGAGTCGTCGCTGACCTCCCTGGACGATTTGCGCAGGTGGTCGACCATTTTTCGATGCGCGATGGTCAAAATCCACGCCTTCGGATGATGAACTTCGTCCAGTTCGGCCAATTGCCGGTAAACGGCGAGAAACGTTTCCTGAAAAATATCCTCGATCAAATAAGGGTCGTGCAGGCGGAGTTTTAGAAACGCGTAGACGCTGTTTGCATACGTTTCGTAAATATGCGCAAAGCTCATCTCCACCTTCCTTTCGAGGATATGGTTTCATCGGCTCTCTACTAAGGAGTCGTCGAAACCGGCGATTCGGTTCAACGCGCCAACATGAAAATCCTCCCCTGTTCGATAACGGGGAGGATCGCTTCGATGCCGAGATTATGAAGGATAAACCATTTGATAAGTAGACAAAATCACTCCGCTTTCATAATGCTTGTTATGCAGCAGCTTCAGATTGATTTTTTGTTTGGTCCCGAACAGCGGGATGCCGTCCCCGAGCAGAATCGGGTTGATTTTCAAAATGAGCGTATCGATTAACTGGTGCGTTAAAAGCGCCCCCGCGAGATGCCCCCCGCCGCAAAGCCATATTTTTTGGTGCTTGCCTTCGTCCTTCAGTTTTTTGCAAAACGAAACGGCGTCTTCCTTGACGAGCTCCACCTTGTCGTTGGATTCAAAATCAAGCTCATGGGAAAAAATGTAATGCTTGAGTTCGGGATGGACGGCCTGGGCGATCCCGGAAGGCTCCCCCGGTTTCAAGCCGTACTTGAAGCCGTATTCGTACGTTTTTCGGCCCATCAGCACGGCGTCGTACTGCTTGACGCTGGCAAAAAAATCCCCGCCGTCATCGGCGTACAAAAACACCGACTCATCGGCAACCCCGTTTCGGTCCGCGATGAACATATCCAGCGTAGTCGCAACATGATAAATCAGTTCCGCCATATATGGCTCCTCCTCACGTTAATTTCTTCGCGGATGGGCCCCATCGGCCGCGGCATAGCGCTCGTTGGCGCGCCAATATTCGTCCAGCTGATCGGCCGGCCGCGGCACCGCTCCGCCGTGGCACACTTCCAGATGCTCGGGCGCCAGTTCTCGCACGATCAAGCTGCTTTGCAGCGCCAGCGGCTTGTCGAAGGTGAACATCGGAAAGCGCAGCTTGCCTTTCCTGGCGTTGAACAGATCGCCGGCGAGCAGCACGCGGTCTTGTTCATGGTAAAAGACGACGTGACCGGGAGCATGCCCGGGCGTCCAATGCGGCTGGAGCTCTCCGATCCGCTCGAGACGGCCGTCCGCGCTTTCCGGCAACGGTTGCGCCAGCCCCCGGGGCAAGTAGGCGGCCGCCTTTTTGCGTCCCGGATAAGGCGTTTGCCCTTCCGTATGCGGAATTTCCAGCCGGTGCGCATAGACCGGCACGCCCGGCCAATCTTTCAACAGCCGCGCAATCGCGCCCACATGGTCGGAATGCCCGTGCGTGAGCACGATCCGCTTCAGCGGCCCGATCCCGAGCGAACGGATGGCCGCGGAGATCCCTTTCGCCATCGTCGGCATGCCGGCGTCGACCAGCGTGACGCCGTCTTCCTCCTTCACAAGCCAAACGGTGATCGGGAACACCATCCACGTCTTCAAGCTCCAGATATGTTCCGATATTCTTGTCATTTTCATCCTGATTCCTCTCCTTCCCGGATCATCGCGCCGAATCCGATCAGCAGCGCGCGAAACGCGTCTCGAAACGTCGGCAGCAGTCTGGCCGTCAGTTCATCCACCGACTCGTGGGAGTAACGGTACGTTCCGACGATGCCGTGCGTCATGTAAAACACAATGCGCGCGTACGCGAGCAATCGTTCCTCACCCGTTCCGGCGGGCAAGCAGCCTTGCAGCGCTTGCTTCAGCTTGCCGAACAATTCGTTCCGAACACGGTTCAGTTCCGGAAGGGATTCCGTCTCATCGACCTGCGCGGCGTTGGCGCTGAAAAACACTTCGTACATATTCCGGTTCGTCAGGCAAAACCGAATCCAGCTCAAGCAAATGTCGTTCAGCTGGTCGTGAGGCGGCTTGTCTTGCTGCAAAATGCGGTCGAACTGCTCTCTCAACTCCGCGAGCGGCGGCATGGAAATGTGGTGCAGCAGCGCTTCCTTGTCCGCGAAATAAAGGTAAATCGTCGTATGCGAGCAGCCGGCCCTCTGGGCGATCTCCCGCATCGTCACGTCATCGAAGCCCCGCTCGGCGAACAGTTCGCCGGCTGCCGCGATAATGTTGCTCTTCGTGCGTTCCGACCGCGTCGTCGGGTTGGCGGGCATTGTTCTCACCTGGTTCGCTTGGATGTAACCATTGGTTAGTTTAAATTTTAAAATAACCGATGGTTAGTTAGATGTCAATAGAAGTGGTTAAAAAAACCGCACCCCCAACGGTTAGATGATGGCTAACCATTGGGGATGCGGTTCATAGTCCTTTATCGGCTCCGGAACGGCCGCATAACCGCCTCTTATTTCATGGACGCTTTATAAGCATCCAGCTGTTTCTGATACTCGGCGATGACCTTGTCGATCCCCGCCGCCTTCAGTTTTTCAAGAGCCGGCTTGATCGCCTTGTCGTAATCCGCGACACCGTCGTAGATCGGCATGATGTCCGACGTATAAACGGCCTGCACGTTTGCCATTTCCGCCTTGACCGCGCTCGGGTCGAAGAAGAAGTCTGCGGCGTAGAACGTTTGCGCGTTCGGATCCGCCTTGAACAACGCCTTCTGCGCGTACAGCAGGTTCGGATCGAAACGGATGTAATTCAGGTTGCCGATCATCCATTCGTCTTGCGCATACAGCGGCGTTTTGCCGTCTGCGTCGTTGATGCGCTCCACACCCCGGTCGCCGACCTTTTTATACGTCTTGCCTTCGATGCCGTACATGAACAGGTCGTAATTTTCCTGGCTTGCATACAGCCAATCGAGGAACTTGACCGCCGCTTCCGGATGCTTGCTGTTCGCCGCCACGGCGTTGACGTTTTTGGCGTTGAACATCCGGTAGTGCGGCTTGTCGGGATAGAGGCGCTGCAAGGTGAAATCTTCGTCCTTCATGTCCGGGAACGAACGCTTCATCTCCTGCGGATTGTTGGGCGTGCCGAACAGGAACACATAGTTGCCGCTGTTGATCTGCTTGTCCAGCTGCTCCTGCTTGACGACGAGAATGTCCGGGTTCGTCAGCTTCTTTAAGTAAGCGGCCCGGAAGAAGGCGGCGTCCTTCTTGAATTCCTCCGTTTCCGCCCAGTTTTTGACCTGTCCGTCCTTCGTGATGAACGCGATTTTGTCTTTCACGGCGAAAGGATACGAATCGTACGCCCGGTGCAGCACGTCCGACGCGTCCCGAAGGCCGCCGCGGATCGGCAAATACGGCTTGGTTGCGCCGGCTTCCGATGCCATGACCTTTTCCATCGCTGCGAGCATTTCTTCCTGCGTTTTCGGTACGTCCGCGACGCCCGCTTTATTGAGCAAAATCCGGTTCGCCGTGTAGGATCCGTCAACCGCCGGCTCGTACCAATAGGCCGGGACCGCATACGTTTTGCCGTCTTTTTTGACGCCGTTCCACACCGAATCGGGAATCGCCTTTTTGAGGTTAGGCCCGTATTTCTCGATCTCCGCTCCGATATCTTTGACGGCGCCCCGTCCGATGTAGTTCGCGAGCGATATCCAGTCGTTCATGACGTGGAACATGTCGAAGTTGTCGTCCGTCGACAGCTTCAAATTGAGCTTCTGTTCCCACGCGCCCCAGTCGATATACTCTTTCTCGATCTGAACGTTGACACCGTCGGCCAGCAGCTTCTTGTTGACGGCGTCCCGGACAGCCGGCCATTCCTTGGGCTCGGTGCCGGGAAGCACGTATTTCAGGGTGACGACTTCTTCCTTGTTCGTCGCAGAGTTCGAAGGATTTTTCGAAGCGCCGTTGTCCGCCCCTTGCGGTTCGGCGGTTTTGCCGCTGCAGCCGGCCGCCAGCGATAAAACGAGCGCGGACGCCAGCACTGTCGTTGCCAACTTGTTCAACCTGACCCTCTCCTTTTTCAATAGGATGCATCTATATCAACCTCTTGCGAGGACGATATCGCTGGGCACCATCCCGCTATCCTTTGACCGAGCCGACGATCAGCCCCTTGACGAAGTACCGCTGCAAATACGGGTACAGAAAGACGATCGGACCGATCGTGACGATGACCGTCGCCATCTTCGCCGACTCCGCCGGAGGCGTATATTGCACCTGATTTCCCCCGGGGGGCAGCATGTTTAGCATCTCGATATTCGAGCGGATTTTAAACAAGACATACTGCAGCGGGAACAAATTTTTATTATCGACCAGCATGATCGCGTTGAACCAGTCGTTCCAGTAAGCGAGCGCGTAAAACAGAAGGACGGTGGCAAGAACCGGAACGCAGAGCGGCAAATAAATGCGGAACGCGATCCTCATGTCGTTTGCGCCGTCCATATAAGCGGACTCCCGCAAAGCGCTCGGCAACGACTCCATAAAATTGCGCACCAGAAACATGTTGAATGCGTTGAACATGAGCCCGGGCACGATCAGCGCGAGCAGGTTATCCGTCAATCCCAGCTTCTTGCACATGATGTACCAGGGAACGAGCCCTCCGTTGAACAGCATCGTGATGAAGAAATACAAGCTCAAGGCTCCCCGGTACTTGACACTCGGATTCGCCAGCGGATAGGCGGCCATCGCCGTGATCAGCACGGCCAGCACCGAGCCCACAGCCGTGACGAAAACCGTAACGCCATAGCTGCGCAGCAGCATGGCTCCACTGTCGTACAACGTCCGGTACGCTTCCAGGGAAAACCGTTCCGGCACCAGCCTATAGCCATGCTTGATGATGCTCGTCTCGTCGGAAATCGACACCATGAACGTCAGCACCATCGGCAGCAGGCAGCATAGAGCGAAAAGCCCGAGGAAGAGATGGATGAACCATGCGGAAATATCCGGCCGCTTCAACGCGTTCATCTCAATACAGCGCTCCTTCCCTAAACGTTCTGCGGGTAATCCAGTTTGCCGCGAAGACGAGCAGCAGGCCGACGATAGACTGGAACAGGCCGACCGCGGCGGCGTTGGACGGATCCCCGATCTGGCGCAAAGCGCGGAACACGTACGTGTCGATGACGTCCGTCGTCGGGTAGAGCACGCCGTTGTCGCCGATGATCGCATAGATCATGCCGAAGTCGCCGTAAAAAATTTTGCCCAAATTGAGCAATGTGAGAATTGCTGCTGTCGGCGCGAGCAGCGGCAGCGTAATGCTGCGGATCTTTTGCCACCGCGTCGCGCCGTCGATCTCCGCCGACTCGTACAAAACCTGGTCGATCCCGGTGATCGCCGCCAAATAAATGATGGAGCCCATCCCCGCTTCCTTCCACACTTTCATCCCGACGAGAATCCAGGGCCACGCCTCCGCCTTCGCATACCAATTGACGGGTTCGCCGCCGAAGAAGGAGATGGCCTGGTTGATCAGCCCGAAATCGGTGGAAAACAGCCCGTACATCATATAGCTGACGATAATCCAGGATAGGAAATTCGGGAAAATCATCGTCGTCTGGGTGAGTTTCTGAAACAATCGGTGGCGGACTTCGTTCAGCAGCACGGCGAGCGCCACGGCGAACAGCGTCCCGAATACGAGAAACAGCAAATTCAGCTTGATCGTATTCAGCGTAATGAGCAGCGCGTCGGTCGATTTGAAGAAAAACCGGAAGTTGTCAAACCCGACCCATTCGCTGTGCAAAAGCCCTTTCGTATAATTGAATCTTTGAAAGGCAATGAGCAAATACGGATACGTTGCATAGGAAAAAATGAATACGTACAGAACAGCAGGCACTGCGAGCAAATAGGAAAACCGGTTTTTGGAGAGCTCCCGCAGGAAGCCGGCGGGAAAACCGGCGTTTCGTTTCGGCATGTCGGTCCACCTCGTTTGCGGTATGGCACGAGCATAAGGCACGGAGGAACCGTTGTAAATTTCGAGATTCGGAATTTCGTTTCACAAAAGAGCACATTGCCTTTTTTCAATAATCAGTGCGGAAAATGAAAGTTTCGCCGAAAGCATAAAGCCGGCGCAGAGCGGTTGGAGCGCTCCGACGCCGGTCTTACGCCTGCTCCCGAAATTGGGACGGGGTCATGCCGTACTTTTTCTTGAACAGTGTCGAGAAGTAGGAAACGTTAAAAATGCCGACCCGCTCGCCCACTTGCGCCACGGCCATCGAGGTGTCCGACAGGAGCTCTTTCGCTTTCTCCATGCGCAGCTGCGTCACATAGTCGTTGAAATTCGAACCCGTCACTTGCTTGAACAGCTTGCCCACATACCCGGATGACAATCCGGCCCGCTCCGATACCAGCTCGAGAGACAGCCCGGGATTCGCGTAATGCTCCTGCAAGTATAGCTTGATCTCTTCGATGACTCGGGCTTGCCTGGCCGCGGCGACGCTGCTCTTGTTCTCCTCGATCATGGAAACGATCCGGAAACAGAACTGCGTGAGGCAAGTCCGGATTTCGTCCAATGTTTCCGCCTCACGGATGTCGTTCATGGAGGAGTAGAGCTCGTTCGGATCGACGCCCCACCACTCGGTAATGTTCTCGAATTCGCGGATGATGGCCAGAAACAGGAAATTCGTATACTGAACCGTTTGGCTCCGGCTGCTGCGCGGCAGGCCAAGCATCCAGTCGTCGATCTCCTTCTCGATCGTCCTGGTCTGGCACAGCTTGATCGCATCGATCAGCTTTCGTTCTGCGGACGAAGGGTACCGGGCTGTCTGCCCGACATCTGCGCCGGCTTTCGAGGCGTCGAGAAGACTGCCGTAGCCGTAAAACAACCGGTATTCCATATACTTCCCTGCCGACACATACGAATTGCGGATTTCCTCCATCGATCCGCAAAGATCGCCGATGCTCGCCGAAACGGAAATATGGTAGTATGTTTTGACGGTGTCCTGAATCTCGGCCAGGAGGAAATAGAGACGTTCGTCGAAGGCCGGCCGGTCCGTCTGCACGACAAGTGCAATCTCCTCTTCCTCCGTCAATGCGACGTCGCTCTCGTACGCCCCGCTCAGCAGCTCCTGAGCAATATTGCCTATCGCGAACCGGATCAGTCCCCGGTCGAAAGCATGGTACTTCTCCTTGAAGGAGCGGATGCCGTCTATCCGGAACAGCAGCACGGCAAAGTACGGCCCCTTCAGCCGCGTTCTCCACTCCCGCTCGATTTCCGGAGGCATGCGCACGAACGCCGATTTGTCCGCATGCCCTTTCAGCAGATGGAACATGTAGCTGCTTTTCAGCATTTGCGTGGAACGGCTCAAGGTCGAGGCTATCGATTTGGCCGACTCCATCGTATGGGTGAAGACGTCGGACAGCAGCTTGTATTCGTCCATGCGCAGCAGAGGGCTCCTGGAAGATCCCCCCCGTTCCGTCACTTTGTCGATCAGCGCTTTCATCGGATTGTAAATATTGCCGGTGACCAGGAGCGAAATCGCCACTCCGGCTGCTGTCAGAAGCAGCGCGATCAGCAGCGTCCAGCGCCTCACCTCGTAAATGTTCGAAAGCAGCTGGTCGTACGGGCGGACGCTGACAAAATACCAGTCGAGCGTCGACGATTTGATGTAAGTGACGAGGCTCTTGCGGCCTTCGATGGTCTGTGTGAAGCTTCCCTGGTTCGCGTTGCCTTGCAAAATGTGCTGCACATAGTCCAGGTGAGCGAAATTTTCCATAAACAAAGCGTCATCGGAGTGAGACAATACGGTTCCTGTTGCATCCATGACGAACGTGCTCGCGTGCCGGGCGGATGCGCTGATGCTCCGCATCGTATTTTGGATGTACGATTCCTTCAAATCCAGCACGATGGCCGATCGGGCCGCACCGGTAAGCGCTTGCTCAGGATGTACCGTAAACGTCAGGAGCCTGAGCGGTACATTGTCCTTCATCAGTTTTCGCGGGTAAAAGCCGACATACTGCGTCTGCTCGCGGGCTGCCGTCTGGGGATCGGGCGGGAAATTGGCCGTATCGATGTAGGCTCCGTTCGTAAAGTTGTACAGGCCGATATTCGAAATAAACGGATATACCGACTGCAATTTGGCGAGCAGCAGGCTGGCGTTGTAATCGACCAGCTTGTCGTTCTCCTTCGCGTACATGAACACGACGATCTGGTTGTCGCTGAGCAGCTGGCTCGTAATTTCCTCCACCTGCTTGAAGACGACATTTGCCGTATAGCTCACCTGAGACAGCATCTCCCGGGAGGAGCTGTCGATTTCTTTCACGGCTTTGGCGGAAAAGAGCATGTACAGAATCGTGGACAAAACGGAGATGGTGACGATGATCAGCAGCAAGTAGGAGAGCAGCAGTTTTCTGTAAACCCGATATTGCTGAAGCCGCTTCACGAACTTCATTCCGAATGACCTCCTGCCATCATCATAATGCAGCGTATCCATGCCTGTACACTCCGAAAAAAAAGGAAGGGGCGGCTTGCGGTTCTCCATTTTGCTCCAACAAAAAAGGGCCGGTTTCAAACCGGCGCCGCTGGTTCAAAGGCTTCGTACTCCGCAAAAGGGTCGTCGATCAGAATCCGGTGCGCTTCCGCATCGCTCACGCCGACATACAGCATCGCCTTCCCGCCGCTTAACCGGTGAATACCCCCGCTGAAAATGACATCGGTCAAATCCGGCCGTTTGGCGGGGCCTTCTGGAAACTGGTTGCGAGCGGCAATGATTTTGATCGGGGTTCTCGTCCCCGTCTTCGGATTGTAAGCGAACGTCATCGCATGGTAATGGCGGATGTATCCCTTTTCCATGTAGGAGATATGCCCCAGAACGCCGATCCAACCGTTGCCGAGCAGGTGCGCTTCGTTGGCTCCGCCCCATTCGCTTTTGCGGAATTGGTCCTGGAACAAAGTAGCGCCCGCAATCGTCTCCGGCGTCAATTGCTCCAGCTTGTCGATCTCCGTATAGCCGATCAGCGCTTTGGCGCCGCCGACTTCCAACGGACGGGTGAATACGCCGATTCTGCCGTCCGCCAGCTCGACAAGCCGAATATCCTTCATATGCTCCGGACCCGATGCAAAGTACCGCAGCGACTCGATATCTCTTCCTCTGTAGAATAAAGTGCGCCACGATTGCACTTTCTCGTTCTCGTCCGGGTCGAACGACACTTCGACTCCGCCGAAGACAAGCTCGCCTCCGATGAACGTGATGAACGGATCCTGCAAGGCGAAAGTCGGCGCCTGTTCTCTCGGCATCCAGACCCCGTCTCTCAAGACGAAAAACATCACTTCCGAACGCTCCGTCGCGCGTCCCTCGACCCGGCCGGCGATCACCTCTTCGCCCCGGTCGCGGAAAGGAGCGGCAATGTTGTACACATCTCGGTCCCCGACCCCCGCAAACGCCAGCTTTTCGGCGTGATAAGACGTCATCTTTCGTTCGAACTCGGCCAGCAGCTGGCGGCATGATTTCACTGCATGTTTTTGGCTCGGCATTGGATACCGGTCTCCCTCCATCTTGCCTATCGGTTTGCTTTGCAGATCGATGATAAAACAAGGACGGACGGATTGTAAATTTTAAAAATCGGTTTTTTCTTTCATAAAAAAGCAAGAAAAAGGGCTGATTGTTCCTGATGGCCGCCCCTGTTCACCCAACCGATTACGGTAGCTTGATACGTACGAACCCTGCCGCAGCCGTAGCTGCCGCGGCCAGGATAACGGCAAAGGCGATTGCTCCGGCGGCCAGTCCGGCATAGTCAATCAGGTAGCCCGTGCACACGGGGAGGACAGCGGCAGGGATATAGCCGCCGATGTTAAGAACCGCGTTCGCTTCGGCTCTGCGATGCTCAGGGACATGCAGTCCAATCAGTGTCAGGCCGCCGAGTTGGCCGAGACCTTGGCCAGCACCGGCCAGCAGTGCGGCCAGCACTAGCGGAGCGACGGCGGAGGCATAAACTGCGATCACCATGCAGAGCATGGCGAGGAAGACGGACGCCGCGCCTATCAGAAGCTGGCTTCGGATGGTAAGCCTCTTAAGGAGAAATTGAACGCCCGTCGCCAACAAAAACATGAGGCATGCCATTCCGCCGGCGAAGAGCGGGTTCGAGGCGCCCAGCAACTTCTTCAGCAGCGAGGGGCCGAGCGACAGCATGAACGATGTGCACGTGATGCCCGGAGCGAAGACCGCAATGCCAAGAGCAAGGTGCAGCCGGTTGCCATTGGGCACGCTGGGCAGCCGAAGCCGCCACTTGCTTTGACGCGCTGAAGAGCGTAAACGCGGAAGCGATCCGGCAACGGCGAAGGCGCTGGCCAATATCACAAGTTGGGTGCCGAACAGAGGAACGACCGGTTGGGTGAGCGACTCGGAGAAGATGCCTGATAGCAGCGGACCGAGTCCTGCACCCAGCACCATGGCGACCGAAGCGGCGAGCGCAGCCGTCTTTCTCCGTGCGGGGCCTCCTACATCCACGACCGAAGCCATGCCGGCCGAGACTATGACGCCGACGGCAATGCCCGACAGTAATCGCGCGAGCAGCAGTGATGCGACCGTGGAGGCAGTGCCAAAAAGAATACAGGCGAGCACGGCGGCCGCAAGGCCCGGGAACAACACCGGCTTGCGACCGTACCGATCAGACAACTGACCGGCGACGAGCAAGGTCGCGAGCAAACCTGCGATATATGCGGCGAAGATTAATGTCAGCGTACCATTGGAGAAGCCCATCTCCTGCTGCCAGCGAACATAGAGTGGGGTGGCCGAATTGGACAGGATGAAGACCGCCGTTACGAGCCAAGCGGTCGTCCATATTCGCCAAGCGCTAGGGACAGGGGTGGTATATTGGGCTTGATCAGAAGCAATTGCCATCCACAAGACCTCCTAAGATGAAGAATTCTCATAGCACTATTCGCTCTCGAATCTCATCATAGGGTATAATCAGATATAACTGAAATACATAAATTGAATATATGAAATAACCAATTGGTTATGGTGGAGTGCATGCAAATGAACTTGAACCTTCTCCGAATCTTTGTGCAGGTTGCAGAGACATCGAACATTACGGAGGCATCCAAAGCGTTGTTCATCTCACAGCCAGCCGTGAGCAAAGCGATCAAAAATTTGGAGGCGTCGCTTGGCATCCAACTGTTCATCCGTGACAAGCATAAAGGGTTGCTGCTGACGGAAGCAGGGCGGGAGATTCTCGTATTAGCCAGGCAGATGAAGGCGATCGAAAACAGCATTTATCAAATTGCCGGCCGGGAGAACCGCCTGCTCGGCGGCAAGATCAAAGTCGGTTCCTTCCCCGCAGCAACAACAAACTTGCTATCCAAGGCTATCGCCGTTTTCCGTACAAATTATCCGTTGGTGAAAATCGAGTTGCTGGAAGGCGTCTCCGATCAAATCAAGCAATGGGTAGAAGACCGAACAGTAGAACTAGGGATTGTGGCGTCTCCGTTCGATTCATTAGAATTCGAGAAATTGCAGTCCGACTACATGGTTGCGATCGTTCCTGTGGATCATCCGCTGGCGAAAGAACCGATTATCGATCTGAATTGCTACCGAGACGAGGTTATTTTCTGTAAAGGCGGGCATGAGATCGCCATGAATTCCATCCTGAGAGAATACCGGATCGAGTTGGGGGAAGGTTTGACGGTGCAATCGGCCGAAACCTTGATCCGTATGGTCCGTAACGGGCTAGGCATCGGGCTGATCTCCAATTTTACGCTATCTTCCGTGTCGCACGATTTGGTCGTCAAGGAGATTCGACCGGACGTCACTCGTGATATCGGCATCATCGCGCATTCCTTCGGGGAGATATCACCGGC
>Ga0310832_100826_pt1 | contig 16645 bp, 13 predicted proteins | sample WT_ome_7_FD_201303 | JGI IMG/M metagenome (GOLD analysis project Ga0310832, IMG submission 201303) | Sorghum-adapted microbial communities enriched on wild type (WT) sorghum from Joint BioEnergy Institute, Emeryville, California, United... ...
ACCCGCCCATCCCGACATCCGGCTGTAACCGATTCCATCCGCATTCAAGCAGGCAAAGGGGTGAGCGGAAGTGCGATACTTGCTGCGCTATCTGAAAGCATACCGTCTGGCCGCGGGCGTCGCCCTCGCCCTGATGCTGGTGGAGCTCGCCGTCGAGCTGTGGCATCCGGTCCTGATGGCCCGCATCATTGATGAAGGCGTACTGGCCCGGGACACCGGCGCGGTGCTCGCGATCGGCATCCGGATGACGTGCCTCGCGCTGCTCGGCTTCGCCGCCGGGATCGTGAACAGCTATTTCGCCGCGCATGTGAGCCAGGGCTTCGCTTACGACGTCCGCGCCGGGATGTATGAACGCGTGCAGTCTTTTCCTTACGCCGTGTTCAGCCGCTTCTCCGCCGCGACCCTGATGACCCGGATGACGAGCGATGTCAACCAGGTGCAGAACGCGGTGTTCATGAGCCTGCGCGTCATGATGCGGGCGCCGCTGATCATGGCCGGCGGCCTTGTCATGGCGCTGGCGATCAATGCCCGGCTCGGGCTGATCCTGCTGCTCGTCTCGCCCGTGCTGCTTGCGGTGCTCGTCTGGATGATAAACCGCGGGTTCAAGTTGTTCCAGGCGGTGCAGGCCCGGCTGGACCGGACGAACGGGCTGCTCAGGGAAAACCTGCTCGGCATGCGGCTCATCAAGGCGATGGTGCGCTATGCCCGCGAGCGGACGCGGTTCATGCAGGCGAACGAGGATCTGATGACGCGCACGATTTCCGCCATCCGGATCGTCGATCTGACGGTGCCGGCGCTGCTCATGGTCATGAACGTGAGCATCCTGCTGCTGCTCTGGTTCGGCGGCGCGGAAGTGCGGGCCGGCCGCGCGGAAGTGGGCGGGATCGTCGCCGTCGTCAATTATGCGATGCGCATCATGGCCGCGTTTTCGATGCTGTCCTGGATCGTGACGAGCCTGGCCAGGGCGAAGGCGTCAGCCGGCCGGATTGCCGAAGTGCTGAAGACGGAGGAGCGGGAGACGGCGGTTCGCGCGGACGGAACCGGCGATGGCGGCGGGAAGCGGCGCGCGGCCGCATCCGCCGCGGAAGGAAGGAAGCGGGACGCGGAAGCGCGCGCCGCGGACGGCGGCAAGCGGGAGACCGCGCCCGCCGGCTTGCCGGACGAAGGCGCGAACGGCTCCGTCCCGCCGGGCGAAGGCGCGGAAATCGCGTTCGAGCGCGTCATGTTCCGCTATCCGGGCATGACCGACCCGGCGCTCGACCGGATCTCGTTCACGATCAAACCGGGCCTTACGGCGGCCATTCTCGGCGCGACCGGCTCCGGCAAATCGTCGCTCATCCAGCTCATCCCGCGGTTGTTCGATCCCGACGAAGGCGCCGTGCGCATTGACGGACGGGATGTCCGGACCTGCGATCCGGAATGGCTGCGCGCGCAAATCGGCTACGCGCCGCAGGAAGCGGTGCTGTTCTCGGGGACGGTGCGGGACAATCTGCTCATGGGCAAGGAGGACGCCACCCGGGAAGAGATCGTGGAAGCGGCGCGGGCCGCGCAAATTCACGAGACGATTATGCGGCTGCCGGAGCATTACGAGACGAAGCTCGGGCAGAAGGGCGTCAACCTGTCCGGCGGCCAGAAGCAGCGGCTCTCGGTGGCGCGGGCGCTCATCCGCAGGCCCAGGGTGCTGCTGCTCGACGACAGCACGAGCGCGCTCGACGCGAAGACGGAAGCGGCGCTGCTGGCCGCGCTCAAGGCGTACCGCTGCACGATTCTGCTCGTCACGCAGAAGATATCCGCGGCCATGCGGGCGGATGTCATTCTCATCCTCGAGGACGGCCGGCTTCACGCGATGGGGACGCACGAGGAGCTGCTCGGGACGTCGCCGCTGTATGCGCGCATCGTCCGGTCGCAGCACGGAGAGGAGGCGGCGCGCCATGGCTGACCGCGGCGGCAAACGCGGGCAGCGGCCGAAACAATGGGTTCCGACCCTGCTCCGCATCTGGTCGTATCTGGCCGCTCACAAGCGGTTGCTTGCGGCCGTCTTCGTCATGACGGCCGTCAGTTCGACGCTCGGATTGCTCGGCCCGTATCTGCTGGGCCGGGCGATCGACGATTATTTCGTGCCCGGCGATTACGAAGGGCTCGCGGCGCTGATCCTCGTGCTCGGCGCGTCCTACATCGCGCAGGGCGCGGCCGGCTGGCTGCAGAGCTTCTGGATGATCGGCATCGCGCAGCGCACCGTCGCGAAGCTCAGGGCCGATCTGTTCGACGCGCTCCACCGGCTGCCGATCTCGTACTTCACGAAGCGGCAGCACGGCGAGCTGATGAGCCGCATGACGAGCGACATCGAGAACGTGAGCCAGACGCTGAACAGCTCCTTCATCCAGCTCATCTCCAGCCTGCTCACGTTCGCGGGGATGCTCGGACTCATGATCTGGCTCAGCCCGGTCATGACGCTGATCACGCTGACGATCGTGCCGGTCATGTTCGCCGGCATGCGGTGGATCACGAACCGGACCGGCCGCTATTTCAAGGAGACGCAGCGCAATACGGGGGCGCTCAACGGATTCGTTGAAGAGACGCTGTCCGGCCAGCGCATCGTGAAAAGTTTCTCGCGCGAACGGGCCGTCATCGGCGAATTCATGGAGAAGAACGCCAGGCTGCGTGCGTCCGCCTATTGGGCGCAAGTCTATTCCGGCTTCATTCCGAAGCTGATGAACATGCTGAACAACATGAGCTTCGCCGTCGTCGCCGGGGCCGGAGGGCTGCTGACGCTGAAAGGGATCGTCTCGGTCGGCGTCATCGTGACGTTCGCCGAGTACGCGCGGCAGTTCACCCGGCCGCTGAACGATCTGGCGAACCAGTTCAATACGTTCCTGTCGGCCGTCGCCGGCGCGGAACGGGTATTCGAGGTGATCGACGAGCAGGAGGAGACGGTGGACGAACGCGGCGCGGCGCCGATCGGCGAGGTGAAGGGCGAGATCGTTTTCGACGGCGTCTCGTTCTCCTACGAGCCGGGCGTGCCGACGATCGGGGAAGTGTCTTTCCGCGCGGGCGCGGGCGAGATGATCGCCCTGGTCGGGCCGACCGGTGCGGGCAAGACGACAATCGTGCAGCTCCTTGCCCGGTTCTACGAGCCGGACAGCGGGCGGATTCTGATCGACGGCCGGGACATCCGCGGCATAACCCGCGAGTCGCTCCGGAAGTCGATGGGATTCGTGCCCCAGGATGTCTTCCTCTTCGAGGGGACGATCCGGGAGAATATCCGGTACGGGCGGCTCGACGCGACGGACGAGGAAGTCGAACAGGCGGCACGGGAAGCGAATGCGCACCGGTTCATCATGAAAATGCCGCACGGATACGATACGATGCTGCGGCAGGACGGCAGCGGCATCAGCCAGGGACAGCGCCAACTGCTGGCCATCGCGCGCATGATCCTCGCCGATCCGGCCATCCTCGTGCTCGACGAGGCGACGAGCAGCATCGACACGATTACGGAATTACATATCCAGGAAGCGCTGTACCGGCTGATGGCCGGGCGCACGAGCATTGTCATCGCGCACAGGCTGAACACGGTCCGGCGCGCTGATCGCATCCTGGTGCTGGACAGGGGAAGCATCATCGAACAGGGGACGCATGAAGAGCTGATGGCGCTTTCCGGCTTCTACGCCAGCCTTGTGCGCAGCGGGCAGCGGGCGGTATTCGCAGGCGCGGAATGAGCAGTGGTGTACGCGGACCCCGCGAACAGCGTGCAAGCAGCATTCAAACAACAATGCCATTCGATACGGGAGCGTGCAGCGATGCGGAATCGGAAAGAACCGGAATACGGCCGCGACATGACGGGTGATCTGTTCGCGCCGCTCATCCGGCAATCGGATGACATCTACGTCAGCCTGAACCCGGACATGACCATCGAATACGTGTCGCCGGCGGTCGAACGCGTGTTGGGGTACCGTCCGGAAGAAGTGACGGGCAAGTCGGGGGTGCAGTACGTTCAGCCCGAAGACCTGTCGCGGATCGGGATTCATCTCCTGCCTGCCGAAGACGGCCGATTGGAGAGCGAAATGTCGTCTGTGCCGCATGTCGCCGAAGTGACGGAGGACTATCATGCGAACTTCGGCGTCCGGGAAATCCGTCTGCGCCATCGGGACGGCCGATACGTCTGGTGCAGGGCGACGTTCAGCATCGTGCGGGACGAGCAGGGAGCCGTCGAGCGGATCGTCGCCGTCGGCCGTGATATTTCGGACCCGAAACGGATGGAAGAGGAGTTGCGGCGGAGCCGGGCCCATCTGCAGCTTGCGCATCGCCTCGCGGGTGTCGGCCATTTCGAATGGCATCCCGACACGAATGAATTGTACTGGTCCGATGAGCTGTACGCCGTCTTCGGCCTCAGCCGGGCCGAATTCGCCAGCGATTGGGAAGCGTACGAGAAGTTTGTGCACCCCGAGGACAGACCCGTTCTCCGGGAATATTTTGTCGAGCGGCCCCTGCGTGAAGCGGACGAAGAGCTGAAATGCGAATTTCGCATCACCATGCCGGACGGGGGCGTCCGGACCATCCAGATGATTGGCGGATGGGTGAAAGACGAGTACCGGCACACCCGCCTGCTGATCGGAACCGTGCGGGACATCACGATCGAGCACCGGACCGAGGAGCTGCTGCGCACGTCGGAGAAGCTGAAGATGGCCGGACAGCTGGCTGCGGGCATCGCCCACGAAATCCGAAACCCGCTGACATCGTTGAAAGGATTCTCCAAGCTGCTCCGCAAGGCGACGGGCGAGCAGGCCGACCGGTATTACGAGATCATGGACCAGGAATTCGTCCGGATCGAGATGATTCTCGGCGAGCTGCTCGTGCTGGCCAAGCCGCAGGCTTCCGCCTACCAGGACCGGGATGTCCGCCTGATCGTGCACGAGGTCGCCGATTTGCTCAGCAGCCAGGCCATTCTGAACAACGTGATCATCCAGGAGCAGGCGACCCCGGAAGCCTGCATCGTCCGCTGCGACAAGAACCAACTGAAGCAGGTGTTCATGAACGTCGTGAAAAACGCGATCGAGGCGATGCCGTCCGGCGGCTTGCTGGTGATCTCGATCGAGCGGGACGAGTCGGACGTGCTCGTGCACGTCATCGACCAGGGGAGCGGCATCCCGGAACATCTGCTGCATCGGCTCGGCGAGCCGTTCTTCACGACGAAGGAGAAGGGCACGGGTCTCGGACTCATGATCAGCCACAAAATTATCGAGGAGCATGAAGGGCATATCCGTTACGACAGCCGGAGCGGTGAAGGGACAACCGTATCGATCCGGCTGCCGCAGTCCTGTGCGGAAGATCAGATGTAGTCAGTCGCGAGAGCGGCCTTTCATTTTTTTGGAAAGATAAGCAGGCCATAAAGCGTTTCGCACAGATCGGTTTATCTTCTTGCGCAAAACGGGTGCGTACGTCCATGAGGACGGCGCAACCGTTTTTCTTATGCGGCGGATTTGCGGTTTGACGGGACAAAAGCCTGTGTGATATAGTTCTACAATGAAACAGTTTGATACTCGAACTATTGTTCCGGATAAGGGCTGATCGTTTACGCTTATGGCCGGTTTATTTTAATGGCGAGGGATGCGCATTGAAGAACGGGAGAGAGGACCAGCCCCTGGATCGGGAACTGCTGGCGTCCATTATCCGGCGGTATGAAGATGTGTGGTACCGCGTGCACCGGCGTCTGAACGCGCTGCTGCGCCGATGCATCGGCGAAGAAGACATTACGGTGGATCAATATCTGGCGATCCGTTACCTGCACGCATGCGGCCGGACGACATCGTCGGAGCTGGCGGAATATTTCTGCGTGGGCAAAAGTTCGATTACGGCGATCGTAACGCGGCTCTATGTCAAGCGGCTCATCGCGCGCATACCCGACCCGAAGGATCGGCGCGTCACGTATCTGGAGCTGACCGATGCGGGCCGGAGGCATGCCGAAGCCATCGATGAGCGGTTCAGGGAGCGGCTGGCGGCGTTTATCGGACATTTTGACCAGGCGGAGGCGCTGCAGTTCATCGAGACGTTCGAGAAGCTGGCCAATGTTCTGGCGGATGAGGAAGGAAGGGGCAATACATCCACATGAGGCAAATTGTAAAGTGGCGCTGGCTGGTGGTGGCGTTGTGGCTGGCCGCGGCAGCCGGCCTGATGCTGACTTCGCCGAATCTGGAGGAACTGGTGCGGGAGCACGGCGAGATCGACGTGCCGGACGGCTACCCGTCCGTCATCGCCGAAGAGATGCTCGCCGACATGGGTGAAGGCGGAAGCCCGACGGTGCTGGTCTTCCACAACGAATCGGGCCTTGCGGGCGGCGATCTCGAGGCCGTGAAAGCCGCGATCGAGCGGCTCCGTAACGACAGCGGCGCGCTCGGCATCGTGTCGTTGACGTCGCCGTTCGACAGCGAGGAATTGGCGGACAAGATGCTGTCCAAAGACGGGAAGACCGCGATCGCCTTGGTGAACGTCGAGTTCGACGGCCGGACGGCGATGGAGGAGCGGGATGCGCTGTACGAAGCGCTGTCGGACATCGGCTTCGACTGCTACATAACCGGCGGCTGGGTCATCGCGGAAGACCTTGTCCAGAGTTCCGAAGAAGGCGTGAAGAAGACCGAGCTTATTACGATCGTCTTCATCCTCGTCATTCTGGTCGCGGTGTTCCGGTCGGTCGTCGCGCCGCTCATTCCGCTGCTGACCGTCGGACTCAGTTATCTGGTGTCCCAGGCGGTCGTGGCGTACCTGGCGGAGTACGCGGGTTTCCCGCTGTCCAATTTCACGCAGATCTTCATGGTCGCGGTCATGTTCGGCATCGGGACGGACTACTGCATTCTGCTGATCAGCCGGTTCAAGGAGGAATTGGCACGGGACGGCGACAAGATCGGCGCCATCCTCCGCACCTACCGGACGGCCGGGCGGACGGTGCTGTTCGCGGGGCTGGCGGTGCTCGTCGGCTTCGCGTCGATCGGGCTGTCGACGTTCTCGCTGTACCGCTCGGCCGTCGCGGTCGCGGTCGGCGTCGCGGTCATGCTGATCGCGCTCGTGACGATCGTCCCGTTCTTCATGGCGGTGCTGGGCAAGGCGCTGTTCTGGCCGCTCAAGGGCTCGCTCGAGCACAAGGAGAGCCGGCTGTGGGGCGCCGTCGGCTCGTTCGCGCTCCGGCGGCCGCTCGGCGCGCTGGCCATCATCGCCGTGCTGGCCGTGCCGCTGCTCGTCGGCTACAAGAACGCCGTCACGTTCAACCAGCTCGACGAGATCGGCGAGCGCTACGGTTCGGTGCGCGGGTTCAACATCATCTCGGATAGCTTCGGCCCGGGCGAGACGCTGCCCACGACGATTGTCTGGCGCAGCGGGGCGCCGCTGGATACGCCGGAAGGGCTGGCCGCGGTCGAGCAGGTGTCCCGCCGGCTTCTGGAAGCCGAAGGCGTCGCATCGGTGCGCAGCGCCACCCGGCCGACCGGCGAGCCGCTCGAGCAGCTGCGGGTCGCAAGCCAGGTGTCGGAGCTGGACAGCGGGCTCGGGCAAGGCGGAGACGGGCTGAGCCGGATCGGCGCCGGGCTGGCGGAAGCGAGCGCGGAGCTGGCCGCGAACGCGCCGCAGCTTGAGGAAGCGGTGAGCGGCGCCGAACGGCTGGCGCAGGGCACGAGCGAACTGCGGGACGGCCTCGTGCAGCTCGAGGGCGGATTGCGCCAGCTCGAGCAGGGGCTGCGCAGCGGCGAAGCCGGCGCGGGCGAGCTCGCGTCCGGCGCCGCGGAAGCGCAGGCGGCCGCCGAACAGTTGGCCGCCGCCGCCGATGAGCTGCTCGCCGGCTATGAGCAGATCGCCGGCGGTCTGGCGCAGCTGACGGCCGGCTACGGCGAGATCGCGCGCCGGCATGACGAGCTGTCGGGCGGTCTGGCCGGGCTCGCGGCCGGAATGGACGGCCTTGCGCTCAAGCACCCCGAGCTTGCGGCGGACGAAGATTTCCTGCGCCTGCAGGGCGCGGCGAAGCAGCTCCACGAAGGCGCGGCTGAGCTCGGCGCGGCGCTGGCGCAGCTGAATGAGCAGCTCGGCGGGCTGGGCGCCGGCCTGGAGCAGGCGAACAACGCTTTAGGCCAGGCGTCCGCCGGGCAGCGGGAACTGGCCGGCGGCCTCAGACAGATCGCGTCCGGCCTGAAGGAGCTGCAGGCCGGCATCGCGCAGGCCGCCGCCGGCCAGGGCGCCATACTGGAGCGCCTTCCCGAGATGGCGGGCGGCGCGGCGCAGCTCGCGGACGGCCAGGCGGAGCTGGCGGACGGCCTGGCCGGACTGATCGATCAGCTCGGCCAACTGACCGACGGCCTCGGCCAATCGGCGGACGGCATCGCGCAGGTCACGGCCGGGCTGGAGTCGGCGCGGGAATATTTGAGCGGATTGTCCTCTTCGCAGGATCCGGAGCTGGCGGGCTGGTATCTGCCGCAGGAAGCGGTCGCGTCGGAGGAGTTCCGGCAGGCGCTTGACATCTACATGAGCACTGACCGGCGGACCGTGAAGTTCGAGGTCGTGCTGGAGCATCATCCGTACTCCGTCGAGGCGATGGACACGGTCGACCGGCTGTTGGCCGACGCCCCGCGCATGGCGCAAGGCACGCCGCTGGAAGGCGCCGATGTCGCAATCGGCGGCATCTCGAGCGTGAACAACGATCTGCGGCACGTAACCGAAGACGACTATGCGCGCACGGTCACGCTGATGCTGGTCGGCCTGGTGCTCATCCTCGTCGTCCTGTTCCGCTCGCTGGTCATGCCGATTTATCTCGTGCTGTCGCTCATTCTGACGTATTACATGTCGGTGGCGGCGGCGGAAGTGCTGTTCGTGCGGATGCTCGACATGACCGGACTCGGCTGGGCGGTGCCGTTCTTCGCCTTCGTCATGCTGCTCGCGCTCGGCACCGACTACAGCATTTTCCTGATGGACCGGTTCCGCGAGTACCGGGATCTGCCGCCGGGCGAAGCGATTCTGAACGCGATGAAGAACATGGGCTCGGTCATTGTCTCGGCGGCGGTCATTCTCGGCGGCACGTTCGCGGCGATGCTGCCGTCGGGCGTCATGTCGCTGCTGCACATCGCGTCCATCGTGCTGTCCGGGCTGTTCCTCTACGCGCTCATCATGCTGCCGCTGTTCATCCCGGTCATGGTGCGGCTGTTCGGCTCGTTCAACTGGTGGCCGTTCATGCGGCGCCGCGCCCGCGCCGCAGCGGACAGCAGCCTGAGCGTTTGAATCGGCCAACCCATAAAAAAGCGCCGTCCCTGCCGCTTGCCGCATGCGGAGGGGACGGCGTTTTTCGTGCAACGTCAGCCGGATCGCGCCGGTTTCACGCGAGCAGCGAAATGACCAGCAGCTCATACAGGACGAGCGGCAGGATCGTGCTGTAGTACGGGTTGTACGGCACGAACGGGTTCCAGAACGCGCGGTATCCCGGCGCGCTCATCTCCAGATACAGGATGCAGCCTTCATGATGGCGGATGATGCCGTCGTACACGCCGCCGTCCATCGTCTGCACCCGCACCATGCGGCCGGCATGCTTGTCGCAAATATCGCTCAGCCGCTTCTTCATCGACCGCAAGGACTCGGCGGCGGACGTATCCGCGCGGTAAATGACCTTCGGTTGCTGATCCATGGCGAATGTTTGCCTCCCAACAGCAGAATTTGCTGTCAAGATATGCATTCGCCCAGATCATGGTGCAGAACATTTGATCTTCGGCGGCATCCCGCGGCCCGGCTCAGTTGTCCGTCCGGTAGACGACCAGAATGGCGGTCCGCTGATGTTGCGCGCCGTGGGCGCCGCTCTTCGTGTAGGAGCCGTAGCAGACATTGATGACCTGATCTTCGCGCAGGGTGGCGAGGAAATCGTTCACTTTCTTCACGGCATGCGATGATTCGGTGTCGAGAAACTCTTTCACTTGAATCATGGCGTTTCACCCCTGTCATGTAATGTGGCGCCTGCCGGGCTGACGCCGGATCAGCGGTTGTCTGCTTCGGAATCGAACGTGTGGACGCTTTTGACGATCCGGGCCCGATATCCGCCTTGCGGCGTGCGAATCTCCACCGTGTTTCCGACCCGCGCCAGAAGCAGGCTCCGGCCCATCGGCGACAGGCAGGAAATCCGGTTCCGGTCGACATCGGCCTCGTCCGGCAGCACGATCCGGTACGTCTCGTCCGGCCCGCCGTCCTCGAACCGCAGCGTCACCTCGGAGCCGATGAGCACGAGCGAGTCCTCCAGATCCCGAACGATGCCGGACAAAATGTCTTCGAGCTTTTTTTCGTACCGTTGCAGCGTCTCCATCAATTCCCGCTGTTCCGGCTGGCCTGCCGATGGCGGCTGGCTGAACCATTGAATGCGATTGTCGCTCAGGTAGGCAAGCTGGCGGCGCAATTCGGTTTCCATTGCGCTGCCCGGCGTCATTCTATGGTTCATGGAAAATAACGCCTGCCTTTCCGACCGGGATATTCACCAGGATGGCGTACCACTTGCTCATGGGATCATCTCCTCCGTTCATGTGAAAACAGACCCCGCCGCGGGGGTCTCCCTTTATCATACCACAAACGGGCGGCATCCGCATGCAAACGCAATATCTTCCAGCGACTCCGCCTCCGTAAGCGCAGACGTTGAGCGCCAGGCATCATAAAATTTCCCCGCCGAGGACATCTTATACCTGATTGGCAGTTCCGTTCAGGGGGTGCAACATGTTCAGACGATTCAAGGCTTCCGCGCTGGCCTGGTCGGCTGCGGCCGTGCTGCTCGGCGTGTGGGCGGGCTTGTCCCTGCCCGGTCCGGCGGAAAAACAGACGGTATCGGTGGCGGCGCGGGGCGGCGTGAATGCGGGATCGGAAGCTGCGTCGACGGCGGGGGCCTTTTCGGTCGATCCGGCGGCTTCAGCGTCTTCCGCGGCATCATCCGGGGACCGGGCGTATCATTTCGGCTTCAAGAAAAGCCGGAACGGGCAGCCCGCCTCGATCGACCAGGAAGGGTTCGGCCCGCTGCTCGAGCGATACGGCGCGGTGTTCCGGGGCAGCCCGGAAGGCAAAAATCTGTACCTGACCTTCGACAACGGCTACGAGAACGGGTATACGGAGAAAATCCTCGACGTGCTGAAGGAGAAAAAAGTGCCGGCCTGTTTCTTCGTGACCGGCCATTATGTGAAGGACCAGCCCGATCTGCTGCGGCGCATGATCCGGGAAGGGCACATCATCGGCAACCATTCGTGGTCGCATCCGGATTTCTCGACATTGCCGGATGCGAAGATCCGGGAAGAGCTGGAGATGGTGAAGCGCGAAGTCGCGGAGATTACCGGCCAGAAGGAGATGCGGTATCTGCGGCCGCCGCGGGGCATCTTCAACGAACGGTCGCTCCGCGTAAGCCGGTCGCTCGGGTATACGAACGTGTTCTGGTCGATCGCCTACAAGGACTGGGATACCTCGGCGCAGCGCGGCGCCCGCCATGCCTACGACAGCGTCGTCGCGCAGCTCCATCCGGGCGCCGTCATCCTGCTGCACAGCGTGTCGCGGGACAACGCCGAGGCGTTGGCCGCGATCATCGACGAAGCGCGCAGACAGGGGTACACGTTCCGCAGTCTGGACCATCTTTTGTCGCCGGTGCCGGACCTGCCGTTTTGATCCCTTTTTGCGCAGTTGTCCGGTCGGACGCATAATGGGGGGAACCGGCTGTTTGCCGAGATTGCGTTGACAATAGCGAGATGAGCGAAGGAGCACGCTTGCGGGACGGGGTGCTCCTTTTTGTCTTTCGGCTGGAATGCCGGGGTGGCCGCACACTTTTTTTGAGCGAAGGGGATATGGTCAATAAAACGGTCAGGAAGACACCTCGTCAGCGCACAAAAAAAACGGCAAGCGGCATGCGGGAATTTACACGCATGCGCCTGCCGGTGCAGCTTAAAACGCGCCAGACCCAGGCATGATGCCGGGTCAAGCCGCCTCCTCCGCTTCTGCCGATTCCGTTTCCGACACTTCCGTCACATCCTGCATATCCGTCGCATCCGCAACATCCGGCACATGCACTACCGGCATCTCCGACACATTCGCCAAATCCGGCATTTCCGAGACCTCCGGCACCTCCGGCGCCTCTTCCGCCGCTTCTTCCGCTGTCGCGACCGCTTCCCCGCCGGCCTCCGATGCAGCGGCCTCTTCCGATTCCGAAGCATCCGTCTCGTCCTTCGGCTCGGACACCATCGCTTGCGGCGCGTCCTCCGGCGATCGCTCCGGCAACTGGCGGATGTAGCTGTCGGAGAGATGAAGCAGGCGGAGCGCCCGCTCGAACGCGTCTTCGGTCACGGCGCTCTCGTCGCCCGGCACCCCGGAGAGGGGATAGAGCGTGCCGTCCTCGTACGATTCGCCCGGGATGAAGAGCGATCGGCCCGTAATCAGCGTGCCGGAGGGCAGATAGTACCGCTGCGGGATCAGGTTGTCCCGGTCCGCGAGCAAATTTTGCCCGAAGTGGATGTGGCCCTGCAGCGGGATATCCATCAAGGCCGCGATCGTCGGCAGGATGTCGACCTGGCCGCCGATGCGCCCGTCGAACCGTTTCGGATAGAGCGCGCCGTCCGACAGGATGACGAGCGGCACGTTGATCATGTCGGCATAGCCGTATTCGTGCCCGATCAGCTCGGCCAGCAGTTCCTGTTCGCGCTTGTCGAGCGAGTAGATCGGCAGGCCGACATGGTCGCCGTAAAGGACGACCAGGCTGTCCCGCCAGATGCCGCGGGCCTTCAGATCGTCGACGAAACGGCCGAGCGCTTCGTCCGCGTAATGCTGCGCCTGCAGGTAGTCGCCGACGAACGTGCCGTCGTATTTCCCGGACAGTTCGAGGCTGACCTTGTCTTTCGGCAGCGTGAACGGATGGTGCGCCGTCATCGAGACGATCTGGGCGTAGAACGGCTTGCCTTCCTCCCGCACGCGCGCGAGCTCTTCGGCGGTTTTCCGGTAGAGCACGTCGTCGGACGCGCCGAAGAACACCGCATCCTCCGTGCCGAAGAAGCGGTCGTCGTAGTAGCGGTCCCAGCCGAGCGCGGCGTACAGTTCGGTGCGGTTCCAGAATTCCACGGTGTTCGTGTGGAACGTCATCGTCTCGTAGCCGCGCCTCTTGAGCAGCCGGGGAAGGCCCGGCAGCCGGCGGTCCACATAGCGCATCGTGGCCGCGCCCTGCGGCGGGACGTAGAACGACGTGTTGACGACGAACTCCGCGTCCGACGTGTTGCCCTGGCCGACCATATGGTAGAAGTCGGGGAAGTAGAACCCTTGGCGCACAAGCGCGTTCAGGTTCGGCGTCACTTCCCGGCCCTCGACTTCCAGGCCGATCAGGAAATCCTGCAGCGACTCGAGCTGGATGACGATCAGATTCTTGCCTCTCGCCCAGCCCTGGTACGGCGAACGGGAGGCGTTTTCGATTCCTTTCAGCTCGTCGATCGCGGCCTGGGTGATTTCCGATTTCTCGATCAGCTCGTACTCTTCGTCCGCGATCAGCGAATAGGCTTCGTAGTTGAGGATGCCCATTTCCGAAGCCTGCACGCGCTCGTTCATGCTCGCCGTATGGGGCAGGATGTTCATCACGCAGATGACGACCGACAGCGCGAAGATGAGCGTCAAGACGCCGCGCCGTTCGTTCGGGCGGTTGCAGATGCGCAGCAGCCGGTAGCCGGCCCCGCGCTTCCGCCGGCCGTCGATCAGCAGATAGATGAACACGACGATGTCGCTGAAGATGAACAGGAAGTACGGGTCGATGAGCGAAAAGACGCTGTTCTTCACCGCCGTCACCTGATTGACCTGCTCCAGCGCGCGCCAGGTGACGATGACGCCGTAGTACTTGTAGTACATGATGACCGAGAAGAAGATTCCGGTCAGCGCCAGATTGACGATCAGGTAGGCGGTCAATTTGCGTTTTGACGAAAACCACTCGATCAGGCAGAATATAGCCCAGATGAACGGAATTTCGGAGACGAGCGGCGACCAGAACGGCGTGTCCTCGAAGATGACGAGCCACGCCAGGTAGCTCTTGAACACCATGATGACGGAGAAAAAGATAAACGGCCGCGAACCGAAAATGCGATATACTCTGCCCAGCAGAGCCGGTCTCATGCGGACATTCCCCCTTGGCAAGACAACAAGCCGGTTACGGGAAAACGCGGCCGGCTTGCAATTGTTATCTCTCTATTTGATATGGACGATTGCGGTCGTGTCAGGGTTGGCTCATCTTATTATGCTACGGCCGGGAATCGGTGTCAAAGGCGATTCGCGGGTTAAACGCAAACTCGAGATTAAAATTTGCACAGAAAAGGCAGGATTTTTCTTTCATTTTCACAAATACAAGCATGGGAGTGGTGGGAAGTGGATTTGTTCAATCTGTGGTGGGGCGTCCTGTTCGGGATCGTCCAGTTTTCGCTGTTTCTTCTGTGCTACCGGTTCTTCGGCCGGGCCGGCCTGTTCGCCTGGGTCGGCGTCGCGACGGTGCTCGCCAACCTGCAGGTCGTCAAGACGATCGAAATGCTGGGGCTCGTCATGACGCTGGGCAACATTACATACGCGTCGATCTATATGGCGACCGACCTGCTGAACGAGCGGCACGGCAGGGAGGAGGCCAGGCGCGCGGTATGGTTCGGCTTTTTCTTCCTGTTCGCGTCCACCCTGGTCATGCAGCTCGCGCTCGTGTTCAAGCCGGACGAATCCGGCGCGGAGATGCAGGCGGCGATGGAGACGGTGTTCGGTCTGGCGCCGCGGGTGGCGGCGGGCAGTCTGGCCGCCTATTTGATCAGCCAGGTGCTCGACGTTCAGTTGTTCAGCCGGCTGAGGCGGCGGTTCGCGGCGCGCGGACAGTTCTGGATCCGCATCCTCGGCAGCACGCTGGTCAGCCAGTTCGTCGACACGCTGGTGTTCTGTACGGTCGCGTTCGCCGGCGTGTTCGAGACGGCGGTCTGGGTCGACATTCTCGTCACGACGTATCTGATCAAGTTCGTCGTCTCGGGGGCCGGGACGCCGGTGCTCTATATCGCGCGGAGTTTCAAGGAAGAGGACGGGCTGTGGCAGGACTTCGTCAAAGTCCAGTACCATTTAAACCGGATAAGGCATTAAAACCCCTACTGGTCTTTTCTTCTTCAGTCTGATAAAATGCAGATAACTACATCGTTCGGTCTGAAGAGGAGTTCTGGCATGCCACCACAAACGGAATTGTCATCATTGGTTGTCCGCCCCATTGAACCAGAGGAAGAGACAAGATGGAAACAACTGATGGACGAACACCATTATCTTGGCTTCCGTCAACTTGTCGGGGAATCCATGAAATACGTCGCTGAACTGAACGGGCAGTGGGTGGCTCTTCTGGGATGGGGAACTGCGGCGTTTAAATGTGCTTCCAGAGACGAGTGGATCGGCTGGTCAAGGGAACAACAATGGCGCCGGCTTATCTTTATCACCAACAATTCGCGATTTCTCATCCTGCCCGGCGTTCGAATCCCGAATTTGGCCTCCAAAATTTTAGCGATGAACCTTAAGCGTTTATCGGCTGATTGGATGGCGGTGTTTGGACATCCCATCGTGATGGCGGAAACGTTTGTTGAGCATACTCGGTTTGCTGGAACCTGCTACCTTGCAGCGGGTTGGAAACCGCTTGGACAAACGCGTGGTTTTGGGCGGAATGCGGGCAAGTATTACCACCATGGTTTGGCAAAGACGGTCTACGTATACCCGCTGCATCGAAAGGCCAGGCAACTGCTCTCCTCTCCTTTTCTGGCACCAGAACTGATCGGAGAGACGAAACCAATGGTCGATTTGAACAAGGTCAATTTGGAACAAAGCGGCGGTTTATTAGAGCAATTGAGACAATTGAAAGATCCGCGCAAACGCCGCGGGATCCGCCATTCCGCCACATCGACATTAGCAGTTGCCGTATGTGCGGTAGTATCGGGTGCCCGCAATTTTCTGGCGATCGGTGAGTGGGCTGCAGACTTGTGCGCAGCAAGCTGACCCGGAAGCTGTTGCGGTAGATGGTAAAACACTCAAGGGCGCCCGTGACAGCGAAGGAAAGCAATTGCATTTGATGTCAGCGATTCTCCACAAGGAAGGCGTTGTCGTCGCCCAAACACCCGTTGATAAGAAAACCAACGAAATTACGAAGTTTAAGACGCTGCTTGGCCCGCTTGACCTCAATGGGAAAGTCGTCACCGCCGATGCGATGCATACGCAAGTAGAGCACGCGATCTATCTCAAAGAGCAAAAAGGGGCGGACTACTTCTTCACCGTCAAAGGGAATCAAGGGACGTTGCTCAAGTCCATTGAGGACCTGGACGATGAAGATTTTTCCCCCTGAGTACGTCACGAAAGAAAAAGGGCACGGCCGGATCGAGGTCCGGAAAATCCGGGTCAGTACCGGGCTCAATGACTACGTGACATTCCCTTACGTTGCACAAGTCTGTCGGATTGATCGCATCACGTATAAGTTAGATGGCGAACTGCTCCGTCAGGAAACGGTCTATGGCATTACCGGCGTACCGCCGGAGAAAGCAGATGCAAAACGGCTATTGAGTTTAAATCGTGGGCACTGGTGTATCGAAAACCGGTTGCATTGGGTCCGGGATGTCACCTTTGATGAAGATCGGTCGCAGATACGCAC
>Ga0310832_100829_pt1 | contig 16556 bp, 16 predicted proteins | sample WT_ome_7_FD_201303 | JGI IMG/M metagenome (GOLD analysis project Ga0310832, IMG submission 201303) | Sorghum-adapted microbial communities enriched on wild type (WT) sorghum from Joint BioEnergy Institute, Emeryville, California, United... ...
GGGCGAGGGCAAGAAATCCGTCGCAATCGAGGTTACGCTGCAGCCGCGCGAACGCACGCTGACCGATGCCGAAATCGACGCCGTCGCCAAGAAGGTGATAGCGGAGGTCAAGCGTGTGACGGGGGGCGAGATTCGGGGGTGAAACCCTCGTTTTCTTGGCCGTTGAAAGCGCGGATCCAGCCCTATGCAATGGTCCACCCACGTCGCAAAAGCGAGCAGCGGGGCCACACCACGAATGCAGACCGCCTTTACGGGCAGCGAACTCGCCGCAATCTGCCTGACGCCGTACGCACATAACAGCGGTTGTTGTGGGTGATCAGTGCGCCAATGGCTCCGCCGGCGACTGCGCCGACAACCCCGCCTGTCACCGCGCCGCCTACCGTACCTCGCGCCAAGCCCCCGACGACGGCTCCTGTTCCCGCCCCGATCAGAGCACCCTTCCTGATGTCGCGGTCGAGTTCCGAGTGGGAACAGCCCGTGAGTAGCAGCAGACAGAGAAAGGCAGCTGTTGCTTTGGTCACTGCGAACCCTCCGTCACCAGAAAAAAGGTTCACGTGCCTTCATTCGTACTGAGTCGCCGGACGTATTTGTGGCGAACAAACTAAAATGGGCCGCTCGCGAAGCTTTCGGGAAACTTATTCCGGCAGCTAAGCGTCGACCCACCCCGCACAAACTTCCGGAATGGCAAGAAGGGCACAGTCTGGTAGTGCCCAGTTTGTTATCCAGCGCCAAACGTCTCTCGGGAAGGCAATTCATTCAATTGGCGAGCCAGGGAGGATGAAAATGAGAACTGGTCAGTCAGTCTCATAACCTGAAGGTCGCAAGTTCAAATCCTGCCCCCGCAGCCAAAATTCCACCGAAAATCAAGAGATTGTAGAGCCCGGCCTTAGCTGGGCTTTTTTGCGTTCGGGCTTCAATAGCCACCGAATAGCCACGCGACAGGCAGTCGATCGCTTGGGGATTTCGCCCCGTCCCTACGCCGACCGGTGCAGGCCGCTGCTGCCGGTTCGAGCAAGCCCCAGAAGAGCCGAGCGTGCCAGCTGCGAGGTCGAGGAGGCGGATAACGTTCGTCCGGCAGGAAGATCGACGATCGCCGCCGGAAGCCCGGCCAGAATATCGGTGAGCTTCTTGGCGCCCCCATCCCCTTCGGTACGGCGCGGCGGACTCGGGGCCGCCCGCCGCCTGGATGCGGCAGAAGAGGGATTGTCGGAGGGAAGTGAGGTCTATCTCGGTCGCGTGGCGCACGCGGGCGATGACCCGGAAGCAGGCGTGGTCGAGATGCGCTTCGCTCTCGATGCCGCGGCGCGGCGAGCTTCGAGCGCCGCTTGGGCAGCGTTCCAGCATCGCCAGGGCACAGTTGACCTCGTAGTCGACAATCTCGGCCGGGGCACTCGTCGACGAGACGAGGTCGCGAATGGTGCGGATCAGCCGCCACCGTGCCCGGCCGCAGAGGCGGAGCGCGGCGCGCAGGACTTCCGTTCGCAGCCAATCGCGTCGCAGGTCGAGAACCGACAGGAAGACGACCTCGCCCCGCGCCGCGTCGGGTTGGTGCCTGTCCTTTGGGGAAGCGTCTATGCGGGGCATGTGGGCTCGCTCGTGGAAGGGCGTGATCAATTGCTTCCTTCAACGGCGGCGCCCGCGGCGCCGTCCGGCGAGGGGCACGGGACGACGCGCCGGCTTGCGGTCGGCGCCGGGTCAGTTGGGAAGGCCGAGCGATCCCTGAAGATAGGCTGCGATGAGGGAAGCGGCGACGCTAGCCGTGACCGCAATCAGCCATGACAGCAGCGTCGGAGCGATGCGCGACGCGAGCCCGTTGGGCTTGGCGCGCAGGTAGATCGCGGCGAAGGGCAGATAGTGGTTGTGGAGCTTAACGACGACGGCCATCAGGGCAATGACCGCGACGACCAAAATGGCCCGATCAAAAAGCGTCGCTATCCCCGGGAGCACGACGATCGTTCCCGCGGCGAGCACTTGATTGATGCCAAAGCCGAGCCGCTTGATGTTCGTCGCGTAGCTCCGTTCGTAGGGACGCACATAGCCTTTCAGCTTTTCGAGCATCCCTAAGACCCACGCCTCATCGGCCCCTTGTGTCATCGCTACGTTCACTTGCGGTCCAAACTCCACAGAGACAATCCTGTCGAGGTCGCGCGGCCCTCGCTCCTGAACGTAGAGCTTGGCGACCTCGGCGCGCTCTTCGTTGAAGGTGAGCGACTTGAAATCGGGAAGGTAGCGCGACTGCTCAGTGCGAGCGACCACGGTTACGACGACCGGGCTATCTGTAAAATCCTGCTGGATTTCCTCAGCGAGCGCGATCAATTGCTCGCGGTCAATTTCAATGGCGTCAAAGTGGTACCGAGCCGTGTGGAGTTGGTCAGGCTTTGAACCGTCGAGCGCGGCGCCGGCCTGGGGTCGCTCATGGCGATATAATATGAAGGTGCCGGCGGAGCCGATTTCAGTCTCCCACTCGCCCTCAAGCGTTCCCCTCGGGCTTACGGTCGCTATCGCTGTCAGACGACCGAAGACGTAGCCCTCAATTTGCGTTTGGGGCTCGCCTGTGAGGGTTAGCTCGCGACCGTCGAATTTCCCGCTGACGGAATACAGGACGATGCCGACGCCGTCTTCGTTGAAGCGAAGCGTTCCCGTGAGCGCCGTGTCCTCGCCGCTCAATTGGAGGAAGACCTTCCCCGTATTGGTGCCGAAAACGTTGCCGGCCCACAGTCGCCCCAAAGCCATAGGCCCCCCGGTCTGATCTCGCGTCGGCGGGTGATGCTATCCAGTCGCCCGCAATCGAAACGAAGCCATCGGAGCATTTTAGTCAGCCGGGAGCGACCGTTGAGGCTCAAATGCTGGCTCGGGCCCAAGCAGCTTGTGGGTGCACGAGATTTTTCTGTGGAGAAGCGCACCCGGCCGGCTCAGAGCCTGTCGACCACTACAGCCGTATTGGCGCGCTGAAGTCCCCAAATCTGATTAGCAAGATGACAGCATAGCCAGCCAATCCAACCGGAAATAGGAAATGCTGCACCCATATGTAGTAGCGACCAAACCACGTCAGGGCCGAGAACTTAATACCGGCGGCGCCAAGACGAGCTGCGTACAATTCAACATTAGTTTTGAAGTTATCGTACTCTTCCTTTGCGCTTAGCGGCAGATTGTTGAGGTCTATCTTTCCAAGCTTCTCCTGTTCGTACAGGGAGGCAAGCAATGCTACGCCACCGGCAATGAATTTCTTGTCGATCTTCATATTGGTGCCGAATTCCGACCAGATCGAGCTCTCCGAAAACCACAATCTGAAGGCCGCCAAATCCCCCGTCCATTTGACGAGATAGGCATAGAGCAGGCCACAGACAGTCGCTAGTAGCGCAGCATCGAACAAAGATTGCGGAAGCTTCGCGCCGAGCAGTGTCATTTCGTCGAGCGGAACCGCATAGACCTTTGTCAGGATGGTGGTTGCCGAGATAAGCACAAGGGCACGAAAAGATTTTTCCGTCGTGTCTGAGATTATCTCCCGGCCATTGACACTTGGCATGGTCCCCCCTTTCTTAAACCTTGGCCATCAAGCCTTAAGGAGCACCGAGGCGGCGCCCCCTAAGGCGATTGCCATACTTTTTGCGTGGCCGGCCTAGAGCACAAGCGCACCAATCGACACCCGTGTCAGCGTGGACACCGCGCAGCGCCGTGCCGTCGACGCCCGGCCGAATGGTCGGCTACACCGTGAAGTTCATCTCCTGCGCGATCTGATTGACCCGCTGCCGGATCATCTCTTGCGTCTTCGCGAGCTTCGCGTCCATCTCGGCATGGAAGGCGTCGGCCGGAGCTTTTCTCGCATGCTCATTTTGTCTGACTGCTGCTAATCTCGACTGATCCAATTTGCGGGACGGCCAGGATGTTGCGGGGCGGGGGACGGCAGCTCGGAATCGCATGGGGCGGCAAAAGCCTCCTGATTACGCTCGTTGTTTTCTGGGCCATCGAAAGCCAACTATCTGGAAGAGCGCTGGCAGAAGGTGTGGACCGCCGCAGAGCTGGGAGGGCGCTTATCAAGACGCCGCGCACTTCTACCGCGAGGGCGATCTGCAGCAGGCTCTCTCGCATGCGATACGCGCCCGCCGGATCGCGGAGCAAACGGCAACCGGCAATTCCGATGCATTGGCGCAAACCCTCTCGCTTGAGGCTATCCTGCTGGATCGACTTGGCAAGCCCGCGGAGTCAGAGCCGCTGCATCGCCGGGCGTTGAAGCTGCAAGGGGAAAGCCTCCATCCTGAAGATCCCCGCCTCGCAGAAACACTCAATAATCTCGCTGTCGCGATCGATCTCCTTGGCCGCCACGCCGAAGCCAAGGCCCTGCACAAGAAGGCGCTGGAAATTCGTGAGAAGGCGTTCGGCCCCTCCCATCCCGAGGTCGCGCAAAGCCTGAACAATCTGGCCAAGGTCCAGCTCGCCCTCGGCCGGCCGGCTGATGCGGGACCATTGCTGCGGCGGACGCGATGATGTCAATGATCGAGAGCGGCAACCCCGCGGAGTCCCATCCCTCGAACTGGGCTCCATTCGTCGTCGTGGGCGAAGGGAGCGGGCGCTGAGCCTTGCATCAGGCTACGGCTGCGTGTTCGTCGGGCATTTCAAGCCTACCTTGAATCGGCCTTTCTGCGTTGCGGGTTCGCAGCCACGGGTGATCACCATTTCGGGTCAAATCGTCTATTGGGCCTACAGCGCACAATGAGAGTTCCCGTTCACACCTCGAACGGCGACACTCGCTTACCAGCGCAGTCCTCAGTCGCTCCTGCCGTCAGCCTATGCTCCATCGTAGGGATTGCCGCCGTATTCCTTCGTTCCGGGTGTGCTGATGATTCCGACTCTCCGACTGCCGCACTTTGCGCAGCGAAGCTTTGGCACGAGGTCGGCACGCAACCCGCCGTGGTCAGGTCCCAGGCTGTCGCGTAGCGCGAGCAAGTCCAGAACGGCCATGTGTCGGCAGTTCGACTCGATGCAATAGCCCCAGATCCTATCGCCGCGTGCGATAGCGTCCCCGATCGTGTAGGCTTGTTCTTGCATGGAGAACGAAATAAGAACATTGAAGTTTACTGGTCAAGCTCAATGACTCCCGCGGGGGCCGCCAATGTGCAACCTTTACAACGTTTCGACTAACCGGGAGGCGATCACGCGCTTGACCCGCGCGTTCGATCGCGCGGATTGGAATGAGCCGTCGCGGGACGTCTACCCTGGCATGCTCGCTCCTATCGTGCGGGTGGACGAGACTTCGAGCTGTTTTGCTTTCTCACCTGCGAGCCCAACGCGGTGGTCGCGCCCATCCACAGGAAGGCAATGCCGGTCATCCTGACGGAGCCGGACGAAATAGACATGTGGCTTTCGGCGCCATGGGATGAGGTGAAGCGCCTGCAACGGCCGCTGCCTGACGATATGCTCACAATTGTTGAGCCGCCGGATAAGATGGCAGCCTAACGCTACCTACCGATATCGTGCTGCGCGTTATTCGGCTGACCGAGGCGTGTCCGGTAGTTAACATAGCGAGCCGCCGCCTTGCATGGGAGGCGCTGCTCGCCCGACAGGAGGTGTACTTCGCAAAGATTGAGGAACATAAAGAGGTTGAGGCCGCCGCAAGGAAGCAGAACGGACGAGGCAATTATGGCGAAGCTGAACGATCCAGTCGCTTATTTGGCTGAGCACTACGTCTACGAGATCAATATGTTGCGCACGACCTACGATGCGCTCAACTCCCCGAGGCTCCTTCTCATTAGTGGGGATACATTCAGCTGGTGCGTGAAAAATGCTCTGATTGAGGCATTCTCCATCCACGCTCGGGTTCTTCTCGATTTCTATCTATGCAACCCAAGAAATGATGATGTTGTTGCCACCGACTTCACGGTGCCAGGTGCAACCGTAGGGTCGAACACCGCTGGCCTCCCCTCCGATCTGAAAGTAAAAATAAACAAGCAAGTCGCGCATCTCACAGCTACTCGCGAAAACACCGTAAAGATTGACGACTCAGACCGACAGACATTGTTCAACGCAATTGAAGCCGATCATGTGGCATTCAAGGCGGCTGTCCGACCGCAGTTCTCAGGCTGCTTTAGTAAAGAAACGATACTCTCGTTCACAGTACCGGCAACGTCGCCTTCGGCAACGAACTCTATCATGTCAGGGGGTTCGTCGTTTCCAGCAGTGAGCCGGCAGGAGGATTAAGGCGGACTGAAATATGAGGTACAAGGGGTGCAGGAGCGTTCCCACCGCGAATAGCGCCTTAGCGGCTACGTCCTTCTTGGGCGTGTGATCAAACGGCAAAATCTTGCCGTTTGATTTAGCTTTCTCCGACCTCCTGTCGCCTCCTCGCTTTCGCCTTTTTTGGCATCAATCGCTCGCCCGATTGAAACACGTTAGCTTGGGCCCAAGCCGACGTGGCGGAGGCTCAATCTGTGGCCGGTGATCTGGACCGAGAAACCGGAGAGCCGGCGGCAATCGTGTGGTTGCCGACAACGCTCTTCGACGTGGGTTCGGTTGGTTGGCAACAAGACGGCGCCGCGCTAGGAGGCGCGAGCCGCTACACTGCCGTGCGTATCGAAATTCTAAGGCGTTGCCGAACCTGCTCGTAAATTCCGATCACGCACGCCATTGTCAAGGTCATTGACTCATCCACCGTTGCACCTTGGTCGGGCTCTCGTTGGATGGTGAGCGGAATAGCCATATCTGCAAAAACTGCGGGAGCACGATCTCCTGTCCAGCAGCGCATGAACAGTGTGCCGCCGTTGGTCTGATTACTATCAGGCCGATTCCCCAACGCTATCACACTCAGGGCATCGAGGCCATCGGGCTCGTTAAGATTGAGCTTGACGGAACGATAGCTCTTCCGACCCACGGCGGTCGGGCTAACCAAGCCAACGTGGCCAAGAGTGCATGGTGCTTGCCGATGGTGCGGCCGGGGAGCCGCAATTATCGCTCGCCCCAAACAACTGCTCGGGGCTCTCGAATTCCACGTCAATACCACCTCAACGTTTGAGCTGTTCAGCCCAGGAACGAGCGCAGCTGCTCGGCGACCACGTCCCGGTCCTTCAGCTCGCATTCCCACACATTCGCTGCAGCTTTGGACCCCAATACTCTGTTCGCAAGCGAAGAGGTCATTGGAGCAACTTCTCTCCTTGTCGCGGGCCCATTGCGGCGTTAACTCTTGAGTGACTGTTCCAGCTAGCGCGGGAGACCATTGCGCAGCAGCTCGGCCAGTAGGGAACGCTGCGCGGTAACTTTCCAAGAATTCAGCCTCGGCCAGCTCTCGTGCTGATGGTTGCAGCGTTCGCGGCTAGCCAAATCACGAAGCCGCCGCGATCTCACTCAAGATCCGCTCCGCCTGCTCGATCACCGTCCGCACCGCACTTTCTTGTAGATCCGGCGGATAACCGTACTTGCGCAGGATACGCTTGACGAGGGTCCGCATCCTGGCGCGCGCGTTCACCTGATTGTGCCAATCGACTGTGACGTTCGTCTTGAGCGCTGTCAGCAACTCGGTGGCGATTATGCGCAGTTTTTGGTCGCCCATGACCTCTACGGCGCTCTTGTTGTCGGCGAGCGCATCGTAGAAGGCGATCTCTTCCGGAGTCAGTCCTTCAGCCTCTCCGCGCTGGGCGGCGGCGCGCATATCTTGCGCCAGCTTGATCAGCTCCTGGATCACCTCGACGGTGGACAACGCATTGGCGTGATAGCGCGCGACAGCAGCTTCGAGCCGTTCGGAAAACTTTCTGGTCTCGACGATATTTGTTCGCGTACGGCTCTTGATCTCGCCATTCAGCAGCTTGCGAAGCGCTTCCAACGCAAGGTTCTTGCGCTCCATCTTTTGTACTTCGAGCAGGAACTCATCAGACAGCACAGAGAGATTAGGCCGGCTGATGCCGGCTGCCGCGAGAATGTCGACGATCTCGGTGTTCGCAATTGCTTTATTGATAAGCTGTTCGACCACGAACATCCGCGCCTGCGCGGAAAGCTTACCTTTTGCCGTCGTTTTCACGAGCGCAGCGCGCACCGCCTGGAAAAAGCCGACCTCATCGCGGATCTCGCGGGCCGCATCACTGGCAGAAGCCAATGCAAAAGCCTTGGATAGCGCTAGAACTGCATCCTGGTAGCCGCGGTGGGCGCGCCTTCGTTCTTCGTCCGTGATGGCCTTTTCCGCCTGGGCTTTCTGCCAGGCCAGTACCCACTCGATGGCGTCAGCTAAGGCAGTAAGCCGCTCACTTGCGGTGCCGTGAATGCCCTTCGAGTAATCGTGGCCGTGAAAGATTGCGCGGACGATTTCGTACTTCTCCAGCATCGCGGCCACAGCCGCTTCCTCGTCAATGCCCGTCTTCTCGCGGTCTGACGGAGAGTAATCCCTTAGCGCGCTCTTCAGTCGCTCACCGATGCCGATATAGTCGACGACCAAGCCGCCATTCTTATCGCGAAAGACCCGATTGACCCGTGCAATCGCTTGCATGAGGCCATGCCCGCGCATCGGCTTGTCGACGTACATCGTGTGCATGCAGGGCGCATCGAAGCCGGTCAGCCACATGTCGCGAACAATAACAAGCTTCAGAGGGTCATCAGGATCGCGTGCGCGGTTGGCGAGGTCATCGCGTTGCTTCTTAGAGAGCAAGTGTGGTTGGAATTCGGGCGGATCGGCCGCGCTACCAGTCATTACAATCTTGACTGCGCCCTTGTCGTGCTCATCGGCGTGCCACTCGGGCCGCAAAGCGATGATGTGCCGGTAGAGATCGACGCAGATGCGGCGGCTCATGCACACAGCCATTGCTTTGCCGCCGCCCATGCCTTCGATGCGTGCCTCCAAGTGTTCGACGAGGTCGCGGGCGATCAGCGATAGCCGCTTTTCTGCGCCGACCAATCGTTCAATAGAGCTCCATTTCGCCTTCTGCGCCTCCTTCAGCGAAAGCTCGTCTTCCTCGACAAGCTCCTCGATCTCCTCATCGATCTTCGGTTTTTCATTCTCGTCGAGCTCGATCCGCGCCAGTCGGCTTTCGTAATAGATCGGCACCGTGGCTTCATCTTCGACGGCGCGGCTGATGTCGTAAATGTCGATGTAGTCGCCGAAAATCGCGGGTGTGTTGACGTCGTCGGCTTCGATCGGCGTGCCGGTAAAGCCGATGAATGACGCATTAGGCAGCGCCTCGCGGATGTAGTGCGCAAAACCATAGCGGCGCTGACCTGTCAGCCGATCCAGCCGCGCATTGAACCCATAGTGGCTCCGGTGCGCCTCATCGGCGATAACAATCACGTTCCGCCTGTCCGTCAGCACCGGCATATGTTCCTCACCGGGCTCCGGCATGAATTTCTGGATGGTCGTGAAGATCACGCCGCCTGACGATCGATTAAGGCGACGGCGCAAGTCTTCGCGGTCGCTCGCCTGCTCTGGCGTCTGACGCAGCAGGTCTTTGCACATGTTGAACGTGGCAAAGAGCTGGTCATCGAGATCGTTGCGGTCTGTGATGACGACGAGCGTTGGATTGGCGAGTAGTTGATGACGCACGACCAGGCCAGCGAAGAACGCCATGAGCAGGCTTTTGCCCGAGCCCTGTGTGTGCCAAATAACGCCGATCTTTCGGTCACCGTCTGGCCGCGTTGCTGCTATGGCCTGTCGGAGCGCCTTGCGGCCGCCGTGAAATTGGTGGTAGCCGGCGATGATCTTGAAAGGACCTTTGCCCCTGTCGCCGAAAACGGTGAAGTCGCGGATCAGCTCCAACAAGACGTCCCGGGTGAATACACCGCGAATTAGTGTCTCGAATTCATGCGGTCCTTGCGGCGTGAAATCGTCGGCGGCCCCTGTCACCGTGCGCCAGGGCATGAACCGTTCGCGATCTGCAGTGAGCGACCCAACGCGCGCTAGTAGGCCATCTGAGATCACCAAGACTGCATTGGTGCGGAAAAGCGAGGGGATCTCGGCCTTGTACGTTTGAAGTTGGTTGAAGGCGCCATCGAGCGTCGCCGTTTCGCTGCCCGCATTCTTCAGTTCGATCACACCCAGCGGCAGGCCATTGACGAACACGACCACGTCTGGCCGGCGGTCATGGTGGTTTTCTATCACAGTAAACTGGTTGACAGCCAGCCAGTCGTTAGCACCGACGTCCTCGAAATCGATCAGCTTAACCTTGTCACCCTTGATAACGCCATTTTCGTCGACGTACTCAACGTCCACGCCTTCTGTGATCAGCTTGTGAATCCGACGATTTTCCTCAATCAGCGATGGTGTGACGGAGGTGAAAACCTGCTGAATGGCACCGGCGCGGGCGTCGTCCGGAATAGTGGGATTAAGGCGATCGACAGCAGCAGTGAGGCGGCGTCGAAGGATGACTTCACCGTAACTCGCGCGTTCGGCTCCGGGTGTATCAGGCGCAATGTCAGGGCCGTGCGCAGTCTCGTAACCGAGGCTTTCGAAGATAGCAAGCGTTGCGTCCTCCACAATTTCCTCGGAGAAGCCGGGCCCGTAGGAGGTTGGAGGCTGTGTGTAACTAATCACTGCGCTGCCTCCGCGATTTTCTCGGCCTCACGAAGGCGGATTTCGCCGGACATGAGTTTGGGGAGTAGAAGGTCGCGAGTTGCCGCAAGAGTTTCGCTCTCCTGCTCACGCGCACATATCATTGCGAACAAGGGCTTCGCAACGCTTACGAAAGCAGACACAAGTTCTGGCGTCGGGTAGATAGCAACTAATCGCCGAAAATTTCCCTTACTTATTTCTTGAAATGTAGAGCCGTTCGCATTGGCTTTGATAAGATCCATATTCGCTTGGCACCACAGATAGGCCATCTCCGTTGGGAATGTTGGTGATGGCCGCATTACAATAAAGCCTTGGTTGACCGCCGTCGGTTTATCTGCAATCGCCAGGTAACCTATGGGCGCTCTTGATGATAAAAGCACGCTTCCAGCGGGAGAAAGGCCGGAACTAATGCATTGGAGGCCAAAATCCGTTATCTTTCTTTCAGTCTTGTGAAGGAAGATTGTACGATTATTTGATAGGTCTTTCGGTGTGGCCCAAGGATGAACTCCATCATTCCAATATTCGGGAACCTTTGTGCTTGGCGTTGAGCCACCGACAATTTCAACAATTTCACCAAGTGGCTTTTCAGTCCATCCCTCCGGCAAGCCACTGTCATCCAGTCCATCGGGAAAAAGCTTGGCCAATTCAGCGGCTCGGGAGGCATCTTGGACGAGGCCGCCCATGATCTCAACCGGATCGGTGATGCCGGCGAGCTTGCGGCGAGTGGGGCCGAAGTCGACGAACCAGTCGCGAAAGATCGCCTGCGCCATCGCCTCCAGCGTCTCGTTCATCCGCCGGTTCAGCTCGATCTTGTCGTCGAGGGAGGCCAGAACCGACGATACTGCTTCTTGGTCGGAGCGAAGACGCGGCAGCCGGATTGGCGCGTTCGTCATTGTTGAGGCACTGGCATTTGGCTGGGCGGATTTGTCACCCAGCACGCCATTTAAATAGTTTCTGAAATATGGCGACTTGAGCCAGTACGCTATATAGCGTGGGTCATTTTCCGAGTTGATTCGCAAACGAACGAGATACGATGCGAATATTGCTTCAGGGGGGCGACTTATGTACAGACTCTCTCCTGTTGTTGCACCAGTCCTTGCTATCACAATGTCCCCATCATGAAGTTTGAATTTTTCATAAATGTTCATGGGGCACGTGGTATAGGGTACACTATCCCATCGCAGTTGATTTTGAACAATGTCCGTGATTCGCAAAAACTTGGGCCCTACGGGCAACTCAGTTGCTGAGGCTGTATAGCCGTAGTCGATTGAATCGCAAAGCTCGGAGAGCTTTGTCTCCCTCCATTCAATCATCGCCGAAAACTCCAGCCAGCTTAGCTAGAACGCGCTTTTCCAATCTCCTTCCCTCCGCAAACTGCGCCTCCAGCTGCTCCCTGAGTGACGCAAACTTCTCCTCGAACGGCACGCCGTCGTCCTCCTCCGGCCGTGCGCCGACATACCGCCCTGGCGTCAGCACATAACCATGTTCACGCACCACATCAATTTTGACCGCCTTACAGAAGCCCGGCTCATCGGCGTAGGGTTCAAGCCCTTTCTTCTTCAAGGTCTCCGGTTTGTCTCGCCAGCGGTGATAGGTGTTCGCAATCTTGGCGATGTCTTCAGTTGAGAGCTCCCGCCGCACCCGGTCGATCATATGGCCAAGTTGACGCGCGTCGATGAACAGAATCTCGCCGCGCCGATCGCGGTGGCCGTTGGCGCTCTTATTGCGTGCCAAAATCCAAAGGCACGCAGGGATCTGCGTCGAATAGAAGAGTTGGCCGGGCAAAGCCACCATACAGTCGACGACGTCCGCCTCAATCATCCGCTTGCGGATCTCGCCCTCGCCCGACTGCTGCGAGGACATGGAGCCGTTGGCCAGCACCACGCCGGCCACGCCACGCGGCGCCAGATGGTGGATGATGTGCTGCAGCCAGGCGAAGTTGGCATTGCCGACCGGCGGCACTCCAAACTTCCAACGCACGTCGTCGCGCAGCCGCTCACCGCCCCAATCGGAAACATTAAAGGGCGGATTGGCGAGGATGAAATCCGCCTTGAGATCGGGGAAGGCGTCACGATGGAAGCTGCCCTCGTTGTTCCAGGCGATTTCGGCGTCGATGCCCTGCACGGCAAGGTTCATCTTCGCCAGCCGGTAAGTGGTGTGATTGATCTCTTGGCCATAGATGGCAATGTCGCCAAAGCGGCCGCCATGCTCGGCAATGAACTTCTCAGACTGCACGAACATGCCGCCCGTGCCGCAGCACGGGTCGTAGACCCGCCCCTTGAAGGGCTCGATCATCTCGACGAGCGTCCGCACCACACAGCGCGGCGTCAAGAACTCGCCGCCCCGCTTGCCCTCGTTGGCGGCGAACGACGAGAGGCAATACTCATACACCCGGCCGAATAGATCGCGAGCCCGGTCAAACTCATCGTGCATGCCGATGTTGGAGAACAGGTCGATGAGCTCGCCCAGCATCACCTTGTTGAGCGCTGGTCGCGCATAGCCCCGAGGCAGCGCGCCCTTGAGCTTGGCGTTGGACGGCACGTTCTCGATAGCTTCCATGGCGTCATCGATCAGCTTGCCGATCTCGGGCCGCTTCGCGTTCGCCTGCAGGTACGACCAACGCGCCTCGGGCGGCACCCAGAACACGTTGGCCGCAAGATACTCGTCCGGATCCTCGACGTCCGCGTACTCGTCCAGGGCCAGCTTCTTGCGCTGCGCCTCGAACGCCTCCGACACGTACTTCAGGAAGATCAGCCCCAGAACGATGTGCTTGTACTCCGAAGGCTCGACGTTCTGGCGCAACTTGTCCGCGGCGCGGAACAATTCCGCCGCGAACGTGAGGTCCCCGTTGCCGCCATTGGTTGTGGCCATCTCTCTCCCCACCCCGCTTGGTCGTGATCGGACTCAAGTGATCAGTCCCCAGTACTATTCGAACATCGTGGCAGAGAGGCAAGCCTTTACGCGGGGGCGGAAAGGCTGTCGTAGAAGGTCCGTTGATCCGCTCGGCGTGGCACCGGAGGCGAGACGGTCGCGGGCGGCGCTGCTGATATCCCAGGAGCAGAAGTCGGTAGTCGTAAGTGGGCGATGGTCTGTCGCTGCAGACGGTTGAGGATGTAATCGCGGCGGGCGCAAGAGCTTGGTCATCCAAGCTCATCAAGGTCGCGATCAGTTGCTCAATCATGCTGTTCAATGTGAACAGCGAACGACGGAACGTTCGCGCTTTGGCTCACACTTGCCAGCCCTGGGGACCTGACCACGATGACCGAGCTGGTTTGGAGGGAGTTGAGGCGTGCTTTGCTGGATTGTACGTTATCAGGGTCGGCAACCGGCTTGACCGGTTGACGCGGCACGGTGCAAGCGGGGGGCAGGGCCAATGACGGTTGGCTGGATATTGGAGGGAGATCGTGATCGATTTCTGTCGGCCCTCGATCCAACTCCGCCGCCAGGACCGGCATCTGTGTCCTTCCAATGTCCATTCTGCAAAAGCAGTTTCCCAGATCGCGAGCACCTCAGCTCGCATGTTCAACAACACCATTCGGTTAAGCGACCTTTCGTACTGATCGCAGGTGCCGAACCTAGTACAGAGGACGTGATTCGCTTCCGTTCGGTCGCGCCATCAGTGGAGGTTTTCAATTGCACAGAGTTGGCAGCGGGATTTGATGGTGATCCGGTGCGTCCAATCTGCGCTACCGCCTTGGCGCAGCGTCTGGCCGAAACCAGGAGAGGCACAGTGCGCCTTCGGCTAACAAATGCCAGTGATGGCTCAGTTCAGCCGGTCGACCAGATGTATCGCCTTCGGGTGCTAGCCCCAGACGAAGCATCTCTGATTGAAATTGATCGCTTGTTTTTGGAGCGCCTTGGGCGCGGTGACGCTCGCGAGTTATTGTCGACTCGGAGCCGAAGAAAATGCGTCAGGTGGTTGATCTGGCACGAGCTGTGGCGGTTTCGCATACGCAGCCCGGCTCCCTGCTGCGCTGGTGCGAAGAGATCGTCCGCTCGCGAAGTGAAGCGCTCCGCAATTGGGCGCTCGACCCCCGTCAGGATGCCGGGGCTGCTTTCAGCGAATTACTTACTTGGGCGCACCCTTTCCTTCAGCCGAAGGCAGACCAGGCCAAACGCGAGCTCGCAGAATCTTGTTTGCTGATCGGCCTGAACCTGCTGATCGCCCGGCGTTCTTTCTCACCGTTTGATGCGCTCCGAGTTTTGGCAACAGAGACCGCAACACATGCCGGAAGACGGGGTGCTGCTTCGATCGAACGCGTCGTCACGAAGCAGCTCACGCGTGCAGGATTTAAGCAACTTCTAGATCTCGCTCACGTGGCAGCTCTTTCCGAGAAAGAGGTCACGTCCGCTGAAGAAGCGAGACGCACCGCAGTCATCTTGGCCAGTGATCTCCGTCGTGAAAAGGAGGCCTTAGAAGGAGAACGAGGTAGATTGCAGACCGAAATAGAGGACCTTACTCGCGAGTTGAACCAGAGGAACACGCAAATCAGAGAGTTGTTGGCCGATCTTGAAGGAGTCAAGGTTCGTGCGCTGCATGATTTGCACGAGTTGAAAGCTCAATTTCGTCGCAAGATTGAGGGCCTATCTGGATTATTGACTGATGCCTGGGATGCGATCGACACCGATCCTCCGCATCCTACGGTAGTACGAGAACGCCTTGAAACGGCGCAAGAAGCGATTCGAAGGGAGCTGGAATGGTTGAGCAAGTCTTCGGATTAGATTTCGGAACCACGAACAGTCTTCTGTCTGTCATCGGGCGGGATGGTCGTCCAATCCACCTAACTGATGAAACAACTCGGCCACACCCTTCGGTGGTCTGGTATCGCGCGGGCGAAGTCGTCGTAGGTCGAAAGGCACGCGAAAACCTTGATGCTGGCGCCGCAGCCATCACCGGCTCGTTTGTTCGCTCACCTAAGCGACTTCTCGACCAAGATGCACCCGTCCACGTTGGCGGGCGGGATCTAGATCCACGCGACATTATAGCTGAAGTACTCCGGTTCTTACGAAGAAATGCTGAGGCGGATCAGGTTGTTAAGCACAAACCGGAACGAGCAGTAGTGACAATTCCTGTAAAGCTGGACGGAGCCGGCCGCCGGCGGCTCCGTGAAGCAGCACGGAAGGCTGACATCGGCATCGTTCAGTTTGTTCACGAGCCGCTAGCAGCGTTGTACGCGTATTTGCGATCCCGACCCGATTATCGTCGTCGCCTTGCAGAACTCGATGGCTGCCGAATCCTTGTGTTTGGGGCGGTGGAACCCTCGATCTCACACTCTGCCAAGTTCAACATGATCAGATTGTTCAGATTTCCAACGTTGGTGATGATGAGGTAGGGGGCGATCGATTTGACGAATTAATCCGCAACAAAGTGCGAGACATCCATGCCGGTCAGCATGAGATTGATGATCTGGCAAGCCTCGAGAGGACAGAGGCCCGCATTTTACTCCTCAATCAGTGCGAGCTTCGAAAAATCGAGTTGTCGCAGCGCGAAACAGCAACGGTGTTTGTCCGCAACTACCTTCGCCACGATAGCCGTGGTCGAGATTTGAGCGTATCGATCTCGCGTACCGATGTAACAGAATGGACAAGAGAGCTGATTGACCGGGGACTTGGCGCCGTTGACGCCTTGTTGGAGCAGAATCAGTTGTCATATCAGCAGGTAGCCCTATGCCTCCCCATAGGCGGCATGGTCAATATGCCCGCCATTCGAGACGGCTTGACTGAGCGATTTGGGGGTCGCGCTCCACGTCTTTCTAATGGTGACAGAATAATTTCAGAGGGTGCGGCGTGGATTGCGTACGATGGACTGCGGCTTGGCTTAGCGAAGCCGATTGAGTTGCTTCAATCCGATGACACATATGCGGCTGTCGTTCCGATCCCATTTGAGCTTCCCATGGAGAACGAGAGGAAGCCTGCTGCTAAGGCAACCTATCATTGCGTTGACCCTCGTCCCGGCCGCGCTTCATTCACCTTTGCGCGGCCGAGCAGGCCTCGCCCCCGCGATGCACGTTCAGATCGCATAGCGTACACCACGCTA